>Ga0272448_1008400_pt1 | contig 10748 bp, 8 predicted proteins | sample YNPCB0191_FD_202220 | JGI IMG/M metagenome (GOLD analysis project Ga0272448, IMG submission 202220) | Hot spring sediment microbial communities from Yellowstone National Park, WY, United States - YNP-CB-019-1 | ecosystem: Environmental > Aquatic > Thermal springs > Hot (42-90C) > Sediment... | reverse complement strand
TGGAAGAGCCAGCCGTACATGGCGCCCAGCTCGCCGTAAAAGTAGTCGATCACCTCATCGGACAGCACCTGGTCGGCATTGTCGCGGCTGGCGGTGACGGAGATGCCAAAGGGCACGTGGGCCTGGCGCAGGCGGCCCATGGCGGCCACCACGCGGTCGAACACGCCGGCGCCACGGCGGGCGTCGGTCGCCTCGCGCATGCCCTCCACCGAGATTGCCGGGGTCAGGTTGCCCACGGCGCCCATGCGCCTGGCCACTTCGTCGTCGATCAGGGTGCCGTTGGTGTACATCATGAAGAAACAGTCGCGGTTCTGCTCGGCCATGTCGAGGACGGTCTTGCCCTGGTCCCGATAGGCCAGGGGTTCGCCGCCGGTCAGGATGAAGAAGCGCAGGCCCCACAACTGGCGTGCCTCGCGCACGATACGCTCAAAGACGGGCCAGGCGAGCTTTTCGTGGGCCGGCCCCGAGTCGGCATAGCAGCCTTTGCAGCGCAGGTTGCAGGCCTTGCCCGGGCTGATGGCCAGAAGGGCGGGTGGGATGGCGCCGAAGCGCGCCTCGAAGGCCTGCTTGGTCGCCGCATCGCCGCCGGTCAGCAGGATCTCGCGCACGACGATGTTGAACACACCGCGCATGGTGGCGCTGCCCAGGAGCCCCTGGTCCATGGCCCGGTCCATGGTGTGGAGGATGGCCAGGGCCATGTCGAGGCGGTGTTGGAGCATGGCCGTGGGGCCGGGGGAGCTGGCGAAGGCGCGCGCATACTGGGCACGGATGCGCCGGTCGTAGAGGCGGACAATGGCGCGCCGCAGCGGCGTAGCCTGGCCGACGGTGCTGGCGCCCCACTGCAGGGCGCTCACCAGGGTGTTGATGGCGGCGTTGGTGAAGGCCTGTTGCATGGTCGTGGGCGCGGCATGCTTGGTCTGGCCCACGCTTGGAGCTTGGGGGTTCATCCGCTCTCTCCTTCTGCCCGGTGGGGAACTGGCGACATGGCGTGCACAGCCGCGGCCGGGCTGTTCCTGCCGCACACTAGCAACTGCCGGGCCAAGGCATGCGGCTCTCGAGAGGGGTGGCGGTGCCCCACCCACGGCCCCTTCCCCGCACCTGGCGAGGCTTCGGGGGCTGGCCAGCGGGCCTTTTCCCTCTCCCCCTTGGGGGGAGAGGGAATACGTTCAGCTCTCCGCCCCTGAACCCTCCTGAGGGAGAGAGCAAGTTGTCGCCCTGCCCGCCCCGCGGCGCGGCCGGGCGGCGACCGTGGGGCTGCGAGGCCCGAGGGTCGCGTGGGTGCCGTTCGGCCGCCTCCTCGCGTTGATAGGCCCCAAGTCTTGTGGGCTCGGTAGAGTTCCGCGAACAGCGGGGCTCTGGTTATGGCCTGAGCTCGTAGAGGCCGACCTGCATGTCGCCGCCGAACCCGCCGAAAGCCATGCCGCGGCCGGCCGGGGCCTGGGCGTTGGTACCGTCGGGCGCGCCCGAGTTGCGGGTGACGGTGTCAAAGCCCTGGATGAGGGTGCCATGGGCGCTGATCCACGCGGAGAGGTCCGACTGGCCCCGCAGCCCGCCGCCCTGGCCGCCCCAGAGGATGTAGCGCAGTTTGCCTTCGGAGACGAGTTGTGCCAGCTTGTCGACGGTGAGCACCTGGTCTTGCCCCATGAAGCCGCCCATGTAGAGCACCGGGCGACCGGTGGCGAGCACATAGTCGCTGCCCTGCATCGAGCTCGGCACGGCCATGAGGAAGGTGGTGCCCTGGGTGCGCGGCTCGAGGTAATCGAGCAAGGCCTGGTTCACCTGCAGGCTGCCCCGGTTGGCCGGCCAGCTCGCTCGGCCACTGTAGGCGGCGGGCAGCGACTGGTTCTCGCTGGCGTTGAGTGCAGTCAGCGCCGACCAGATGCCCGGCGTGACGAGCATGGCGGCGATGACGAGGGCCAGGGCGGCGGGGGCGGCGCGCCGCAGCGGACGGATGGCGGTGGCAGCGATGGCCGCCACCGCGCCGAGGGCCAGCATGGCCACGCTGACCCACAGCCACCAGGCCATGCCCACGTAGGCGCGCGCCGTGTTGATCTGCAGGGCCAGGGTGGCCGCGGCGGCAGCTACGAGCAGGCCCACTGCCGGCCAGCGGTGCTCACGGTGGAGCTGGACGACTTGGCCGGCGCCGGCGCCCACCAGCGCCGCCAGCGGCGCGCCGAGCATCGAGAGGTAGTACTCGTGGAAGAAGCCGGCGACGCTGAAGAAGGCGGCGCCGGTGAGGAGCCACCCACCCCAGAGCACGACCGCCTGCTGCCCCGCAGTGAGCGGCCAGCGCAGGCGCGAGCGCAGGGCGAGCACGCCGGCAGCGACGAGGCCGAAGGGAAGGAGCCAACTGGCCTCCTTGCTCAAGGGCGGGGTGAAGAGCCGCAACAGCCCCGGACGGCCGGTGTCGAAGCCGCCCGGGCCACCCCGCGCCAGGCCACCGTCGGCGCCCTGGGGTCGAGCCAGGCCTCCGTCGCCGGCGCCCATGCCCCACTGGGGCGCCGCGCCGCCGTCACCGGGGTTCCACGGGCGCCCACGCGCGCCGTCGGGCGCCGTGCCGTTCCAGTTGCCGCTGCCGAAGCGGCCGGCGGAGTTGCCGCCGATGAGGCCCCGGGAGCCGCCCATGCCCAGGAGCCGCTCCATGCCGTTGTAGCCGACGATCAGGTTCATTACCGTGTTGTTGCCGCTCGAGCCGACGTAGGGCCGCTGGTCGGCGGGAGTGAGGTCCACGGCCAGCGCCCAAGAGAGCGAGATGGCCCCCAGCAGCACGGTGGCCAACGCCAGCTTGCCCACCTTGCGCCACAGGCGCTCGGCCGAGCCCAGCAAGTAGAGCGCATAGAAGGCCGGCAGTGGCAGGTAGGCCTGCAACATCTTGATGTTAAAGCCGATGCCCACCAGCGCTGCTCCCACGAGCAGGTGGCGGAGCCGGCGCGTCTCCGTGGCCCGGATGAAGGCCCAGGCGGCCAGGAGCAGGGTCAGGATGAGCAGGCTATCCATGGTGTTGTTGCGGTCGGTGGCCACGACGACCGGGGTGATGGCGAGGGCCAGCGCCGCGAGGAGCCCCGCGGCTGCGCCGAACCAGCGCTGCACGAGGTGGTAGACCACGATGACCGAAGCGATGCCGGCTACGATCTCGGGCAAGAGCAACCCCAGGCTGTTCACGCCCAGGAAGTAGGCCGAGATCGCCTGGATCCACAGCCCCACCGGCGGTTTGTCGACGCTCACCGAGCCGCCCGGCTCGGCCGCGACGAAGAACAGATTGTGCCACGATTGCAGCATGCTCTTGACGGCCGCTGCGTAGTAGTGGTTGGCGTAGCCAAGGGCCTGCAGGTTGGCGAAGCGCAGGGCGGCGGCCAGGATGACGATGGCGGAGAGCGCCGTCAGCCGCAGCGCGTCCTCGCGCGTCAGGTGCAGCGCCTTCGCCTGCAGGGTCTTGGACCGGATACTCTCGACAAGTGTAACTCTCACGCTCACGCTCCCGATCTACGAATAGCATGACTCGTCGATGACACGATCGAGTATAGCAAAGCCTTGTCAAGTTCCTGTTTCGGCCAGGCCCTTCCGCCTCTTGCGAGGACTGGCGGGATTCGCCATGCGGCTCCGAGGAAAGGGCATCCAACGAAGAAGCCGCTTCACCCCTTCCCCGCCGTCAGTGTAGCACCTGCAGGTTCAGAGCGTGTTCAGGGCAGGTTAGGAGTGCGTTCAGGCCAGATGAAAAGCTGGGCCCCTGCCTCGCCCTGACTCGTAGCGCAGGGCCTCGATCGGGTGCAGGGCGGCCGCCCGCGCCGCCGGGTAGATGCTGAAGAAGAGCCCCACGGCGACGGAGACGCCCAGGGCCATGACCACGCTCTGAGAGAGAAAGGGTTGCTTGACAGCACCCTTGCGCGCGTGTACATTACCATAATCACGGTGCTGCCGGATTCCGGGAGCAGGCAAACCGGACCTGATCCCTTTCTGAACCAAATCTGAGCTTGGCTGAGGTAGACTTGATTCGGCAAGACAGAATACAGGCCGGTAGTGGCATAGGGGTTTGGGGCAAGGACGCCATGTTGAAGACGATTCTGGTAGTGGATGACCAGGGCAGCGTGCGGCAACTCTTGCGCGAGTACCTGACCGAGCAGGGCTTTCGCGTGTTGACGGCGGCCGATGGGCAGGACGCGCTGCACATGGCCCGCCATGAGCCGCCGGACCTCATCCTCCTGGACATCATGATGCCCAGGCTCGACGGCTACCAGTTCCTGCGCGAGTATCGCCGCGAGCACAGGACGCCCGTGATCATCATCACGGCGCGTGAGGAGGAGACCGATGCCGTCCTCGGCCTCGACCTGGGCGCCGACGACTATGTAGTCAAGCCCTTCCGCATGCGCGAGCTGGTGGCCCGCATCCAGGCCGTCCTCCGGCGGACGCAGGAGGCAGCGCTGAAGCCCGACCTGCTCAGGGTGGGCGATGTGGTGCTCGACGAGACCATGCACACGGTGACGGTGCGCGGCGCCTCGGTCTCATTGACGCCGATCGAGTTCGATCTCTTGGCGGTGCTCATGCGCTCGCCGGGGCGGGCGTTCTCGCGGGCCGAGCTGGTCGACCACCTGCTGGAGAGCGGGTTCACCGGGCTCGACCGCACGCTGAACGTGCACATCCGCAATGTCCGCACCAAGATCGAGGCCGACCCTGCGAATCCACAGTATATTGAGACGGTGTTCGGCATCGGCTATCGTTTTCACAAGCCGGTTTGATGGGCATGAGAGTATCCCTTCTTTGGAAACTGACCCTGGCCTTCGTGTTGGTGGCGGTGACCACCGCGGGGCTGGTAGCGGTGTTCATCCGCGTGACCAGCGCCGACCGGCTGTCGCGGCTGATCGTCGACCAGCAGCGCAACAGCCTGGCGCAATCGCTGGCCGACTATTACGCGGCCAACGGCTCGTGGGCCGGGGTGGCCCGTGATTGGCCGGGCGTTGCCTCGGCGCAGGCGCCGAGCTACGCGGCATCGGAGCCACGCCGGCCGGCTGACGTGGACGTGCCGGTTCGCCGCGACCGCCGGGCACCCTTTGGCCTGGCCGATGCCCAGGGGGTGGTGATCGTCTCTGTGGGGCCTGACCTTCCGGTGGGGGTGAAGGCGCCCGAGAATGCCTTGAGCGCAGGCACCCCGATCCTGGTGGCTGGCAAACGGGTGGGGACGGTGCTCGCTGCGCCCTGGGTGCCTGGGCTGAACCCCGAGGAGTCGCTCTTCCTCGAGCGCACCAATCAGGCGCTGGCGCTGGCGGTCGGTGTGGCGGTCCTCGTGGCGCTGGTCATCGGGCTGCTTCTGGCGCGCGCCTTCATCGGCCCGCTGCGGGCGCTCACCCAGGCGGCCCAGAACATCGCGCAGGGGCACCTGGCGCAGGAGGTCAAAGTGACTTCGAAGGACGAGATCGGCCAACTGGCGGGCGCCTTCAACCGCATGAGCCAGGAGATCGCGCGTGTCAACCAACTGCGCCGCCAGATGACCGCCGATATCGCCCACGACCTGCGCACGCCGCTGACGGTCATCGCCGGCTATGTGGAATCGATGCAGGAGGGCGTGCTCGAGCCGAGCCCCGAGCGGCTCTCGGTCATCTATGGAGAGATCGGCCAGTTGCAGCGGCTGGTGGGCGACCTGCGCATGCTCTCGCAGGCCGACGCCGGAGAGCTGCCCATGCACCTGCAGGCCAGCGATCCCAGGTGCCTGCTGGAGCGGGCAGCGGCGGCCTTCCAGCACCGTGCCGAGACGCAACAGGTGGCTCTGGTGGTCGACTCTGCTGCGGAACTGCCCCAGGTGCGCGTCGACGAAGAGCGTATCATGCAGGTGTTGGGCAATCTGCTGAGCAACGCCCTGCGCTACACACCCCAGGGCGGGAGGATTGCCCTCTCGGCCCGGCGCGCCCGCGACCGCGTGGTGCTGGCGGTCGCAGATAACGGCACCGGCATTCCCCCGGATGACCTGCCCTACATCTTTGAGCGCTTTCACCGCGCCGACCGCTCGCGACATTCGGAAACAGGCGAGACGGGCCTGGGCCTGGCGATCGTCAAGGCCCTGGTCGAGGCACACGGCGGCACTGTGGGCGCCGAATCGGCGCCGGGAGAAGGCACAACGGTGCGCATCGAACTACCTGCCTTGCCTGTTGCCCGGCCAGCTTCGTAGCCGGCGCTTGGCGGCCTCGCTCTCGCTTCGGTGCAGGTCGAGGGCACCCAGGCGCCTACCACCCGCTCCAGGCCCACCCCACACTGGCCCGGCTCTTGCTGGCAGGGAGCGACGCGGGGTGGATGGGCCATGGCCCGGCGTTCGGGGGTGGAGATGGAGCGGACTGCCACGGCGCGGGGGCCTGTGCTGGCGCGGGTGGCCGGCGCACTGGCTCAGGAAGCCGGCTGCATTGTGGAGCGTTGGCTCGACCGCCTGGAAACGAAAGAGGGCCGGCCCGTGGACGGAGCGCAGTTCCGCTTGGGGATGAGGTGCTCCCGGTTGCCTTGCAGGCTGCCCCACCCCCGCTGCGGTAAGGGCGGGGAAGAGAGGTTCGAGGGCGTCTGCGCGGGCGCTTCGCCCGCGCAGACCCCCGTTGCAGGGCTCCCCCTTCCCGTGGCGACGGGAAGGGGGCCGGGGGATGGGCACCGCGGCCATGGGGAGCGCATTCGCTCAGGTCGCCCCCATCGGCGAACCAGACACGCGGTGCGAGTTGGCGGGCGGAAAGGAGCCCAAGAGGGTAGAATGCCGGGCCCGCGGGCCCGGCATTCTACTTCACCTTGACCCACGTCCTCTTGCCGCTGGTGAACGAGCTCGCATCGCGGCTGACAGTGGCATCGAAGGAATAGGCGGCGTTGAGGCCCGGGTTTGCCGGGACGCGGATGGTCAGCCTGCTCCCCGACTGGGACCAGGTTCCGGAGTACTGCTGGGCGCCTTCGAGGTACGTGGTATAGGTGCCGTTGCTATGGAAGACGTAGGACCAGGTCTGCTCTGCCTGGGTGACGCCAGAGTACCTCTGGGACGCGAGGCGAAGGTCGTATCGCCCGGCCACAGTGGCGGCGTTTTGGCCCTGCCTGCCAATCTCCGGCAAGTTCTCGGCGCCGAGGAGTGAGGCGATGGAATCGAGGGGCTTGAAGGCCGTGTACTTGTTCACAAAGACCAGGCCGACGAGGGCAAAGAGGACGAGGAGCAGCACAAACGGCGGCCCCTGGACCGTGGCGGTGTGAGCCTGGGCCGTGGTGGGCAGGTCCCTGGGCACGGACTGGAGCTTGCGGTCGAGGCTGCGCATCTGCTCGCCCGTCCAGCGGTAGCGGCGCCAGATCTTCCAGCGACCATAGATCAGCGGCGCGATGGCCGCCACGAAGGCAAAGAGGACGACGGCCGGCGCGATGCACTCCAATACGATGGTGGGCGGCCGCTGCTCTGCCGGCAGCATGGGGAAAACAAGCCAGACCAGCCATCTCAGCAGCGGGCAGAGGAGGAGCAGCAGAAGCGTGCCCACGATGATGCCCACGATGCCGTACCGCTTGCGGTACTCCTGGTAGTCCCTCAAGTCCTGGGACTGCTGCTCTTGCGGCTGCGGGCCGGGGAGCTTGGTGCCGCAACCTTCACAGAAGACGTTCCGGCTGCCGTTGAGTCTGCCGCAGCGAGGACACCTGGCCGGGGTCATGACCCATTCCCTCCATGACATGGACCGCATAGCAGCGGGTCGCACAAGAGCACGGCTCGACGGTGCCCGTCTCTTGGTCGGCGTGGAGACTCGGCGTGCACGGCTAGCATATTACAGGGATTGCGCAGATTATAGGCCGACAGGGGCGGGTTGTCAAGCCGGCCTTCCGGCGCGTTGTCGCGGGCATGGTCCGCTGCGCGGCCCAGGTCTTGCTGGAGATGTGTGAGCCAACCCGCAGCGCGAGGAGGACAGAACGGCCAGCCCGCCGCAGGAGACGCGCCTCGAGGAGCACCTGCTGGAGGTGCTGGAAGGCATCACCGACGCGGTGATCATCCTCGACCACGAGGGTACGGTGCGTTATGCCAACCGGGCGACGAAGTGGCTCTGGGAGCGGCCGCGAGAAGATCTGATCGGCCGGCCGACCTGGGAGGTCTCTGCTGAGAGCTCTATGCCGGACCTGTGGCGCGAGGGCCTGCGCACCGTGTGCGATCGGGCGCCGGTTTCGCTGGAGGCCTACTGCCCGCCGTGCGCGATGTGGGTGGAGGTGCACGTGTCGCCGTGGTCGGGTGGGCTGGCACTGGTGTTCACCGACGTCACCGAGCGCAAGCAGGCCGAGCAGCAGCCCGTGGGCAGGGACGAGATCCCCTGAGGCGTGCGCTGAAGGGGGGAGTGGTGAAAGGCGAGACCTATCGCCTCATTCGGCCCGATGGCAGCGCTCGCGGCGTTCGGAGGCGGGCCAGTTGCAGCTCGAGCGGCAACCGGTGCACCTGCGCGCCTTCAGCCTGCGGCTCAAAGCGCAGCTTGCCGCCACCCTCGATGCGCCCCACATCGAGGGTGGCCATCCCCGAGGGGTTGTCGCCGGTGCTCGCCGACCCGGTGCGGTTGGAGCGCATCCTGAGCAACCTGTGGTCGAACGCGTTCCGCTACTCGGAGCCGGGTACACCCGTGAGTGTGAACGCCTGGCAGGAGGGCGGCTAGTGGAGAGGGTGCCTGGCACGGAGACAGAGGGCGCCGGCAAGGAGGCCGGCTATGTGGCCGCCGCGCAGCAGCAGGAAGTGGCTCCCGGCCTATCGCCGCCCATCTGCGCGCAGATCGTGGAGGGCCTGCCCACACCGCTGGTCGTCGTCGATCGGCAGTATACCTTCCGCGCGGCCAACGCTGCCTACCTGCGTTTTCGTGCCGCTGCGCGCGCCGAGGTCATCGGCCGGCCGGTGGAGGAGGTGACGGGGGCCGAGACCTTTGCCAGGATCATCCGCCCCGAGATTGACCGCGCCTTGGCCGGCATGGTCACGACGGTGCAGGCCTGGGTCGACTATGCCGGAGCCGGCCGGCGCTACATCGAGGTGCACCATTACCCGCTGCGCAGCGGGGAACGGATCGAGTTCGCCGCCGCTCTGATCCGCGACCTCACGGCGCGCAAGCGGGCCGAAACGTCGCTTGCGCGCTACCAGGCGCTCTTCGAGCATGCGCGCGATACCATCCTCTTCGTGGCCCCGGAGAGCGGCCGCATCCTGGAGGCCAATGAGGCGGCGGCCCACAGCTACGGCTACAGCCGCGAGGAACTGCTCTCGCTCACGATCTACGACCTGCGCGCGCCCGAGACGGCGCGCCTGGTCCCCCAGCAGATGGCGCTGGCCACAACCACAGGCATCCTGTTCGAGACGGTACATCGCCGCAAGGATGGCAGCATCTTCCCGGTGGAGGTGAGTTCGGTCGCCACCCCGTGGGATGGCGGCACTGCCCTGCTCAGCATCGTGCGCGACATCACCGAGCGCCGGCGCGCCGAGGAGGCGCTGCGGCAACGGGAAAGCGAATTCCATCGGGTGCTCGAGAGCCTGCCCGACATCATCACCCGCTTCGACCGCGACCTGCGCTACATCTTTGTCAGCCCCAATGTGGAGCGCATCTCGGGGACGCCGCCGAGCGCGTTCATCGGCAAGACCCCCCGGGAGACGGGCCTGTTCGACGAGGAGGCGCTGGAACGCTCGACGATCTATTCGCGGCGCGCTTTCGAGACCGGCCAGGTGCAGACCTTCGAGCACAGGGTCTTGGCTGGGGGGCGCACCTTCTACTACTCGGTGCGGGTGATCCCCGAGTTTGATGAGCGGGGGCAGGTGGTCTCGCTGCTGAACATCAGCCAGGATGTGACAGAGCGGAAGCAGGCGGAGCTGGAGAGGGAGCGGCTGCTGGAAGCGGAGCGCCGCGCCCGTGCCCAGGCCGAGGCTGCCCTGCGCCTGCGCGACGAGTTCCTGGCGGTGGCGGCCCACGAGTTGAAGACGCCCCTCACCAGCCTGCGCGGCCAGGCCGAGCTGACCATCCGTCGCATCGAGCGCAGGGGCGTGGCCGACCCCGAGCAGGTGCGCCGGGCTCTGGAGGTGATCCGCCTTCAGGTGGGCCGGCTCTCGAACCTGGTGGTCCGGCTCCTCGACATCTCTCGTCTGGAGGGCGGCGAGCTGGAGTTGGAACGGCAGACGGTGGACCTGGTGCCGCTGGTGCGGTCGGTGGTGGAAACCATGCAGGCCGAGACGAGGCGGCACGCCCTGACCCTGCGCGCTCCAGCCACACTGACCGCGACGGTGGACCCTCAGCGCCTGCAGGAGGTGCTCTACAACCTGATCGACAACGCCATTCGCTATAGCCCGCGGGGCGGGCCGGTGGAGGTAGAGCTGGCCGAGGCAGGTCCTGGGCGGGTGCGCATCGCGGTGCGCGACTATGGCATGGGCGTTGCTCCCGAGAAGCGCGCGCAGCTCTTCACGCGCTACTTTCAGGCTGCGGCGCGCCCTGTTGGAGGGCTGGGGCTCGGCCTGTACATCAGCCGGCGCATCGTCGAGCTCCATGGCGGGCGCATCTGGGCTGAGTTTCCCGAGGACGGCGGGAGCCGCTTTGTGGTAGAGCTGCCCACCGGCGTTGTCTGATCGGGGCTGCGGCGCAACGTTTTTAAGGCAGGGCCTTTTCAAAGTCCCGTTATTGTCACCCTGAGCAGGTTCTGCGGGCTTCACAACGCGGCGAATGCTGGCCTGCGAAGGGTCCGGACTACACATAACGCCGACTTTGAAAAAGCCCTGTTTTTAAGGCAGGGCTTTTTCAAAGTCGGGGGGAGGGGAC
>Ga0272448_1008399_pt1 | contig 10748 bp, 6 predicted proteins | sample YNPCB0191_FD_202220 | JGI IMG/M metagenome (GOLD analysis project Ga0272448, IMG submission 202220) | Hot spring sediment microbial communities from Yellowstone National Park, WY, United States - YNP-CB-019-1 | ecosystem: Environmental > Aquatic > Thermal springs > Hot (42-90C) > Sediment... | reverse complement strand
TTCGGAATGTAGTAGCAGGCATTGCTCATTACGGGAATTGTGTGGGAGTTCCTACCGTGGGCGGGGAACTAGCCTTTGATAGCAGTTATGAGGGCAACCCATTAGTCAATGTCTTTTGTCTTGGAGTGGTCAGGGTAGATCGGATCCAGCGGGGGAAGGCTGAGGGGATTGGTAATCCGGTGTTTATAGCTGGATCAAAGACAGGAAGAGATGGGCTCAAAGGGGCAGCTTTTGCTTCGCGGAAACTAGAAGGGCATAAAACCGAAGATCGATATTCTGTTCAGATTGCCGATCCTTTTATGGGAAGGATCTTAATGTCGGCTTGTCTTGAGCTGTTTCAGGAAGCGGGGGTTGTAGTTGGGATACAGGACATGGGAGCGGCAGGATTGATCTGCTCGACTTCAGAAACGGCCTCTAGAGCAAAGAGGGGCATGGAAATAAATTTGGATAATGTTCCTGTACGTGAAGCAGATATGCTAGCTGAAGAGATCTTGCTTTCTGAATCTCAAGAACGAATGCTTTTAATCATCCATAAAGACAAAGTAGACCGAGCAAAAGCGATCTTCGCTAAATGGGATGTGCCTTTTACTCAAATTGGTCAAGTAATTGAAGAAGAAAAACTTTGCTTTTATCATCGGGGCAAAAAAGCCATAGAGCTTTCTCCGGATTTGATCGTCCATCAAGCTCCAGTTTATGAGTTGCCTGCCACAGAGCCATTGCTAACTAATAGTTCTTTCCCACCTCTAGAGAAAATACCACAACCAATAGATTACAAAGCTTTCCTATTGGCATTTGCCGCGCTTCCTCAAAATTCTTCTCGAGAATGGATTTATAGACAGTTTGATTATCTTGTAGGATTGCATGCCATTGAAGAGCCTGGCGCAGATGCTGCAGTATTGAGAGTATTTTTAGGAAATGAGCAGGTCCGCTTAGCAGCTACTTTAGATGGAAATGGACGCTATTGTGGTATCGATCCCTATAATGGAGCAAAAATAGCCGTGGCCGAAGCAATAAGAAATTTGTCAGTGGTAGGAGCTCTTCCTTTAGGGATAACCGATAATCTCAATTTTGCTGATCCTAAAAATTCTTTAGTTTATTGGCAGTTTAAAGAGACGATTAGAGGCATTGCTGAAGCGTGTCGGTTCTTTGATATTCCTGTAACAGGCGGCAACGTAAGTTTTTATAATTATTCTAAAGATGGAGCCATTCTCCCCACACCCGTCATTGGGGCCGTAGGATTGATTGAAACCGATAAGCCTATCCCCAAACTATCCTTTCAACACCCCGGAGAGACGATTGTTCTTCTTGGTGGTTGGGGCGAAGGTCTCCAAGGCTCCTTATATCTTCAAGAACGGTTGGGAATAACTGGAAATCAACTTCCATGGTTCCATTTAGAAGCAGAAAAGAAACACAATGAAGTTTTACGTCTTTTGATTTCAGAAGGATTGCTTTCGACGGCCCACGATCTATCAGAAGGGGGGCTGGCTTTGGCCTTAATAGAAAGTGTGGGGAGTGGAAGAAAAAAACTGGGCTGTTCGATTGTTTTCCCGACCAATCGTAGGCTTGATGAGCTGCTGTTTAACGAAGCTGGCGCTAGAACAATAGTTTCGGTTCCAAAAAACAAACTGTCTGCAGTTCTTTGGAATTGCCAACATAAGGGACTAGAAGCAGTCGTTATAGGAGAAGTCCTTGAGGATTATGTCCTGAGGTTACACTACGGAGAAGAAAGCATCGAACTAAAGGGAACAGAGATCGAGAAGTCTTGGAAAAATGGGCTTGATGCCCTCCTCTCAACAACCGAAGACTATGGAGGAGCTTAGCGCTGCAATAGAAGGGCTCCAATAGCCGATTGGTAAGCAGCTCTTAACTCTTTGCCTCTATACACACAGTAACTGGCCCCGACTACAAAACTTTTCTTCTTTCCACCCAAACTAAGCTCACACTGCAGCTTAGAAATAGGTCAGACTGAATCGAAGACAATGGAAAAGAAGAATAGCGATAAAAAAAAGATAAAATTTTTCCTGAATGGATCTCCTATTGACCATCCAATCAATTTCGTGAAGCAAGAAAGGAAAAGATTTTTTCTGCAAGTTTTTTTCCAATTCCTTTGACAGCTGCGATTTCTTCAATAGTAGCCTTTCTCAGTCTATCTACAGAGCCAAAAGATTGAATGAGTAGTTTTTTTCTGTTTTCACTCACCCCAGGACATTCATCGAGAATGCTTTCTTTCATTCTTTTCTTCAAGAGCAGTTGATGATAGGCATTAGCCACCCGATGGGCTTCATCCCTGATTCTTTGGAGTAAGCGTAAAGCCCCACTGCTTTTATCAAGGATTAGGGGCTCAGAGCATCCCACCCGGTAGATTTCTTCATTTTCTTTAGCAAGTCCAATCAACGAAAGGTTGTTTAATCCAAGAGAATGTAATGCTTTCAGTGCACTCGAAAGCTGACCTTTGCCTCCATCGACAATGATAAGATCGGCGAGTTTTCCCCCCTCCTCGAGGATCCTTTTATACCTTCTTCGGATGACTTCTTCCATGCAGGCAAAATCATCTTGTCCAACAACAGTCTTAATTCGGTATCGCCTGTAGGAAGAACGGTCGGCTTTTCCCTCCCGGAACAAAACCATCGAAGCCACTTTGTGCAGTGAAGAAATGTTAGATATGTCGAAGCATTCGATGACCAGGGGCAGTTTAGGAAGAGAGAGAACCGTTTTTAGTTCTTCTAAATCTTCGAGTGGAGAAAGGGCTTTTGGAAGCTGTTTGGCAAAACGTCTAGTCGGTTTTGTTGTTTGTTCCAAGGCTTCCAATAAATCTCTTAGTTCTGCAGCTTTTTCAAACTCTTGAGCCTGAGCGGCTTCCTCCATTTTTTGCCGTATTTCCTTAATCATTTCTTTGGATCGGCCTTCAAGGAATTCACAGGCTTTTTGAACCCTTTGATAGTATTCAGCTTGATTCACTTTGCCTATGCAGGGTGCCGAACAATTTTTTATAATATGATCCAGACAGTGTTTGTAGTCTTTTTCGGTGGGAATCACAGCTGAACAGGAACGGAGGCCAAAGTTCTTTTTCATTAAATTCAGTGTGGTCCTCAATGCACTAGCACTTGCGAATGGACCAAAATATCTCGCATTATCTTGTTTTTTTAACCGCGTAATTTGAAATCTTGGGAAGGGTGTGTATAAGTCGACTTTGACTAACAAGAACCGTTTATCATCTCTAAAGCTTATGTTATACCGTGGCCTAAATTCTTTAATCAGTCTTCCTTCTAAGAGTACTGCTTCAGCTTCCGAATGAACGCAGTAAAATTCAAGATCGGCAACAGTCTCGATTAGTGCTTTTAATTTTCTATCCCCACTAAATTTTTTTGATGGATGGAAATACTGGCTAACCCTCTTATGAAGATCTATGGCTTTGCCAACATAAATAATCCGATTGAGCTTGTCTTTAAAAAGATATACCCCTGGTTTGTGAGGGAGTGTTCTGATTTTTTCTTGCACCGACATAGCCTATTGTTTAAAACCTCCCCTAACATATAAAAATAAAAAGCGTTTTTGTTTTATTCCCATATAATTTAAGCCACTTTTAAAAAGAGAGGTCATTATTTTTTTTCCCTGTTCGCAGCGAATATGATTAGTTCTTTTATAAAAGAATGGTTAAACTTAGATGTCACAAATTTTATGCCTTAGATGAAAGCTTGTTATTGTAGATTGTTCTGCCTTTTTTTTCTCTTTATTTTTTATTTTTCCTTAACGGCTTTAGCGGCAACATCGAATGTGGCTAGAAGCAAGCATGTCGAAGCTAGTCTTTTATCTGAACTTGATGCTGTGGCTCCGGGTAGTCATTTCTATGTGGCCGTCCGGCTGAAAATGGATGAGGGCTGGCATACTTATTGGTTGAATCCAGGAGATGCTGGTTCGGCTACAAAAATCGATTGGACTCTTCCTGCTGGATTGCATCCAGGAACGATCCAATGGCCAAGTCCAAGTGTTATCTCGCTGCCTCCTCTTACTAGCTACGGATATGAAGGAGAATGCTGGCTTTTGATACCTATGGATCTGTCTCAGGAGCAGCAGGTGGGTTCTACCGTAACACTGAAAGCTTATGTCCAATGGGTCGAATGCGCACAAAATTGCATTCCTGGAAGTGCAGATCTCACATTGACCTTGCCTGTTGAAAATAGTCCAAGAGTTGATGAAACTTTGAAAGAAAGCTTTCAAAAGGCTAAATATGAAATCCCCCGTAGTCCTCCCTCTTCTATAGAAATAAGCTTTTTAGCTTCGGAAAAAAATCTTACCCTTTTTTTTCAAAATAAAACCGGCAAAGTCCTTAATTTCGAATCCGCTCATTTTTTTCCTTATCAGAATGGAATTATTCAATATTCTGCTCCCCAGCAGATTCGATTACGAAAAGAAGGGATATCATTGGAAATAGCACGTCCCAGTAACGCGGGGACAGTTACAGAGCCTTTAAGTGGGGTATTCACAGCAAAACTTTCGGATTGGAAAGGTATTGAAAAAATTAATTGGGATATTCGAGCTAAAAAATTCATTTCCCCCAAAACTGAAACGCAAAAAAAAGAGGTTCCATTTTATTTCAACAAAAAATTTTTTTCTTATCTAGGCCTTGGTTTTATTGGTGGACTAATTCTCAATCTGATGCCCTGTGTGTTGCCGGTGATTTCTTTGAAAGTCTTAAATTTGGTAGGTGCGGCTAAGGAAGAGGGAAGTTCTTCCATAATTCATGGACTTTTGTTTGTATTGGGCGTATTGAGTTCGTTCTGGATTGTTGTAGGGTTGTTAATTTTTTTAAGAGAAAAAGGATTAGAGTTAGGGTGGGGGTTTCAACTCCAATCGCCACCGTTTGTTGCTTTTATGGCTCTTTTCTTTTTCCTTATTGCTTTGAACTTACTGGGAGTCTATGAGATCGGCCTCTCTTTGATATCTGCTCAGTCTATAGCCGAAAAGGCAAAGGGATATTTAGGCTCATTCTTAAATGGGGTTTTAGCAACCTTAGTGGCCTCTCCTTGTACAGCTCCATTCATGGGATCGGCCATTGGTTTTGCCCTTGCACAACCCCCGGTTGTCATTGTCCTGGTCTTTACATCGCTTGGCTTGGGTATGGCTTTCCCCGTCTTTTTGTTGTCTGTATTTCCAAGCCTCTTGAGACTGCTGCCAAAACCAGGGCCATGGATGGTTGCTTTTAAACAGTTCCTTGCCTTTCCTATTCTTGGTGCGGTGATTTGGCTGATTTGGGTTTATGGAAAACTCCGAGGAATTGACGGAACATTGGATATTCTAGTGGCGTTGCTTTTTGTCGGATTTGGCTCTTGGATTTATGGTAAATTTAGCACTCCCTTTCATCCTCTTGGAGTGCGAGTTGTATCATCCCTCCTTGCATTGGCTATCCTTTCCACTAGCTTTTATTATGCGGTTGTTGAAACGGAGCGGCTTTTTGTACTGAAAACGGCTAAAAAAGAGGAATGGATTCCCTTTTCGGAAGCTAAATTAGAAGAATATAAACAGCAGGGAATTCCTGTTTTTGTAGATTTTACCGCTTCTTGGTGCCTTACCTGTCAGGTGAATAAAAAGATAGCATTGCAAAATCCAGCAGTGAAAAAAAAGTTTGAAGAAGTAGGTGTCGTGAAGATGGAAGCGGATTGGACCAATCGGGATCCAAAGATTACTGAAGCGTTGGAAAGTTTGGGAAGAAGTGGAGTACCAACCTATGTTTTTTACGGTGTTGATTCCTCCTCGCCCATCCTTTTGCCAGAAGTCATTACTCCGAACATGCTTTTGGATGTGTTGAACAAAATCGAAAAAGCCAAAAAACAGAAAGAAGCACAAACGAAGAGCGAGGAGTATTTTCAATAGGCCTATTCTACCTACTTATGGAGCTGCCCATTACTTTTTCTCCTGGTTTTGGGGTTTTTGAAACCCTTAGAGTAGAAAATGGAACAGCATTTTTTGTTGAAGAACATTGGAGAAGTCTTTTGGAAAGTGCAAAAACCCTAGGGCTTTGCCCTAAAATAGATTTTCGCCATGGGAGCCTGCATTTACCTAAAGAAGCAAGCGGGAAATGGCGGTGGATTGTTGGACCTAGAGAAGAAAAAGAATTTTTTGAGCCTCTTCCTTTTGAAACTAAAGGGGGCTTTTCTTTGGAGATTTCAGAGGTTAGGGTTGGTTCACGAAATTGGGACAGTAGGTTAAAAACATTAAGTTACCTTTCCCACTTTCAAGCAAGGCTTTCAGTCAATGCTGATGAAGCGATTCTATTAAATGAGCAGGGGCAAGTGGTTTCTGGAGCGATGAGTAACATTTTTTTTGTGAAAAATGACAAGGTTTTTACTCCCTCTCTGCAGACAGGATGCCGCAACGGAGTAATAAGACAGTGGGTTATGTCGCAGATAGATGTGGCAGAAGCACATTTTGGTCCAGAAACTCTCCAGGCTGCTGATGAAATTTTTCTAACCAATAGCTGGATAGGCATTAAACCGGTTGTGCGCTTCGAAAGTAAGATTCTGAAGAAAGGAAGGATCACCACCGTTCTGGAGGGACTGTTGGCTGACACTTATAGCTTGCTTAAGAAACTTTCTTCGGAATCTGGGATCCGTTCCCAATCCTTTAACCAGGGGAGAGAAGAACTATCCGAGGGAGCTCGGTAGTCACTTCTTGGGCTTAGGGAGCCTCCAGAGCCAACTTTAGGAGCGTTAGCTATGCAGCTTCTCTTAAATTGGCTCATTCGGAAAAAGCGGTCAAGAAAGACTTTCAACCAGTGTTTTATTTGATCTATCCTATAGGCTTCCTTATTTCCTTTGATTTCTGGCCAATGACCCTTATTCTGATCATGCCATGCACTCCATGCTAAAAAGGCGGTCTTTGTAGGTAAATACCCATATCTTAATGTATAGTATAGATGGAAGTCTTGGAGGTTATAAGGCCCAATTTCTTTTTCGGAACTTTGCAGAAATTCCTGACCATCTTCTCCAGGAATAAGTTCAGGACTGACAATCGTATCAAGGACTTCGTTGAGAACAATACTCACTTTTTGGCCTAGCTCCTCCCTTTTGGAAACCCAGCGAACAAGAAATTTTATAAGAGTCTTAGGGACACTGGCATTGACGTGGTAATGAGCCATGTGATCGCCCACGCCATAGGTAGACCAACCTAATGCGAGTTCGCTTAAATCACTTGTGCCAACGACCAATCCCTTTACTAGATTAGCAAGCCTGAACAGATGATTGGTTCGTTCTCCCGCCTGAACATTCTCAAAGGTAATGTCGTAAAGCTTTTGTCCTTGGGCAAAAGGATGGCCAATGTCCTTGAAAAGCTGCATGCAGCTAGGTCGAATGTCTATGAAATATTCTTGAGAACCAATGGCTTCAATAAGTTTGCGAGCTTGCTCGAGCGTTTTTTTTGTTGTTGCAAAGCCTGGCATAGTACAGGCCAAAATGTTTTTTCTAGGCAGTTTCAATATATCCATTGCTTTTGCACAAATAATGAGTGCATGTGCAGAATCAAGTCCACCAGATACCCCAATGACCGTTTTAGAAATGCCTGTAGCTTTTAGTCGTTGGACTAGCCCTTGAGTCTGAATGGCATAAACCTCTTGGCATCTTTGATCTCGACTTAAGGAATCACTAGGAACATAAGGGAATCGTTCTATTTCTCTTTCCAACAGAAGGCAATTATCTTTTTCCCTTGCTAAGGAAAAAGAAAGGATTTTGAAGGCTTCAATCTGCGTATGGAATTCCACTTTGGTTTGCCCAAAACTATTTTGTCGCATCCTATCAGCTTGGAGTCTGTCAAGATCAATCTCAGCAAAGATAAGCTGGGATTGATAGGAAAATCTTTGAGTTTCGGCTAGTTTTGTTCCATTTTCATAGATCAATCCTTCTCCATCCCATGCAAGATCCGTAGTCGATTCCCCAAATCCTGCTGCACTGTAAATGTAGGCGGCAATGCACCTTCCAGATTGACTTGCCACAAGGAGTTTTCTATAATCGCTTTTGCCAATTGTCACATTGGAAGCCGAAAGATTCACTAAAATGGTAGCCCCTGCAAGGGCAGCAAAGGAGGAAGGGGGAAGGGGAACCCAGAGATCTTCGCAGATTTCAACGGCTAATTTAAAAAGCGGTTGTTCTTCCCATTGAAAAATCAGGTTGGTGCCAAAAGGAACAGCACGTTGTCCTAAGAGATCAATAGATTTTTCAGTGGCATAAGAAGCTTGGGAAAACTGTCTTGGTTCATAAAACTCCCGATAGTTAGGAAGATAGCTTTTGGGGATAACTCCTAGGATTTTTCCTTGGCAAAGGAGAACTGCACAATTGAAAAGAAGTTGGTTAATTTGTAATGGAAGCCCTACAAGAATAAGTATAGGAAGAGCAACCGAGGCTTCGAGGAGTTTATCTAAGGCTTCTAAAGAGCTATTAAGCAGAGCAGCTTGATGAAAAAGATCCTCACAAGAATATGAAGAAATGCTTAGTTCGGGGAAGACGACCAGCGCTGATTTTTTTTGGGCTGCTTTTTTGCTGAGCTCGATAATCTGCTCAATATTGTAAAAAGGATCTGCTACTTTGCCTACGGGAATAGCTATCGCTACTCTTACAAAATTGTGATTATAGAAATTAAAAAAATTATATCTTCCCATTATTATTAAAATATTTTTTGATTCTCTAAGAGAAGAAAGAGAAAAGAAAAGAAAATTTCGTTAAAGATTTCAATAAAATTACACATAAGAATAATTAATAAATATTTTCTATTTTTTCCTCCTTTGTAGCCTGTTCTCTTTTTTATCTTTCTTTCCTATGATTTTTTAACCTAAAAAAAGACTCTGGATGCTTGTTTAATGGTTTTTCAAGTCATTGGATGCTGCCAGTTGCATATAACCACTTTTTTGGCCTAGGCAAAAACGCCTAGAAGACGGGACTGAAGACATATCCTGAACCAACAGAGCTATATGCAAAAATTGCCTAGGTCGAAAAAAAACAGTTGCCCAGGCTTTGGGAAGTGGAGACTTTATAGTCCTGTGCAGCAGAGTAGGGGACTTAAGAGTAGAACACACAAGGATAGGTTAATGGCGTAAGGCTGAATTCTCGGCTTGCGAGTCTGCTCCCCAAGAATCCGAGAGCTTTAGCTCCGTGGAGTATCAAATGCTCAACTGATGCTAAGTATTGCCTCTGCCACTGGGCAAGCGCCCAATTGTAGGCAAACCGAGCGGTCTCCGCCGCCTTGGCAAAGTAGGTGCCCAGCTTATGGTTTGGGTCCAGCGCGATTTTGTGGGCAACGATCATAGCTGAGATTCGTCCACGGCTTTTTTGACGTCATCAAGCAGCTTCTGGGTCTTGCCTGAGCGGCTGCCGTAGAGACGGGCGCTGAACACGGTGATGATCTCCAGCACGTCCTTGGCCAAATCTTCCTCGAAGTTCGTCTCCTCACCCTGATTGAGGATCACAACCTCAACCTCCTTGGCCTCGCAAATGGCGAAGACCAGTTCCGCACCAAAGCGGAGCAGCCGGTCTTTGTGGGTGATGACCAAGCGCCCGACCTGCCCGTCGATGATCGCTTCCAGCAGCCGCTTTAAGCCTTTCTTGTGGTAGTTCATCCCAGAGCCCAAGTCGGCAATGACTTCGAACGTCCAACCTTGCCGGGCGCAGTAGAGTTCAAGCAGCTGCTTTTGCCGCTCCAGTTCATCTTTCTGCTCGATGCTGGACACACGGGCGTAGGCGATGGTGCGACGCGCCGCCTCCGACGCATAGAATTGATCAGGCCGAAGTCGCGCAAGGTCGTAGCGACGCTGCCCGCCAACAGTGCGTTCATCAGGAAGAAGCTTGCCCTCGCGCTCCCAGCGTCGCAGCGTTTGCGGCGCGACCCCCAGGAACTTGGCGGCCTCTTGAATGCTGACTAGCTTGCGAGACATTTTCTGAATGTATATCTTTGCGCAAGAAAGTTCAACTTAAATTGGAACTGTTCCATCTTTTTTCTCAAGCGATTCGATCTACCTGCAGATTGTATCACTGGATACATTCTCTGCCCTACTCACAAAGAAGGAATGGATCCATAAATAAACTGGGAAACTGTTTAAGATAGAATTCTTGAGGCAGGGTCTTTTGAATGGGATTCCCTTGATCCTTGACATCATTCCAGAGGGTGAATCTACAAGAAGACAATTGAAAAACAAATGAAGAGGATCTAGTATGACTTCCATCGCAAGAATCAGCCAATCGTTTTGAAGCGTAAATCTTCCTTCTGAACCTCCCCAGGGTTAAAGCCAGGAGGTTCTAGGGATGAGACATGCCGACTCCTCGCGCCCTTCCCGCTTGCTTGAGAAGCCAAGCACTGCGACGTGCCCGTTCTCATCGTCGGCTGGCGTTCCCTTTCGGCAGGCGCACCGCTCTGACGCCCCGGAGAACGTGGGAGACGGCGACGGCCGGCTCCGCTTGCAGGTTGACCGAAGCTCGACGGCCGCCCGCCGCAGAAGCGGTTCCGCACCCGGCCACAGGCCATCTTGGCATGGTGTGCATCGAGCCTGTCTTCGGAGACGAAGCGAGCAAGGAAGGCGTAAAAGAGGTCCCTTTGGAGGGGCAGCAGCCGGAAGTCGCAGCGGTGGACCTGCACAGACAGCAGCTTCTTTTCGATACGTCCGCAGAGGCATACCTGCGAGAGTATGGTAGGACGCTTCGGGAATTCGTAGGGTCTGCCACCAGCCCTCTTTGCCTTGCGGCGAACGATGCGGACGAACATCCTCCTCA
>Ga0272448_1008398_pt1 | contig 10750 bp, 11 predicted proteins | sample YNPCB0191_FD_202220 | JGI IMG/M metagenome (GOLD analysis project Ga0272448, IMG submission 202220) | Hot spring sediment microbial communities from Yellowstone National Park, WY, United States - YNP-CB-019-1 | ecosystem: Environmental > Aquatic > Thermal springs > Hot (42-90C) > Sediment... | reverse complement strand
CTGGGTGCCTCTGCGGCCATGATCTTTTCAGCCCTGGTCGCTTTCATTGTGGTGCCCTGGACAACGATGCGGGTGTTCAGCGGCTCTAGTCACGCCGCCCATGATCACGGAGAGGATGCACTCAGTAAACTGTATCGTCGGTTTATGTACCCACTGATTCATTATCCTCGTCGGGGAACAGCGTTTCTGGTGACAACGGTGTTAGCGCTGGTGCTCATTGTCGGCGGGTTCGCAGGCTTTAAGCTGGTGATTCTGAAGATGCTACCGTTTGACAATAAAAGCGAGTTACAGGTGGTCGTGAATATGCCGGAAGGGACGACACTGGAGCAAACCGCCAGAGCGACCAAAGAAATGGGACAATACCTCGCCACAGTGCCTGAAGTGATTCACTATCAAAGCTATGTCGGTACCTCTTCCCCCTACAATTTCAACGGGTTGGTGCGACATTATTTCTTGCGATCGGGTGCGAATGTTGCCGATATTCAGGTGAACTTTTTGCCGAAGGGCGATCGCCACCGTCAGAGCCACGACATTGCCAAAGCCATTCGTCCCAAGCTAAAGGAGATTGGCGATCGCTACAGTGCCCGCATTCAAGTTGCTGAAATCCCCCCTGGGCCTCCAGTGCTGCAAACGCTGGTGACTGAAGTGTATGGTCCCGATTATCAAGGACAGATTGACCTCGCCACCAAAATTCGTGATCTATACAAAGCAACCGATGGTGTTGTCGATGTGGACTGGTATGTGGAAGCACCGCAGACCGATTATCGCCTGGTGATCGATCGCGAGAAAGCTGCCTTGAACGGCATCAGTCCCACCCAAATTTCAGAGGTCTTGCAAATGGCATTATCAGGGCAGAATGTCGGGCTTCTGCATGATGAAAATGCGCGTGAGGATGTGGCGATTAATCTGCGCTTCAGTCAATCGAGTCGTACCAGTCTGGATGATCTAAAAGCCCTCAATCTCAAAGGAACCAATGGTAATTTAGTCCCTTTGAGTGCCCTGGTGAAAACGGAAACGACTACGGCAGATACCAGTATTTATCATAAAAACTTGCAGCCCGTTGTCTATATCCTAGGTGACGTTTCCGGCAGAGTGGAAAGTGCGGTCTATGCCATGCTCAACCTCCAACCACAGATCGATAAGCTCGTTCCGACCACGGGCTCCAGGGTTCAAACCTACCTGACGGAACAACCCCCAACCACTGAAACTTACGCGATCAAGTGGGATGGTGAATGGCAAGTCACCTACGAAGTCTTTCGCGATCTGGGGATTGCCTTTGCGGTGGTGCTAGTGCTGATTTATGCCCTGGTCGTAAGCTGGTTCCAATCGTTTACCACCCCACTTGTGATCATGGCAGCGATTCCCTTCTCGCTGATTGGCATTATGCCTGCCCATTGGTTGATGGGTTCCTTCTTTACAGCAACATCAATGATTGGCTTTATCGCCGGAGCGGGGATTGTGGTACGCAACTCGATTATCCTCGTGGACTTTATTGAGCTACGTCTGAAAGAAGGAATGCCCTTAGAAGAAGCCGTGATTGATGCTGGAGCTGTCCGCTTCCGTCCCATGCTGCTCACGGCTGCTGCCGTAGTAGTGGGATCAGCCATTATTCTCACTGACCCCATCTTTCAGGGGTTAGCGATCTCGCTGATGGCAGGGGAAGTCGCCTCCTTGTTACTATCGAGATCGGCGGTGCCCATTCTCTATTACAAACTCTGGCGCAATCGCAAAGGTAATCAGAAAAATACTAACGCTGGAATTGATCAACCTGTTGTCGAAATAACGAGTGGTGGAATGATGGGATAACGCGATGATGGGACTTTCCACCCACCCAGATCCAGCCCATTTCATCAATCACATCGACTTATCCTTCTGCTCTCCTACCCTCAAAACCTCATGGAACCCATTCATATTTCCTACTTTTCCGATGTTCTTTGCGTTTGGGCCTATATCGCTCAAATTCGTCTGGATGAGTTACAAACAACCTTTCAAGACAAGATTGCGATCGCGCCACACTTTGTCCCTGTCTTTGGCAATACCCGTGAAAAGCTAGAAAATAGCTGGCGCGATCGCGGCGGCTTCAAAGGCTACAGCGACCACGTTCACACAGTCGTGAAAAAGTTTGATCACATCACTGTTCATCCCGATATCTGGACTGATGTGATACCACCCTCATCTACATCCTGTCATTTGTTTCTCCATGCCATTCAACTACTGGAAATGAAGGGAATCGTTCAACCATCAGGAGCGGTCTTTGAAAAAGCAACCTGGGCGTTTCGGGAAGCATTTTTTACCAAGCTGGCGAATGTTTCTGACCGCAAGGTGCAACTTGAACTTGCAGAAGAGTTAGGACTGCCGATCGCCGCGATTCAAGAGCAGATTGATAGCGGTGAGGCGTATGCTTTGCTATCGAAGGATTTTGAGTTAGTCAAAGAGCGAATGTTTCTGACCGCAAGGTGCAACTTGAACTTGCAGAAGAGTTAGGACTGCCGATCGCCGCGATTCAAGAGCAGATTGATAGCGGTGAGGCGTATGCTTTGCTATCGAAGGATTTTGAGTTAGTCAAAGAACATACTGTGACTGTCAGCCCTACCTTAATTTTTAATGAAGGACGGCAGCGGCTCAACGGCAACGTGGGCTATCGAGTCATCGAAGCCAACATTCGGGAACTGCTGCATAATCCACCTGATGAACAATCCTGGTGCTAGGGAGGAAGCTTGGGCGATCGCCATTGAGTTAACCATTGATGGATAAAGTCGATCGCGCTGAACTCGTACCTTTTTCGTTAGGTTTTGTATCGTATTCAATCAATTTATGCAGGAAATCAAATCATCATCTGTCACAGTTGATTACTAAGGGGAGTGGCGCTACACTTAATTCTGCAATGGACTCTCAAACGATGGGCTAAAAAGCTCATTCCTACTCAAGAATGTTCAAGGAGTTTACAAAATGACAAAAGATAAAACCTGGCATGGTATTCCTCGTGAGGATATTCCCTGGTATCCCACAGTAGACGCAGAAACCTGTATTGGTTGTGGGCTATGCTTCACGACCTGCGGGCGTAATGTATTTGGTATACAAGACAATAAATCTGTAGTTGAACAAGCACTCGACTGTATGGTTGGCTGTAGTACCTGTGCAAATGTTTGTCCTGTTGATGCCATCACATTTCCTGGGCGAGATCTGGTTTGGAAGCTAGAGCGCGAACAAAAGATCTTTAAAGTTGTGCGCCAAGAAACTCGTGAGAAGCAGGATCGACTCGAAACACTAAAAGCCCGTGCAATTGCTGAAGAACAAGTGGCTCAATCGACAACACGAACCAAGATGGAGGTTGCGGGTGAATTTGGTGAGAAGCGGTTTTTAATCAAACTAGAGGAGTTGATTCACGATCGCCCCTATGATTTTGTCAACTTACGCCTAGAAGTTCCCACCGTTAAAGGTGCTCTCGAAAAAACACCTTCATTCATGTCTTTTGAAGTGACTTCAACCGAGCAAGAAGATATTCAGACTTTTTTATCAGAAGTACGTGCTTTGATTGCCGATAATGGCTTAACTTTGGTGAGCGAACACAAGTTAGGTTAGTCCAAATTTATTTCCCGAAAACTCTTGACTCTATATGTGGGTATAGATTCTATAATCCAGCCATATTCAAATATCTAAATAAATATTTCCTCAATGTGATCACTATGATTAATCGTCGCAATTTTCTCTCAGCAGGAGCCGTGGTCGCTACTAGTGGTTTTGTGATGGCATCGCAATCACAGGCTGCGGAAGTCCCCAAACAAGTACCGACAGGAGCCGTCACCTTCTATGCAGAAATTCGGGTGGCGGAGCCAGAAAATGCAGCGCTCTTGGCAGATATTCAAAACAAGTCTCAATCTCTACAAAGGGCTACAGGATTCTTGAGTCTGTCTGTCAAACAAATGACAGGGGATTCAACGATGGTCAAGAACTATCCAGAATCCTATAAAGGATTGTTGGCAAATGCTTATAATGATGCCGTTAAAGCGGGTTCCCTGCCACGTTTCTATTCTCTATTTGTGAGATTTGCTGACTATCAAAGTTTGGAACAAGCCAAGGTTGATCAATGGTTTGATAATGCGATCGCCCCACATTTATATGCCTATCGAGTCACCCCAGAGGGCGCACAAAAAACTGCCCTATTGATGGAATCCTATCGCGGCATTTATCAAACCGTAGTGGCAGGCGATCGCCAAGCAATTTACCAAAACCCCGATGAAATCCTTGCTTTTTTACGCCGTCCTGCCGATCTTCCTAGTCGCAACTACATCACCGTTGAGAATCACGTCATGATTCAAGATCAGAAGCTGCAAGGCTTTGAAACAATTACCGCCAAACTATTAGGCATCGCGCAGCAGACCTATCAGCCCACCGATGCTAATGATGGCATCGGTATCGCAGGAGCCGCCGACAATCGCTATTACCGTAAAGCCGTCAGCACCGAAATTTTGCGTAATGCTTTCCCCGATGGTGATTTGCGAGCTTACCTGATGCATGGTGTATGGGAATCGGTATGGGATCACGAAAATTCTCATCTTGATTCCCGTTTCAAGCAAACTGCGGCTCCCGTTGGCGCGATGGTAGTGAGTGGTCCTGTCGAGCCGTTCTACGAAACGCGGATTGTTTTGATTTAAAACCTTTAGGCAATGTTATGTTTTGCCAAAACCCTTGACTCTATATGTGGGTATAGACATTAAGATGTTAACCAGTTACTGAGATTAAATAATCATCATGATTGATCAAGAATTGTTAGAATTTGGACAAAAGTTCCATGGACATAAATGCCCAGCGATGCCTTTGGGCTTGAGGGTCGGGGCTGCTGCCATGCAAGCGCTCGGCGTAGACCGCGCCAAAGATGGACAATTGATGGCGATGGTGGAACTTGGTGATAATCACTGTGCAACTTGCTTTGCGGATGGCATTCAGGTAGTTACAGGTTGCACCTTCGGTAAAGGCAATATCCAGAAACAGCAGTTGGGTAAATGGGGCGTGACCCTGATCGATAAAAAAACAGGTCGGGCGGTGCGGGTAACTCCCAAAGCCGAAGCCATGAAAGCCAACAAGGAAACTACTTTCTTCAAGGACTATCGAGAAGTGGGCATACCTGCTTCGCAAGTGCCTGATGAATTTGTCGATCCGTTGATCGAGAAAGTTTCTAACGCTCCTGATGCCATGCTGTTGAGCATTGGTGAAGTCTATGAATATCAATGGCAAGAACCTACCCACTGTTTCGCTACATTTGTATGCGATCGCTGTGGTGAAATGACGGTCGAACCCTACAGCCAACGCATCAAAGGTCAGCACGTTTGTCTGCCATGCAGCGAAACGATGCAACTTGAAAATATGCACAAGTAATTAAGAAAAATCATGAATGAGCCACTCCAGCCATCCGCTTTACCGCCTGAGAAACCCTTTGACGCAATGACACTTTGGCAAATGGGGCTGTCGTTTTTAAAGCTAGGTGCGATCGGCTTTGGTGGCGGTGTGGCTGTGGTTGCCATGATGGAACAGGAATGTGTGCAGAAGCGCCACTGCCTAGAAACAGAAGAATTTCTAAATGGTGTGGGGCTAGGGCAGATCTTGGGCCCTTTTGCGGTAAATACAGCCATTTTTATTGGCTATCGTATGTTTGGTTTCAGTGGTGCTCTATTGGCGGAAATAGCTTTTCTAGCACCATCCATCTTTTTAGTGATCTTGCTATCTTGGCTATATTTTTCCTTCCACCAGATCCCCTCACTCCAAGGCGCATTAATCGGTTTAGGACCTGTGGTAATTGCGCTGATTATCAATGCGGCTTGGTCAATGGGGCGCAAATCGGTGCGAACTTCGGCGATCGCCACTGGTTTATTTATAGCCGCCGTAATTGGCAGCATTTTGAGAGTAAATCCCCTCGCCATCCTTGCGATCGCAGGACTAATTGGTTTCCTATTTAAGCTTGGGCATAAACAACCAACATCTTCGGGCAAGGCTGCCAAACGCAATTCCAAGAGCAATTTGGTGATCGCGCCGCCAATTTTCTTACCGTTGATCCAGAGTAACTTTCCTTACCAAATTCTAGCGATCGCCCCCGATGTCGTTGCACCCGTCACCGCCAGTTTGATTACCCTAGCCACCGTATTTATCAAAGTTGGCTTAGCTTTCTTTGGTGGTGGATTCGTCCTAATTCCGATTTTAAGCAATCTATCAGTAACCGATTTGCATTGGCTCACCCACCAACAATTTATTGATGGGGTCGCCATCAGTCAACTTACCCCAGGTCCGATCGCCGTCCTTGCCACTTTTACAGGCTATCGAGTTGCGGGAATAGTTGGTGGATTAGTGGCTACAGTGGCGCTCTTTTTACCTGCGACAATCCTCATGCTTTTCATCTCTCACTACTATCAAATTTTGCGAAATGTTAAGAAAATCAAGGATTTTCTCGCAGGTATTAATCCCGCCGTTGTTGGACTAATTTTATCCGCAGCCATTACCCTCGCGCCTACTGCTCTTCAATGGTCACACCCTTTTAGCATTGTTCTTTGTGTCATTGCCCTAGCCTTGCTAGCGCGTTGGAAATGGCATCCTGCCTTCGTTTTAGGAGTTGGCGCTCTTACAGGAATCATTATTCCCACCGCCTTGTCTTAAATCTAGACTAGAGTTGCATCTTTACATGGAGACTCAGCCCTATGGCGCACAATCATCCTCATGCCCCGACAACCTATAACAGCGCCTTTTTAATTGGAACGAGTTTGAATATCAGCTTTGTATTAGTTGAAGCTTGGTTTGGTGTGATTACCAATTCGTTAGCACTACTAGCAGATGCTGGACATAATCTCAGCGATGTTTTGGGACTGTTATTAGCATGGGGAGCTAGTTATCTCGTGCAGCGTCCTCCTAATCGTAAGTACACCTATGGACTGCGGCGTTCTTCGATTCTGGCAGCTTTACTCAATGCGATTCTATTACTGCTAACAATGGGTGGTATTACTTGGGAAGCAATTCGTCGCTTGCAAGATCCTAGCCCAGTCGCTGGTGATACCGTGATTTGGGTAGCAGGAATTGGTGTAGTGATTAATACCATAACTGCTCTCTTGTTTATGTCGGGACGAGAAGGAGATATGAATATTCGCGGCGCATTTTTACATATGGCAGCCGATGCACTGGTGTCCGTAGGTGTAGTGTTAGCTGGCATCGCAATTTTGCTAACAGGGTGGCTATGGTTTGATCCAATCATTAGTCTGATGATTGTCGTGGTAATTGTGGTTGGCACTTGGAATTTATTTAGAGATGCGCTGGAACTAATCTTAGATGGAGTCCCCAAACAAATTGAGTCGATGGCTGTGCGTACTTTCTTGCAGGAGTTGCAAGGGGTAACGAAAGTTCACGATCTACATATCTGGGCTATCAGTACGACAGAAACTGCTCTCACAGCGCATTTAGTAATACCAGAAGGATACACAGGCGATCGCTTTCTCACCAACACCTGTGAAGCACTTCATGATCATTTTGGCATTGACCACTCAACCTTACAAATCGAAACAGGCGATCGAGGTTATCCATGTTATCTAGAGTCAGAAAGCCATGTTTAGTCTCCCTCACAAGTTCCTCAACTTGTTGGTCTAGACTTTAACCTTATATCCTGGTATAGGATTTAGCATTAGTTTACTAGATTGCTATGGAGTCATACCAATGTTCAAAATGGGAGAAGTTTCTCGTATTTTAGGAATCAATTCCCAAACGCTGTATTTTTACGAGCGCATTGGATTAATCCCACCACCCCAGCGTACTGAAGCGGGATATCGACTTTTTAGCCAGTTAGATGTAGATCGACTAGCCTTTATTACCCGTGCCAAGTCTTTAGGGCTGAGTTTGGATGATATCAAGGAGATTCTATCGTTAAAGGAAGGGAAATTACTCACCTGTAAAGCTGTTTATGAACGACTCAGCCAAAAAGTTCAGGAAATTGAGGAAAATATTTACCAATTGCGATCGCTTCATGATGAACTAGTGCCTTTAATGGAGCAATGCAAAACCAACTTTAACCATCCCGATCCCACTTACCAATGTATTATTCTTGACACAGAACTATCAAAAACCAGCACTTAAAAGATCATCAAAATCAAAAGTTAGATATTGTGAGAAAATCCTTGACCTTATACATGGGTATAGAGTTTATATTTAAGTTGCCCTAAATTATGAGTGCGCCATTATGTTCAAAACCGTTACCAATAACTTAGCCATTGGTTCTATTGCTGAGTCTGAAGCTTTGCAAGAAATTGCTCAAAAAGGCTACAAGACTGTTATTGATTTGTGTCCTGCGGCTGAAGGAAATCAGCTTGATGCGTCAATGGTGAAAGAACAGGCTTTGGAATATGTCAGTGTTCCCGTTTCAGCCAAAAACTTGACCGTCGAAACACTAGAAGCCTTTAAACAAGCGGTGAAAGCATCCCCCCAACCAATTTATACTCGCTGTGCTTCTGGATTAAGGGCGGGGGTATTTACCTTATTGGTATTGGCAGAACAAGAAGGCTGGACAGAGGCGCAATATCTTGAACAATTTCAGAGTTTGGGAATTAACCAAAAGCCTGACTGCCCGCTCGGAAATTTTGCCCATCAATGGTTTGCCCAAAAGGATTCTGTTTAGGAGGATTAGAAAAATGTCTGACTGTTGCCAAGCATCGCAAGAGACTCAATTGATCGCAAATCGTATTGCGAATAGCAACTGTCCTCGCAATGGCAAGCAGGGTAAGACGGTAAGGATCACTACGCTGAAAAGCCTCTTGATTCCTGATGCTCTCGCACAGTTGAATGCCGATAATCACTATCGCTTTTGCGAGAGTGAAGACTGCCAAGTGGTCTATTTTGCAGAGGATGGTCAGATATTTACCACTGATCAGTTAAAGGTTCCTGTTTTTCAAAAAGAACCAAGCGATCAAGTTCCTATTTGTTACTGTTTTGACTGGACAAGAGAACGGATCAAGCAACAGAAAACCCAAGAAGGTCAAGATGTCATTGCCATAATTTCAGAACATATTCAAGCGAAGCGTTGTGGCTGTGAGTTTAATAACCCTCAGGGTCGTTGCTGTCTTGTCAATGTGCGATCAGTAATCAATTAATTGATAAATTAATGTGGTAAAAACAGCCCACATTCCAAGCTTCGATCAAGTTGAATTAAGTAAACCTGGAGATAGAACCATGAATGCTATCAAGATTGAAATTTTGGGAACAGGCTGCAAAAAGTGTCAGCAGCTAGAAGCAAATGCTCAAGAAGCTGTGGCAAGCCTCAATTTAACGGCTGAAGTTTCACATATTACCGACCCAATCGAAATCGCCAAACGAGGCGTGATGTCTACTCCTGCCCTGACTATCAATGGCAAAGTTGTCAGTAAAGGGCAAGTCATCAGTCCTCAACAAATTCAGCTCCTGTTGCAGCACTAAAGAGGCAAATTGATGTTCGATCCGTTTTATCCCTTCGATTGGTTGGCAACCCAGATTGTCACCCAACTATTAGGTTTATCAATCACATCGCACTTAGGATCAAGTTTGCATTTCTTTCTGTATGATGTGCCAAAAGTTTTAACCTTATTGCTTTTCATTAGCTTTATTGTTGGCACCTTTCAAAGCTTTTTAGAGCCAGAGCGGGTGCGCGTAGTGCTAGAGGGAAAGCGCACATTTGCAGGCAATATCTTGGCGGCAATGGTCGGCATCGTCACGCCTTTTTGTTCTTGCTCTGCGGTACCGTTGTTCATCGGCTTTTTAGAAGCAGGTGTTCCGTTGGGCGTAACTTTCTCTTATTTGATGGCAGCGCCGATGGTGAATGAGGTGGCTGTGATTTTGTTGTGGGGTTTGTTTGGGCTAAAGGTAACGCTGATCTACATTGGGTTTGGTGTAGGTTTGGCGATCGCCTCTGGCTACATCATCGGGCTGCTCAAATTAGAGAAATGGGTAGAACCCTTTGTTTGGGAACTGCAAAAAGCGCGCCAAATCACGCCTCTAGAGGATGCAGACACCCTAGAACCTGTAGCACTGACTTGGCGACAACGATTTGAGCAAGGACAGTATCAAGCGAGCGAAATTGTGCGATCGGTGTGGCTCTATGTGGTCATTGGCATTGCGATCGGCGCAGTCATTCATGGTTATGTGCCGACAGATTTTATTATCAAGTATGCAGGCGCGCATAATCCTTTAGCAGTGCCGATCGCCGTCATTTTAGGCGTGCCACTTTATGCAAATATTGCGGGTGTCATGCCCATCACCGAAGCTTTAGTCAATAAAGGAATGCCGATGGGTACAGTGTTAGCCTTCACGATGGCAGTAACAGCCCTATCTTTTCCTGAAATGGTGATTCTCAAGAAAGTGCTGCGACCGCAATTGTTAGCTGTCTTTATTGGGTTAATGACCGTTGGTATTATTAGCATCGGCTACATCTTTAATGCGCTTTTATAACTTAACTTTAAGGCATCATCAGAGGTTTTCACTACGGTACTGGTAAAGCCAGTGTTTCGCGCTTAATCCACTTGTAGAGGACTCATGGATCTTTTATCGAACACCGTCGCACTCTCTCGGATGCAGTTTGCCCTGACTGCTATTTTCCATATGCTCTGGCCCGTCCTGACGACAGGTATGGCAATCTATCTAGTGATTGTGGCAGCAATTCTCATTTTGACAAAACGCTATGCAAGCTCTGGGAATGCCGGTATTGTAATGACATCTGAGAGAGCTAAGAGAGTCAGAACCGTTGAAAGAACGG
>Ga0272448_1008397_pt1 | contig 10754 bp, 8 predicted proteins | sample YNPCB0191_FD_202220 | JGI IMG/M metagenome (GOLD analysis project Ga0272448, IMG submission 202220) | Hot spring sediment microbial communities from Yellowstone National Park, WY, United States - YNP-CB-019-1 | ecosystem: Environmental > Aquatic > Thermal springs > Hot (42-90C) > Sediment... | reverse complement strand
AGTATGGGTATTGGCCCTATTATTACGACACCACCGGCGCTCAAGTTCGCCCCTGCGGACAAAAGCGAGCCCAGCAAAATTAGGGTGAACCCGATCACAAATAAGACCATGCCGAGCATGAGGACCCACTCGATTTGGCTCTCTTGTTCGGCCACGTGATTCACCTCAACAGATGGAGTTGGAGGAAGACGAGCGCTAACGTGAGGGCCAACCCGAGCAGGGAAAGCGCGATCGCGAGCTTCAGCGACTTTCGGTCCTCTCCGAATATTATCGGTATGGGCCCTATTATTATGACACCAGCAGCTTTGCTCTCCTTCTTGGTCGCGGACTTCAGGAGGCGGAAGAGGGAGTAGGTTAGGAAAACAATGGTCCCGGCTAGCACGAGCAAGAAGCCCGCGAAGACCAGAAGGGTGCCCAGGTCCATCGCTTAGAGGTCTTAAACGGATAGAATTAAACTTTTTCTTTGAGTAGATCGGAAGACCAGGCAACTTAGCCCCAGCCAGAAAGAGATATAACCTAAGTTTTCCTAGCTCCCTGAAGAGATATTGTGAATGTACAAGTGGTTGAGTAGGGCGGCGCTGGTAACCCCTCTATCGCTGGGCATAGCAGTCCTACTGTTATACGCAAGCTATTCTACTGGCCTGCACTTCGGTTCGGTGAAGATAGGCATGCCCTCTGTGTATACCCTTAAACTGGACAGCGATGTGAGGATGTTCTGGGCGAGCATATTGGCGCCATCCAGTTTGGGATATCGGCTCTTGGGGTCTGCGGTTAACCCTGGGCTTGGCGATTACCTGCAGGGAATCTACACCACCTCGATCCCCTCGGACTGGGGCATAGTCTCGCTCGCCATCTCGTTCTTTGTGGGCTTTCTCGCGGGCTTCCTTTCGAAGGACATACGCGCCGCCCTGGTGAGTTCGTTGGGCAGCATCATATTGGCCGCGCTAATCGGAGCTTCGCTCTCGATATCCGTGTTGACGAGCCAACAGGTCTTGAGCGAGGCGGGGATCGGCGCGTCGGTCCTCACGTCGCTAGCTTATGCCCTCGCATCCCTGCAGTGCATATCGGGTGTGGTTTTGGCGCTCGTGGCGACCTTCGGTGGAGTTCTGGCCACGAAGCTCTTGGGCGCCCAGCCGGTGGGCCCAAGCCAAGCTCCCACCACGGTTGTTGTACAAGCCACAGAACGAGAGGCTGAAAAGCCACTCGAGGTGGGGGTCAAGGTCGAGAAGGTTTCACCGGAGGAGGCCTTGGCTCCCGAGGTGAGCGCTGGGGCCGCTCAGCCCGCCGTTGTCGAGGAGGTAACCGCTCCTAGGGAGGAGAAAGCCATAACGCCCTCAGGGGAAGTTGTCCCCGGAGCCGCTGAACTTGCCGCTGAGGCACTGCCCCATGCTCTCGAGGAGGAGGTTTCCGTCATGACGCCCGAGAAAGCTGAGGCGTTTGAGGAACACGCTGCTGAGGCCGCTCAGCCCGCCGTTTTTGAGGAAGGGGCCATGGCACCGACGGAGGCCGTTGAGGAAAGGGCAACAGAGGGGCAGGTTGAGGAGAAAGCTGCAGCAGAAGCCGAGCTCGAGAGGGAGAGGAGCTTGGAGGAGCGCCTTAGGGAGATAGAGGAGCTCCTCGCCAGGTTTGAGGAGGCTAAGGTAACTGAGCCAGAGGTTGAGGAGGCGATATCTGAAATACCGGTTATACCCGTGCAGGAGACAGCCGAGCTGCCTGAAAGAGTGCCCGAGGAGCTGATGAAAGAGGAGGCAAGGCCCGCGGAGGCCGTTGAGGAAAGGGCAACAGGGGAGCAAACTACGTTGACGAGGGAGCCCCTTGAGATTCCTGAGGAGGAGACTAAATACTGGGATGCGTGGAATGAGGCTCCGGCCTCCGGGCCTTTGAAGGCCAAGGTCCCTTGTCCGCTGTGCGGAAACGCCCTCACGTGGGACGAGGGCTCGGCCAGGTACTATTGTAGAAAGTGCGATGTCTTCCTCTGAGTTCTCGAACAGGGCTGAGAAGGCATCCGCCGAGGCTGATAGGCTCGAGGCGCTGAAGGCGATCCTAAGCGAACCGAGGAGGAGGATAATGGAGGTCCTGTACAGGGGCCCAGCGAACAGCGGGCTGATAGCTGAGAGCAGCGGGCTGTCGAGGTCGCTCGTCAACCACCACCTACAGGTGCTGGCCAAGAGAGGCCTGGTAAGACAGGTCGGGGACAGGCCCATTAGGTACTACGAGCTCACGACCAACGGCAGGGCTTTGTTGGAGTCCGTACGCAGGGAGCAGTCGGTTGCAGAAGTAGCTGGTGTAAAAGGCCGCGATTTGCGCACTTATCTGTATATGGCGACGCTCGCGGCTTTGACGGGCATCTTCCTCTACAACTGCGTCAGCGAGGGACCGCAGCCCCTTTGGGCGCTCGGCTTTCTGATCCTCGCATCCCCCTTCGCCTACGCGACCGTTAAGGGCCTCATGCAGAGGCGAGGCGAGCATTAGTTCGAGGTGGGAAAGACGATGAGACAGGCGATCGCATCCATGTCCGGCTTCAGGTGCGTGCCCGACTTCCCGATCGATGCACCATTCTTCAGAAGGGTGGGACGTAACATCGCCTCCAGATGCGCCCAGCCCGTGGCGATCGGTTGGGACACAAGGGTGACGAGCAACGATGTCGTTAAGAGCATCTCGGCAGGTTTGTCCGAAGCTGGCGCCAGGTACACGCATTTGGGTCTCGCGACCTCCCCGCTGGTCAGCTTTGGGGCAAAGGGCGGGTTCTACAGGACCGGGGTTATGATCACCTCATCGCACAACCCGCCCGAGTGGAACGGAATCAAGGTTTTCGGCCAGGATGGCACCATACTGGACGAGCCCAACCTCAAGGAGCTTATAGAAGGAGGGAGCGGAGCGTCGGCCTCGCCGGTTGGGCCCGAGGGGCCTCGGGGATGCCGGGAGGTCTTGGAGGCGTACATGGACTCCATACTCAAGACCGTCCTCGACCTCGGCGGCTCGGCTGATGGGTTGCACGTGGTGCTCGACGCGGGCAATGGCCCCGCTGTCGTGACAGTACCGCGGTGTTTAGAGCGCCTTGGTGCACAGGTCACGCTGATAAACGACGAGCTGGACGGCCTTTTCAGGAGGCAGATAGAGCCGAGGCCCGAGGCGCTTTCAGTGCTATCCGAGACCGTCGCCGACAAGGGCGCGGATGTGGGAGTGGCATTCGACAGCGACGGGGACAGGGCGGTGCTCGTGGATGAAAAGGGGCGCGTGCTTGACGAAGACCTGACGTTGGCGCTGGCCTGCGACCTCCTGCTCGAGAGGTTGAAGTGCCCGGTTGTGGTGAACGTCGCCACCTCGATGCTCTTGGACTTCGTCTGCGAGAAACACGGTGTGAAGCTATTCAGGAGCGCCGTCGGAGAGAGGAACGTGGTTGAGGAGATGAGGCGCGTCGGGTCGACGATCGGGGGAGAGGGCAGCTGCGGTGGCCTCATCTACCTAGGCCACTCCCCGACGCGCGATGGCTGTTTGAGCGCCGGGCTCGTGGCCTCGATCCTGCGCAGATCTGGGGACAGCATCTCGTCGCTGGTCAGCGCGTACCCGAGTCTAAAGAGGGGGAGGGCATCGGTAGAGGTTGCGCCTGGACTGGCGGGAAGGGTTATGGAGGAGGTGGAGCTTATTGCGCACGGACCCGAGCCGATGAAGCTCGACGGCCTCAGGTTCTCAGGGGCGGGATGGTGGGTGCTTGTAAGGCCCTCCAGGACGGAGCCGATAATAAGGGTCATGGCTGAGGGCACGGACGAGAGACAGGTGAGGGAGCTCGTTGAAGACTACACTTCCGTAGTGAGGCAGGCCTGCGGCAGGCTGGGTCGTGAAGTCCGCCGATGAGGCCTCTGGCTAGATTGTAGTTTTAATTGTAAATATCGAAAGACAACGCGCGCTGGCCTTCGCCTCTAGTGAAGCTTGCCCACGGGCCTTATCCCGCCTGGCATGTATATGAGCCCCTCTTCCGGATCGCCCAGCGCGACCGCTTTTCCCTGCAGGTACTCGAGCCCTACAATTGCCGCAAAGGCCGCGTCTAGCTCATGGTCGCTTGCCCCGCGCGAAAGCCCTCTGACGCCCAGCCTTCTCAAACCCCTTCTCAGTGAAGCTAGGCCTTTGCCCTTTCTCGGCACGCCCAAGACATCCTGCGCGCCGCCAGGGTATACCTCTATAACCCTGAAACCCCTCGACTCCAAAAGCTCTTTTACCCTCATACCCCGCCTTGTGAGCGACCTCATGGGGCCGATTGTCACAGGGAAGAACTTTATGCTCATCGCTAGAAGCTGCCTGTCACATTTCCTAAAGTGGGGTCCGGACCTGTCCTCTATGTCCTTTCTGCCGCGAGGCAGGCTCAGCGGGGCGTCGACCGCGACGACCCCGGGCTGGTACGTGAGTGCTGAGCTCAGGATCTCTTCATCCGAATAACAAACCCAAGTCCTAGCCACCATGGACTCGCTCAAGTAACACATGCCCGTAGGGCGGCCTTCGCTACCTGCCAGGTCCACGCCAAGCGCCAACAACTGCAAAGGCACCCGTGCCCAAGAGCTTTGGGTAAGGTTCGGTCGGGCTGGTCTCCATGCTCCTTACACCATCCCTGTGAAGCCCGGGACTAGCATTATTATTTAAGGATGAGGGGGTATGCCCCAATGAAAAACGGACGCGAGGATCGGTGGTGACCTTGGAAGAGGGGTTGGAATACGAGCTCATGAAACTCGACCTTCACGTGCACACGGAGCTTTCACACGACTCGGTCATAAGATTGGGTGAGATAGCGCCCCTGGTCAGGTCACGGGGACTCAGCGGCCTCGCCATAACCGACCACAACAGGACGTGGAGCGGCAACTTACCCGAAGGGGAGGGCATCGTGGTAATCCCGGGAATCGAGGCAAGGACTAAGAGCTATGAGATAATAGGGCTTTTCGTGACGGATCTGCCGAGGCGCCCAGACCCGATGGAGGTGATCGACGACATCCACTCGCAGTCCGGGATCGCCGTGCTACCCCATCCCTACGCTTTCCCAAGGAGAGCACCCTCTGGTTCCGCAGGCCTAAAGGAGGTGGCGTCTAAGGTTGATGCGATAGAGGTCTTCAACGCCAGAAACCTCACACTTGCACAGAACCTCAAGGCGAAGGCTCTGGCTGAGGCGCTCGGTAAGGCGGAGGTCGCCGGCAGCGACGCGCACACACCCGGGGAGCTGGGGATGGCGTACACGGTTATTAGGAGCGCGCACACGTATCAGGAAGTTTACGAGAGGATAAGAAGGCGTGAGACCTACGCCCAGGGATCCCTTTCGCCTCCGAGCGTCCACCTCAAGAGCTTCGCGATGAGCTTTATGAAGAGGCTGAGGACAACCTGAGGCGAACGAGGTGCAGATCCAGCCTTCAGATCGGAAGAGGTTGGCGGTTCGTGTGTTCAACGCGTTCTCGATATTCGCTTTGCGCACATTTATATCTAATTATATTATATCGTGTTCGCCATTCGAGCCACCGTGAGTCACGTCGAGGACCTCAGTGCCAACCCGAGTCGAAGACCGTTGAGGTCATCTCGTTGGCCCTCCTGTAGAAAACGTAGAGGTGTTCGTAGAACTTCACGTCCGAGGGGTTTGGAAAAACACCATCCAAGAGCGACACGCTCGAGGCCCTCAGGGACTCCCTCAAGTCCCCGAATGCGCCGGACCCCACGGCGGCTAAACTCGCTGCCCCGAAGGCAGATGCTTCTGTCCTGTCCAGCAGGAAGTTAGGAACGCCGAGGACGTTGGATAGTATGCGCCTCCAGATGCGGCTTTTCGAACCACCTCCTGACAGCACGACCTCCTTCACGAAACCCGCGATGCCAAGCTCCTCCACCACGTGCCTCAACTGGAGGGCTGCGCCCTCCATCGTTGCCCTGGCGATGTGGCCGATCTCGTGGCCAACGCTCAGGCCTAGGACGGAGGCCCTCTCCTGTGGCCTCAGGGCTAGGGCTCGCTCGCCCGAGAAGCGCGGCAACAACAACAGCCCCCCGGAACCTCGTTCAGCGGCCTCCGCCTCAGAATCCAGCGCCTCGTAGTCCGGCAACCTCGCGGTCGTCTTGAGCCAGTCAAGCCCTACACCGACGGCCGAGAGGAAGACGCCCGTGAAGCGCCTCCCCGAAAGCTCCCAGGAGTTGGCTGCACGAGCCCGTCTGCTCAAATCCGACAGGGCGAAGATGCCAGGTGAGCTGCCGAGGTAGAGCCCGACCCTCGCCTCTGACAAGACCTCGCTGAAGGCGATGAGGGTGCACAGCGCGTCACCCGCTCCAGTGACCACGGGTGTGCCCTCCCTAAGACCTATCTCATGGCTCGACCGCTCGGACAGAGAACCCGCTAACTCCCAGGGTTCAAGCAACGGCGGGAGCAGGGCCTCGTCCACCCCGATCAGCCGAAGGAGCTCGCGGTTCCAGCGCCTGGAGCTCATGTCGAAGAGCCCCGTCGCCCAGGCGTCGGAGGGGTCGGTGGCTATCCTACCGGTCAACATAGCCCTTATGTAATCCTTGCACGGCAGCAAGAACCTCGTCCTCTCAAGAGCTCCCTCAATGTTCTCCCTGATCCAGAGCAGCTTTGCCGCGGCCGAGTAGGGGCTCACCTCCCTACCGGTCACTGTCTCGATCCTCCTTGCCTGCTCCACGGCCCTCGTGTCCAGCCAGGGGATGAATGGTGCTACCGGCGATAAGTTCTCGTCCACCAAGACCATACCACGACTCTGGCCGCAGACCCCGATGCCCTTGACACCGCCTCTGGAGACGCCCGGGGCGTCGAGAGCTTCCTTGATGCAAATGGCCAGGTCCTCCCACCACTCAAGCGGATTCTGCTCAGCCCAGCCCGGCCTCGGGTAGCAGGTCCTGACCTGCCTCCTAGAGACCGCCAACTCCCGTAGGGTGCTGTCGTACACGACAGCTTTGCAGAACGAGGTGCCTACGTCCAACGCGAGGAAGCGACTTTCACCGTTGCCCATGGTCCAGCTCGTGCAGGTTTGATATTAAATGCGTTCGGGGGCACCATCAAACCATTTTTTAATACGTGCGATGCTGCTGTTGCGTAGGTGGAGGAGGGTGCTGCGTTCTAAACACGCGGGGCTGACGAGGCACAAGTCTAACGTCAGGACGGGGATGGTGCTCGAGCTGGACGGGGAGTGGGACTTCAGGGAGGACCCGGAGGACGAGGGGGAGGCCAGAGGATGGTGGAAGCACTGGCCCGAGGGCGGGAGGAAGATAACAGTCCCCTACTGTTGGCAGGCGAGCTTCCCAGACCTAAGGACCTACAGCGGCACGGCATGGTACCACAGGGCGTTCGCCCTGCCGGAGAGCTGGGCCGGACGCAGGGTGCTGATACACTTCGGCGCTGTTGATTACTACTGCGACCTTTGGGTCAATGGGGCACACATCGGTGGCCACGAGGGAGGCTACCTGCCCTTCTACTTCGACGTAACTGAAAGGATCAAGTTCGGCTCGGGGAACGAGGTCGTGCTCAGGGTCTTCGACGCAGAGCCGCAGCCGGAGCTGGGGAAGATCAACTTCTACGAGATACCCCACGGAAAGCAGGGTTGGTACTCGGCGGTCAGCGGGATATGGCAAAGCGTTTGGCTCGAGTCCACAGGTGAGGTTTTCGTCGAGGACGTTTTCACCGACCCGGACGCTTCGAGTGGCAAAGTCGACGTAAGAATTTGCTTGAACAAGCGGGCATACGGCGACGTTAAGGTCGAGGGCGAGGTGGAGGGTGAGGAGGGCGAGGTCGTAGCACACGAGGAGGCGGAGGTGCCTGTGGGCAGCAGGGTTGTGCTCATGAGCTTGGAGGTGGAGGATCCCGCGCTCTGGGAACCAGAAAACCCGTGCCTATACAGGCTTGTGCTCAAGCTGCTGATCCGCGGTGAGATCGCCGACGAGCGGGTCGTGCCATTCGGCTTCAGGACGGTCGAGGCCGCGGATGAAAAGGTGATGCTCAACGGCAGGCCGGTCTACATAAGGGGTGCCCTCGACCAGGACTTCTACCCGTTGACAATCTACACCCCACCTGATGAGGACTGGATTAGGAGGAAGATCAAGGCCTCCAAGGAGCTCGGCCTGAACCTCCTGAGGGTGCACGTAAAGGTCGCGGACCCACGGCTCTTGGAGTGGGCTGACAGGCTCGGGATCCTGATATGGGAGGAGGTGCCTCACTGGGAGAGGTCGACCGTCAACTCGAAGCTCCGCGCCGAGGACACCTTGGTCGGCATGGTGCTGAGGGACTACAACCACCCCAGCATCGTGATATGGGGGATCGCGAACGAGGGCTGGGGCCTTGACCTAAAGGAAGGAGGTGACAGGGACTGGCTCAAGTCGATGTACGACACTGTAAAGTCGCTCGACAGGTCGAGGCTCGTTGTCGACAACTCCGCATGTCACGGCAACTTCCACGTCAAGACCGACATACTGGACTATCACACCTACGCTTCCATACCAGACCACAGCGACTCGTTCGAGCGCTTCTGCAAGAGGTTCTCCGAGGAGCCGGACTTTGCATGGGGCGAGGGCTCCGAGCCAAGGGGGGAGGAGCCCAGGCTTGTTTCGGAGTTCGGCAACTGGGGGTTGCCCGACTTCGACGAAATAAGGCAGCTCTACGGCGGGGATCCCTACTGGGTCGCCACCGGCTTCGAAGCCGGGGTGCCGTATGGCTTTGAGGCCAGGTTTAGCGAGTGGGGGCTCGAGAGGGCGTTCGGATCCCTCAAGGGATTCTTAAGCGCCTACCGACGACATCAGCTCCTGTCGTTGAAGTACGAGACGTCCGTGCTCAGGAGGCATCCTGAGATATCCGGCTACGTGATCACCGAGCTTTGCGACGTTAACTGGGAGTGCAACGGGCTCTTGGACATCTTCATGAGGCACAAGCACGACCCAGCTCGAATACGCGCGATGAACGCCGACGTGAGGGTGGACATCGACCCGACGAGGGTTAACTTCTGGTCAGGGGATGAAGCCTCGGTAAGGGTTTGGGTATACAACGCCTCAGGAGCCGACCTCTCAGGCCACAGGCTGCGGTGGGAGCTTTCAGGTGCCGGACCCTCGGGGACCATCGAAATACCTACATCCAGCTCGAGGAGGAGGACGATTTCCTTGGACCTCGAGTTCAGGCTGCCCGAGGTCGACGCCGTCAGCGACCTGATGCTGAGCGTACGTCTTCTTGCCGGGGATCTCGAGGTCTCGTGTGACGAGCTGAGGATCTGGGTGTACCCGAGGCTGAGGTTTCCGAGGCTCGAGAAGGAGGTCGTCATCGTCGAGCGTTTGGACGTCGATTCGCTTCGGAGGGTCTCGGGCGCCAGGTCGGTCTTCCTAGTGGAACACGGGGAGGACGCCAGACTCCCCGTAGCCTCAGGGATATCGGTTGTGAGGAGGGGCGGGGATTGGATAAGCAACCTGAACTTCCTGATGCCAGGCCCCCATGTGGGAGAGGTCCCTCTCGAAAACCCGCTGGGCTGGGAGTATCGTGAGGTCATCCCTCAGTTTGTCTTCAAGGGCGTAGGCCCAGAGGCATCCCAAGACATCTTGGGCGGGTACTTGGAGGGCTGGGTGAACAACGTGATGCCGCACACCCTGCTAGTGGGCGTTGGCGGCGGCGTCGCCCTTTTGACCACGTTGAGGCTTAGAGGGGCATATGGAAGCGACCCGCTGGCAACGTACCTGCTTCACTCTTTCATGGAGTACGTCTCCGAGGTCGAAAGCCGCCCTGCCATTCGACTTCTGTAAAGAGAGCGGCCTAGAGGGCCGGCATTTGACACCCCCGAGAAAAGCGAAAGTCGGAAGCTACAATTTAGCGCGTTCGCGTACTGGAGTTAAGGCGCTCGTGACATCCCATCCGAAGAGCAAGGGAAGTCGGTGAGGCTTTTGCACGCGATCTCCGAAAGCGACCTCGTCTTTTAACGCGTCCCTTGGGCTTGGCCGCGCGCTCCTTGCCCATCGCCCTCCTTGCCACCACCAAGCCTGCCGAAGAAGCTGCCGCCTCTTTTGTGCGAGTAGACGAACGGTATCGCGAAGTCGACCTTGCCGTTCCTCTGGAACTCCTCGAATATCTTCCTGTTTATCTCGTGTGCTATCTTGGGTCGCTCGGTAGCTGAGGTCATGTACCTGAGTCTTAGGTACACGCCATAGTCGTAAAAGTCAGACCTGATGTACGGCCTCTGTCCTGTCTTCTCGATTATTTCCTTAGTGACTTCCTCTGCCGCGTTCGTCATTATCCTTTCTGCCTCGCTCCAATCCGAATCGTAGGTTATCCTGACGACGACCTCGTCGAGAATGTAGGGCTCTTCGAGCTTCGTCTGGCCGCTGTAGTTTATCACGACGTTGCCGAACAGTATCGCGTTCGGGATGAGCACGTACCTGCCTGACGGTTCCTCGCTTCCAACGGTGCCGCCGACCTGGTTCAGCACAGTATACATCATCCCAACGTCGACGACATCACCCACTATGCCCCAAGCTGGCAGGAAAACCCGGTCGCCTATCCTGAAGGGCCTCCTGATGTTTATCAGGAGCCAAGCCGCAAGACCGGTGACCGGTTGTTGCAGCGACCAGCCCAGGAAGAGGCCACCAAATGCGCCTAGGGCTGCGGCGAACGCTATGCCTCCGAAGAAGGTGCTAGCGATCGCCACACCCCCTAGGAAGACGATGACCGCACGCCATAGGTTCAACAACATCTTGACGTCCCCTGGCTTGCCCCCTGCGCGGATCACCGCGGTGGAGGTGAAGTACGCAACCAAGAG
>Ga0272448_1008396_pt1 | contig 10755 bp, 12 predicted proteins | sample YNPCB0191_FD_202220 | JGI IMG/M metagenome (GOLD analysis project Ga0272448, IMG submission 202220) | Hot spring sediment microbial communities from Yellowstone National Park, WY, United States - YNP-CB-019-1 | ecosystem: Environmental > Aquatic > Thermal springs > Hot (42-90C) > Sediment... | reverse complement strand
AAAGCCCGGTGGAGGAACCGATAACTTTCCGCCGACTGTAGTGGACAAGCATAGTGGCCTTTGGAGCCATTGACGAGAGTTCGAATCTCTCCCGGGCTACCACTCTCTAGAGCGTGATTTATACTTTCTAAAATGGCGAACAGAGGGCTCGCCATTTTCCCCTCTTTTTTCTATGTCCTGAAGCATGATGGGCAAAATCTGAGAGGGTGGTCTTTGGCTGATTCGGTTGGATGTAAAAATTCTGCCTTTCGGATGTCAAAAGTCAAATTTGACTTCAGTACTGTTCGCACTCGTGTTATTCCAATCCTGAAGAGAGTTGAGGTTGAGGACTATCCTGCCAAGATTGGGCGCATGTACGGTTGGAGCCGTCAGCATGTCTGCTATTATTTGAGGAAGCTTGAGAAGTGTGATCTGGTGAAGCGTAAGGTTCGTAGCAGGGCTGTTTTCTATCAGTTGACGGGCAGAGGTAAAACTTTTCTCGGATCATGTGAGGACGTCGTCTTTGGTAGTGGTGTTTACCGATTGGATAGATGCCAAGTTCGGTTTGGGATTGTGAGTGAGGGTTGTTTGCCTTTGGATTTTCGTCGTGTTGAGATGGTGAATTGGACTGCATTATTGGGGCTCGAGCAAGGCGTGCACGTAAGGCATACTTCGCGTAGTTGGATTGTGCATGTTGAGACTTTGTATGGGAAGCATCCTGGTGAGTTGTTTGTTTTGGCGAAGAATCTTGCTGATCGTGTTGCTAAGAGCTTGATGATGAAGTATGGTTGCAGATTAAGTGACGGTGAGATCTGTCGGGGTTATGAGTTGAAGGTGGATGATCCCGTGGCCAGACTGCTTGCCAGATATTTCTGTGTCAGCACGCCAGAACGGAAGATTGATCACAGTCCAGGTATTAGCCAAGGGGAGCTCGAGCATTTGAGTCGTGACGCTGCAGTAGAGTATCTGCTTATGCCGGAGCGAGTCAAGAAGCTGGAGGGCCAGGTTCAGGTCTTGCACGTTGATTTGGACGAACTTACAGGGGCTCTGAAGAAGCTTTTGAACGTGGAAGGTTCTGGGCAGTCTATTCCTGAGAGCCAAAGGAGTATGCAAGACTATGTTTCTTAGCTACATAATCTAGTGGTGGCGCTGCCTCTCTGTAACTTCTATATGTTCGATCACAATCACGGCTCCGATCACCACTCGGTGATCCGCTTCTCCTGTTATCGAGATTCCCAGCTGATCTCGTACCGAGACCCACTTCTTGTGTACAGAGGCAACCTGAACCCCGTCAATCTCCATCTGATAGTCGTGCTCCGTGAAATTACCGTAGATGCGCATGAACTCACGCCTGTCTTTTTCTACCCAGTACTCTTCCCCGATCAGCTTGACTATCTTTTTCTTTATGGTTCCCAGTTCCGCCCCAGCATTGTCGTAAAAAGTGAACTGGTTTCGGAGCGTCAACACTTTCCCTTTGACCTGCATCAACTCAGAACCATTGGTGTTGATAACGACAAACTTGGCTGGAAACTGAATGAGATTGCCATCAGCTTCTCCCAATTTCGTTCCAGTCCTATCCTCCAAGTCATAATGCTCACGCACAGACAGTATCTTCTTCTTCAGCACCAGTTCGTTGGTTTCAAAGAGAGAATTTGCACCGCTCATTCTTACTCACAAGTGAACAATGTCGGACTTACAACTAAAGCTTTTCTTGCGTGCTAAGCGCTGTCTTGTTTTTTTCGTGCTTTGCGTCTAATTGCTGTGAAGAGAGCGGACAACATAATTACCGTAGTGAGATAGAATGAAGTTGGTGTTGTTGTGCTATATGCCTTCATAGAAACGGAGTAGCCCCCGACTACTGATGGAATCGGTATCGGTGATAGAATAAGGACGAGGGTCATGTTCTGGTCCACATAAACGTTGGCTGATCCAGACTGATAACCTTGTTTATAAGCGCTTATCGTATAGTTGCCTTTTGTGAAGGCGAACACCACAAATCCGCCGTCCGTTAGTTTCGATTCCTGGCTGGTATAAACTGCCGCACTTGATATTGGATTTCCCTTGTTGTCAGTCACGTTGACTGTCACGTAGAACTTTTCTTCAGTTTGCGCTTGAATCGACACAGTTCCATCGACTTTCACGTTATTGGCTGTGTTGACTTCATTAGGAACCTGACCAGCCTCACCTTTCAGAGTATAAACTCCAGGAGTAACAGTTGAAGTGTCCCAGGCAAACGTAAGAGTCTGAGTATCGGCTGGGTTGAGAAATACGTTATTGATCGTGCCTATGGTCGTAGCGTCATAGTATGCTTTGACAGCGAATGTTTCGGGTTCCGTTCCATTGTTTTCAACTGTCACATTAACATTTACCACTGCGCCTTGAAACACTTGGGCAGCAGAGGATACGACGTCAATCACGGCGACATCATAAATTGGAATTTGGACTGAGAAATAGACGAGATCGGAGGAGCCCATATCTCCCAAGCTGTCATTCGCGAAAACGACGACGTTATGAGAACCATCGAGCAAGCCCGTAAGGGTTGTGTTTCCGACAACTGTGACGTTTCCATTGTTGTCAAGACTGTATCCGATCCAAACGCTAGGCTTGTTGATCGTGAAGTTTAGCGGTATGGTATTCGTGGCATATGTTGTATTTTGGGGAATAAGAATTTGAATCTGGGGAGGAGCTCGTGGCGACACATCAATCGCAAAGGTCTTCAGATCAGTTGCGACCAAGCCGTCTAGAGGCGCCATCATGCTTGAGACTGTAACGTTGTAAGAGAAATGCCCCTGGCTGACGCTTCCAGGCGGTTTTATCGAAAAGTGCGATTTCATCATATTTCCTGGAGTCACATTGAGATCGTTCTCAGAAAAGCTATATTGCCAATCACTTGGAACTCCTTGAAGAGACAATTCAAATGTATCGTTAACACTTCCTGTGTTCATTATTGAAACTTCGAAGAAGGCTGATTCGGTTGTTTCTATACTTGCCACTGACGGGGTAATCTGTACTATTTGAACACCATAGTTCTTGACGAATAGATCCACGTTGACGCTATTGGGATATCCAGGATGCGTTCCCACATATCCATTAAGATTCCTGATAAGCCAGCTCAGATCCAGAGTGTAGATAGGTATCTCTGGGTCGCCTGTTAGCCAATCTATCCATGAATTAAAATCGAATTTCAGCCAGAACCGCATATAGAAGTTAGTAAAGTAGTACCTGAAATTCGAAATGCTGATATTTGCGTAAGATGTTGTCGGATCCAAGTTGTTGGCAAGCACTGTGAATGGTATGCGCTGGCCAGCGTCTGTCCATGTTATGTTGGAACCAGTCACTACTTGACCGTCTCCTGTTACGTTGGCCACTGCAGTAACTCTGTCTGAGCCGAATCCTGGTTGGCCTCCCAAATAAATATCGAGAAAATCAAAAGGACACACCCAATCGGCCTCAAACACTTTCGCATATATAGGGCTGATTGGAAACGCTATAGCGTGGCCAAGAGGCGTTTTGAAACTCTGTGAAAGATCGTAGTCAGGTCCCTCTTCTGCGTAATACGTCACCCAACCAGTAAATGGTGTCCAGATTCCAGCTGCTGCCCACACATATGCTTTGAACACGCATAACCCTTCATTGAAATTCGGTTTATCAATCGGCGTAATAGTGGCGTAAAACGTGTAATTGCGACCTATTGTCATCTGCTCAGGGTATTCAATTGTTATGTTTACAGGCAATCTTAGCCCAAACTCGATGTCTACATTGATTCCAACTTCAACATAGGCCTGCAAAAGCCACACATTTGTGCTCCAATCCCATTGCCTACGGTATTTAGCGATTTCATATGTAAAACCCATCAGCAGTTGTTGTTGCATCATTGCTGTTTGAGTTGAGTTTAGGTAACTTGTGTGATTCTGTTCAGAAGTGAACAAGGAGATAGATTGATTTGATTCGTCATTCAGAACGTTAAGAGTTGCAGTTTTGTTGACTAGTGTCTCGTGAGTTTCATCTAGTGTCCCATTTCCATAGTCGATGGTCGTCAGCGTCGTTCCATTTTGAAAATCAGTGAAATTTGAAATTGGATAAGTCTCGGGTGAAGACTGAGTACTACTCGCGCTGAGACTACTTGCACCTTGAGCCTTCACCTGCGTGAAGATAGAAAACATGGAAAAAACAACTATAATCATCGCTGCTATCGCTAGTAGTCTCTTCGTATTCTCCCTTCTCCTGAGCAATAAACAAACATCAATTCTAGTTAATTAAGATTGATGGAACTTACTTCTAGCGTGCTTGGGCAAAACATCGCAACTTGCAGTGTTATCCATCGATCGGGAAGAGCTTGTTACATTCGCGATAGTGGGCTAAGAATTCGCGACCTCTTTCGGTTATGTTTGCTTTGAAGCGTTTCCTGTCTTTGGGTTCCAGACTTATCAATCTGTTTTCAAGCATTATCCTCAAGAAGCGATAAGATACTCCAACTTTGCCGAATATTCTAGTTGGGGCAGTATCGGGTTTCTGGACGACTACTTCAAGTACTTGAGCTGCGATGTCCTTTCTGCCCCTTACCAAAACTATCACTGTCAATCTCGCGTCACATCATATATTACCTTTATTGATTCTTGATATCTAGAGGCGAACAGTAATGTTCTTTTTGCAGATGCAACTCAGATCTAAGCAGATTGCTGTATTGCCGCTGTTGAGTGGCGTTAGGATTGTCTTTTCATGGTTCATAGAAGAAGTAAGAATAGTCTTCAGAGGCACAGGATTCGAACTCTGATATTTGCAAGCTCTTATCAAGATCTAAACCGATGTGAAACCATCTGCAGAGTATCACGTAGCGAGATCCTCGCATCCCTGACCGAACCTGTTGACGTCTGCAATGTTCCAGACATCGAGAAAGGCGAGGTTCTGGCCGACAGTCGTGGACAAGGGAGTTTTCAGCGTTGAAAAAGGAGTTCTCAACTGATCCATTCTGCAGGTTCGCAAAACAAAATCCCCAATGTCCGTATGTCACTGTCATACAGGACTGCAATATCAAAATTGACAGGATTGACAAGGCACTTGTAGGCGAAGATATGCAAAGCGGTCTCGTAGGAGCCGTGAAGAACCTTGAATCAACTATTAACAAGCAGAAGGCAGTCGAAAAAAGCTGGATCGACAACGTTAAGCCGCTACTCTACATTGCCGCTGGCGCCGTGCTCGAGTTCATACTCGCATTGTTGCAGCATACAAGGTTGTAGCCATGGCTGAGGTTCAGATTCCTCCAGTAGAGCTTGTTGACGTTGCAAATCTCAAGACAGACGGGCAGAACCCCAACAAAATGAGTGAGAAACAGCATAGGGCTCTTAGAGAGTCAATCTTGCGTTATGGCTTCATCGTGCCCATCATCACAAACAAAGACTTCTTGATTGCTGATGGGGAGCAACGTTGGCAAGAAGCCAAAGCTCTGGGCATGAAACGAGTGCAAATCATCAAGCTTCCAGTTGAAGATGTTGATCGGCGACTGCTCCGGCAAGTGTTGAACGTGCCTCAGAGATTGCCGTGTCAGTTCTGGAAGATGTGAACATGCACCCCGAAGCCCGAAAGGTTGCACAGGTAATCATAGAAGCCAACCCAAACATGAAGCACCTGATAGCCTACCACTCCGAGTAAAAGAGCAAAACCCTAAGCCCTTTCTATTGAGGAGATAACCCATGATAACAGAACAGTTAAACGTGAACACGAAAGCGGTTATAATCGAAATTGCAGACGTCTTTTACAGCATGGACGTCGAGGAAATCCCCGAAGATTACGCCGAAGAAAAAGAGAAAAAAGCCCACGCAAAAACCATAACTGACGTTCTCCAACAAGCACGAAAAGACGGATACAAAAGATACGTTCTCTTAACCCGCAAGGAAGCAGAAGCACGACAGCAAAACATCGGAATAAACGGAATGTACCTAATAATTCTAAAGAAATAAACAAAACTACCCCCTTTTCTATCGTTAAAATTTAACGATAATCCACCGTAACCCACTACGACTAACACCTAACCCCCCCGCCTAACGTGGCGAATATTGCACATAAACACCTAACCACAAAACACACACGACAATCAACAACACTAAGATGCCGTACCCACGAAAAACCACCCTTTTCCACGACCCAAAACAAGCCGAAAACCCCCAAAAACCAATGTTGGTCTAGACCAAACTTGTCAAAAGTTTATTGTTTGGAAAGTTTGTTTCGGCTTTCGTCAAGTGAGTCCTTCTGCTGGCGTCGGAATCGTCAAATGGGTTCGTCAGTGTTGTCAGCATCGTCTTCGTTGAGGGCGTCATCGAGGGAATTATTGAGGAAAAAGCCTTATCGTGGGCTGCTGTCTGCGCGTGAATCATTTTGACGACGACGGTGACGACTTTTTTGACGACGAAAATGACGGTTGGTCAAAAATTGTGTTCTTGGTCATTTAGGCGGTGAAGAGAAGTCATGTTTAAGAATGAACTGTTTGCATTTGCGTAGATGTGGGCATTCGTGGTTGTTCATTTTTGAGCCTCTGGTTTGTCTTCTGTTGCTGTGCAGACTTGAGATTTCTGTCTTTGTGTTTTGCTTACTTTCGTGAATTAATCCGTAAGCCTAAAGTGGGAAGGGTGCTGTGTTTGCTTGGCATGAATTCTATTGTTCTCAGAATGTCATCTCTTGAACCTTTTACCTGTCCTTTCTGTAATGATTCTTTAAGCATGCTTGCAGATGAGTTTGGTCATAGAAGATTTTTTCACAAACTTTTTATCGGAACAATCTGATTTACGCTTAGGCAAACTTTGCCGCTTGAAAAATACGAGGAACTGGGCAAGCCGACAATCATGGACAAATTGAACATCACCATCGAGTTTGAGCCGAAAGAAGCAAAAAGCAAAACAACAAAGGAGTCTTTCTGAAAGGAGAAAGGGAGGTGATAACATGGCAGCAAAGAAGGATTTGGTTATTGTTATTCTGGCTATTTTCTGTCTGGCATTGACATTGTTTACTGTATTGCCTACGCATTCATCGGCAGGTGCAGCTTCAGAATATGACCCTTGGGCAGACATTAATGATGATGGAAAAATAGATCTGAAAGATATAGGCTACGCAGCAAGATTGTTTGGCGCGTATGGAGACCCGACAAAGTCGGTGACGACGAATCGCAACTGGACTGAAGGGAGTTTCAATTTTTCACTACCTGCTAATGGAGTCACAGGGAACTTCACAATAACAACGGCTGGCTTCAAGACCATAACAATATCTCTCGATGCTTGCAGTTTAGGATCATGTGAGATTCAGGTTTTCATAGGCTATCTGTCAGGAAATGATTTTGTAGACAAAAGGGTTGAAAGTGCATTTGCACGACTAGGAATACATCTTCTGATCGTGCCAGAGCCTCAACCATGGTACTATAGTGTCTCCAAACCTATTTTCACGCAATCTTATGGAGTGACTTCTCCACAAATGATGTTCTGTATTTGGAACAACTCTACAGCAGGTTACAGTGCAGACGGACGCTTGTACTACTATCTGAGCAGTTAACTTCCTTCTTCTCTCCCTTTTTTTGCAAAACTACAATGGTATAGGTTAGGCGAAGTGGATGTCAGAAGAAAAAGTCGCGTTGCATGCATGCAGTAATTCTTATTTTTGGGTTTGGGGGCAGTCTTGTGGTGTACATCTGTTTTTAGCCATGTTGCATGGCGTGACGCTCCAGACGGACTAGACGCAGCCTCAACAGTTTATGAAAACTCTGCTTTCTTTCAGATTCGTTGGAACTGATAAGTTGCCATCTTGACGCGGTGCCAAGAGTTGTTCACCAAACAAGCTCAAATCAAACCCGAACAGACAAAAGAAGAACAAGAACCATTCTTAATCATTTTCGGGACAGGCCAGCGTGCTAACCTTTCTTCTTCATTTCGTGGCAGGCCACGTGTCCGCAGCCGTTTTCCATAATGTGTTTTGCAACCGCTATTTTTGTTCTGGGGTCGGTGATTTCTATGGGTTTGCCGCATACGGAGCATGGATACGTTGCCTGATGTTTCTTCTTAGCTTCCTCGTAACCCTTATTGTACCCTTCTTTGTAGGCTTTCTCAATGGTTGTTTCCATGGCCTCTTCGGTTTCCAGCTGCTCCTTCACCCATTCGGTGAAAGATTTTCCTTTATCCTTCAAAAAGGCTTTGAGTTTGTCCTGCAATTCTCCTTCCACCCTAAGTGCGGACATGTCTGAGTTCCGTTCTAGATTTTCTTCCACATGTTGTATAGGCATTGGTCTAGACAGTTGATGCTTCACTTGCAGATGCAAATCGTATTGAGGTCTGTCAAAATATCTGCTCCTGCTCATGATTCATCATCCTTCTCTTTCCTGCACAGTCTACGTTAAGATGAGCTCAGAGGCTCCATGCCAAAATCATTTTTCACTCAGAGCCAGAGTGAACGCAAACACGCTTTCCACGATGCTGTAAGGCTTCATGGAGCTATCCTGTTACTGAAAAACTGTTCCATGTCCGCTGTATACTCTAGGCATGGTGAGGCTCATGGGGTCACAGCGTTCCCAACGCTCTGGCGGCATGTTTCTACCTTCTCTTCTGTTTCTTTCCTCCACGAGTTCTTCTCGTTTGATGACCCTTCTGCTTGTCCACGTTTGCTCTTCCAAGAGGTTTACTTCTTTTACCCACGTTCTGTCACCTCCATCCAGACGTACGCTGCAGGGAGTATTTTTCCAACCGAACTACTTTCAGGCTTCATTCAGGTCCTCTTGGATGTTTGTTCATCCAATCAACAGCAAATGATTCTGCTTTTGATTGAGTCGGAAACGCTGGCGATATTGTCTTTCCTTCGTCACTGTTCCTCACTTTGGAAAACAGCAACACTATATAGTGTTCTCCATACGGTTTCTTCGTAACAACAAGATTCTGTCCCGTCACCTCATTGATGTACCCTCTCTGATTGTCTATCCGTCTCCAGCCTCTCACAATTTTCACAGTGACTTCCCAGCCTTCATCAGGAAACCCCTGTCTGCATCGGCCAATGTGTCCGCATTCACGGTGCAGGCTCCTCAAAATCACTAAACGTTGACTTTCTTCCATCACTCAATTGCTCTTCCTCAAACGTGAAGCAATACGCATCAAGCGTGTGCCACTGCACAGAAGTGAGTACCTTCCTGTTTACCCATTTCACGATCATCAACCTCAGAGTCCTCCACCAGACTGAACAGGAAAAATGGAGACTTGATCAAAAAGAGTTTTCGCCACCGATTTTCCTGACATCCATCTTGTAGTAACGCGTTCCGCAGCATATTAAGGTGAGTGCACGCAGTACGCAGTGAGTCGAAATGAAACATGTTTAAGAGTAAGACAAGAGTCTTAGAGGACATAGTACAATGGTGAAAAGTGGTGTCAGAACCTGTTTATGGAAAAATAGTGAATTATCGGACAGGCATCAGAACGCAAATGTCAAAGTGGTGCCTAATCCAATTTGCAGACGCAAAATCCATCCCTGAGGCAACCCAAATCATTGGGCGAAAAGTGGTTTTGAAATACGGAAAGAACAGTTTCGTCGGAAAAATCATGGGTTTCCACGGCAAGAAAGGCACAGTAACAGTCAAATTCCGAAAAGGAGTGCCAGGTCAAGCTTTGGGAACAACAGTTGAATTGACTGGCTAAAACCTCGGTCTGCATTGCGAACTTTTCCTGCCTGTTTTACACTGCAGGGTGACCGCATCCTATCAAATTCTTCAACATGATTCTTCGTCTGCTGCAGGAAAACATCTTCGCACTTGTTAGCTGATCCTCCTGGGAAGAAGTTAGAACGATGTCTTCCTCTCCGAACATGCTTGTCTCTTCAACCTGCATCGACCTTACATGCGAAATACGTTGCTGGCTCAAGACAGGTCGCCGCACACAAATTGATCACATCGCCTGCTACGCGGTGAGTTGAGCGTGGCCGTGAGAAGAATGAACGTTGTCAAAGAGTTTGGCAGGTTTATCGAATGGAAGGCCAGTTCCTGTTACATGTTTTCTCTGATCATTCTTGCCAATCTTTCGATTCCTTTGCTGATCTGCTCCTCAGACGGGTACGAGAAGTTTAGTCTCATCGTGTTCTGGCCTTTTCCGTCACAGTGAAAGGCTGAGCCGACTACATAGATAACCTTGTTCTCAACTGCTTTCGGAAAAAGGGCGCTGGTGTTCATCTTTTTCGGCAGCTTCACCCACAGGAACAGTCCACCTTCAGGCTCGGTCCATTCCACACCTTCAGGCATATACTTCCTTAAGGCTTCAAGCATCACTTCACGTTTCTTTGCATACAGCCTGCGGATCCGTTCAATCTGTTTTGGCAGCAGTCCGCGCTTCATAAACTCTGCAACCATCAGTTGCGTGTAAGTTGAAGAGCAAAGGTCCATGCTTTGCTTGGCCACAACCATCTTGTCCATCCACTCAGCCGGAGCCATTATCCATGCAAGCCTCAGGCCCGGGCACAGCAGCTTCGAGAACGTGCCCAACACTATAACCTGTCTATCCTTGTCCAAACTGAAAATAGCTGGAACAGTCTGCCCCGCGAAACGCAGGTCTCTGTAGGGGCTGTCTTCCACTATGGGAACTTCAAACTCGTAGGCGAGCTGCAAAAGTTTCCTCCGTCTTTCAAGCGACATTGTAACCCCTGACGGGTTCTGAAAGTCTGGCACGACGTAGATGAACTTGGGCTTTTTTCCTCTGGCAGCAAGCTTAGTCAGAATCTTCTCCAGCAATTCCATTCTCATTCCATGGTCATCTTGGGAAACACCGA
>Ga0272448_1008393_pt1 | contig 10758 bp, 15 predicted proteins | sample YNPCB0191_FD_202220 | JGI IMG/M metagenome (GOLD analysis project Ga0272448, IMG submission 202220) | Hot spring sediment microbial communities from Yellowstone National Park, WY, United States - YNP-CB-019-1 | ecosystem: Environmental > Aquatic > Thermal springs > Hot (42-90C) > Sediment... | reverse complement strand
ATTTGTTGTGGGTATATTACATCTCCGATATTCCGAACCGTTTATAAATAGAAGATTTAGTTGCTATAACACTTACAATCTGTAGCAAGAGAATATCCTGCAGGACATAGATAACATTTTCCATTGCAACAAGCTCCCTCTTTACAGTATTCTTTGGCACTTCCACATTGAGGATAGCAGTATAAATCATCGCCCAACACCTGCCCTGAAGGACATGTTAAAGTTTGATTAATACGTTGTCCTATTTGGTCTTTAAAATTAAATAATATTTCTCGATAGGTCTGAATATCTGCTTCTCTAATTCGATAATATCTATTGTAATACTGAGTATCTGAATAAGAGAAAGTAATTGTGTCTATATTTTGAAGAGTTTTATCAATTAGACCTATAGCCATTAACTGCTGTTGGTAAATTTCAACTTTTGAATATTGGTTTTTGTTTAAGTTAATTAGAATCTTATAAAAATCATATACATTAGCTGTAGCTTCATAATCAAGTTTAGCCGTTATAACTTCTCTGTCTTCTGGTGTATCTCTATACCATTGATTGATTTTAAGAAGAGCTTCATTGACTATATTTTTACAGGTTGTAACTTGATAACTTGCAGAATTCCAATCCAAAGCAGACATAGAGGTGCTTAAGTCAGCACTGCAATTCAACATTCTATCATCGTAATTATCAAGAACAGACCACATCGATTCATAATTCGAGAAATAATAGATTACTCCAACAATAATAATCAATGTGATAATACCTATAATCCAGAATTTTCTATTTGACTTCTCCTCTTTTGCCATTCTAATATCTATAAAATTAATTAGATTATAAAGGTTACGCTAAGGTTACCCTCGTATTAAAATAAATAATACGCTATTGTTTCATGAGAAGAGGGATAACCAAAGAGCAGATATTTATTAAGAAAGGAAAGCTAAGAAGGGATATTCTTAAGAGACTTCCTGAACCTAAGACTGCAACTGAGATTTCAAAGGAAACTGGAAAATATAGAAGTTCAAAAAAACTGTTGAAGACTTTATAGAAACAAAGATGGAATATGAAGTAGATATTGATGGAGAAATGCTTGATAAGTTTAATCAAGCTATGGGTGCATTGAGACAAGCAACCTCAGATTTATCTGAAAATTTGCGAGGCAATCGATTGAATGAGAGTCTTAAAGGGTTAGATTCTTTTAGGTTTATAGATAAAGTAAATGAAGCAGATATAACTGTTAAAAATAGATTAACAAAAGAAGACTAATGTTACTTTCTATTTTTTTAACTTGTCTAATTTATAATCTGGAAACGGCATATTCTTAAATTTTTCAATAGGAATCGTATCTGCGGGTTCTGGAATTCCTGCAAGAACAAACAACATTTCAATATTATAGCAAACAAATGTCTGTTTATTTTTATGTAAAATTGCATTAATTGAATTGAGCAAATCTACTTCAAGTTTTATATAAAATTCTTCATAATTTTTTTCACTAACTCTGAATTTTGCATTTGGACAAAATAATTTAATAATCGAGCAATTCTTATCTGGAAGGTTCTCATAAACCTTAATATCACAATTAGCAAAATATTGCTGTATCTCTTTTAGTTGGAATATTTGACTAAGAACTTTAGTTCTTACTGGTTCTTTAAGCATTGGTTGAGTAGAAACATAAATTCTAAAGCCTCTCCCAGAATAGTCTTTACTTTGTTCTTTAATTGCATTTTTTCTACCTTTGAATAAATTAAATAAGCCAATTTTTTATCTCTCCTTAGATAAGCAAGGAATAAACATTTTTAATCTTTTCCTCACATCTTCAGTTAGATAAAATGGTTTATTATCCTTTGCGTTCTGCTTCATAGCGTAAAGCGTTCCTTTAGAGAATCCTAAGTCTTTCCATTTCTTATAAGAGATATTAGAAATTAAATTCCTTATCTCCTCCGTATCCTTTCTATCAATTTCAAATTCAGGCTTAGTAAAATCAATCTTTCTCTTTAATCCTAAGAAGTAATGAGCAAGTTCTCTAATCTGAGTAATTAACACATAGCTCCAAGAATAAAACTGCCCTTTGTATTTTACTTTCTTATTGAATTGAAGATTGATTTCTTCTATAATCTTCTTAGCTCCTGAAGACTTTAGCCTTAGATTATAATTTTCTGTTCTGATAAAATCTTTGCTGCTAAGTTTGTCTTTCTCGATAGCAGAGATAATCGCAATATCAATCAAAAATCTAAAAGGTTCTTGCATATCATAAGCTAAGCTATTACATCCTATTTTCATTTCATGCAAGAATCCAACATGAACATCTAATCCTGCTGAGTTGATTGCACGAATACATTCTGCTTCTAAAATAGAATAGCCATAGTTTAGCATACAATTAACATAATCTCCTGCTCCGAATGGCTTCTTTACGGTCTTCCTACCATCAAATTCAAGGTTCTTAGGGATTATCTTAGCTAATTGACCCCAATACTTCTTAGCCACTCTTGCTTCAGCTATCATTACTTCATTTAGAGTAAGAGAATCTTCTAATCTTTCTTCTTCAACTGAGAAATCATATTCAATATCCGAGTATTTTGATTTAAGCCATTCAAGAACAGCTTTTGTTCTTTCAATCTTTCCTCTAATTAAATCACGAGCAATTTCAAGCCTTAGATTGTTATCTCTATAAGAAGAGTATTGAGCAAACTTTGTTTTGACTTGAACACTTTCAGGCGGAGTGATAACAGTTAATAATTTTCCATTCCAATCAAGAAGAGTTATTGCTACTCCATGTTTGATAAGCCATCTGATAGATTCAATGCTTATTTCTCCAGTTCTTCCATAGACTACAATATTATCAATGTCTATTTTCTTAGGAGAGAAAATATATTGCTTAGGCTCAATGTCATCTGCATATCTACCATCAGTTATGTGCAACTTTGCTTTTTCAACTCTAAAATTAATTCCATAACCATTAAGTAATAATAGTTTCATTTTTTGACCCCATCAAAAAGATTTTCATATTCAAGTATTTTTCTTCTGAATTTTGCAATATTATTCTCTGCTGTTTCCCTTATGCCGAACATTATTTTGTTCTGCTCTTGTGTTAGACTTTTTTGGAATTCAAATAAATCTGTTTTATGACTTACGATTAAATTTGCAACAGACCAAAATTTATATCCTAAGTTCCTCATCATATCTGAGTCATATCCTTTTTTCACATCTTCCTTAAGAAAATCAATTACTGCTTCATTATTCAGTATTCCTAACATCCAGATAATGTGATATTTTGTATTAGTATCAATCTTCTTTTCTTTTTTTATAATCTGAATCATATTATTTTGAAAATCGAGTAAATTTTTTGGGAAGACCCCATTGTCAAAGTTATATCTTAAAATTCGGATTATCTTTTCATAGATAATTGGCTTTTGATTTGGCAAGGCATTGACTAAAAGAGAAAGGCTGTGGGGATTTAGCTTGATATTTTTGATACTTTCTAATTCAATCAAAGCAGTCTCTTTTTCACGAAGGTCTTTGCTGTTTAAGGCTTTGAAAACTTGGTCATAGTGTTTGAATGAATATTTAGTCTCTGGCAAACATAACAAAACCTTTCGATTGTCCTTTTCCTTAATTCCAAATCCCTTCTTGTCCTCATCTGTTAGCTCAATAATCTTATTTGCTCTTCTTAGGAGGTCTATATATTTTTTGATAGTGGGTATCTTTCCTTCAATGCCATCTTTCTTTAGGGCTTCAACTACATATCTTTCGAGCTTATTTTTTGATATTACTTTTTCTTTTGCTAATACTATCGTGATTGCATTGTCTATTTCCATTTTATGTATCCTTCCCATATTACTTCTTATAGCTATGTAAAAATAGGTATCGCTATTTATATAGCTATAGATATAATTATATCACTTTATTTAAATAGTTTTTGGTATTTTATCGTATATGAAAAGTGAAAGAAGACTGCTAATAACCCTTCCAGAAGCCCTGAGAAGAGTGGTGAAAGAGTCGGCTAAGCATAGGGGGTGTTCTCAAGCAGAGGTAATAAGGGGTTCTCTATACCAAAATTTAGGGGATTTTATTGACAAAGACAACAAGGTCAAAATTATTCCTGCTAAGAAAAAAGAGGAAGAAGAAATAAATTTTGAGGAGCTGGAGCTATGACTGAAAAAATAAAAATTACAGATGAAGAAAAGGCTTTCTTGAAAAGTCAGCTTAATGAATTTAGAGCAAAGAAACAGCAATATCAAGAGCTAAAACAACTCGAAGTAGAGCTTGAGCTTCCCGAGGTTAAACAAGAGATTTTTGAAGAACATGAACCTGAAAATGTATGCTCGAATTGCGGGTATAAATTTGACGGAAGATTAGAAAGATGTCCTAAATGTGATGTCGAATTTGATTGGGGTTAACATGGAATTCTCAAAAAAATATCATTCATATAGCAAATGGTTTAAAAGAGCTAATAAGAATTCTATGTATGTCCGAAGAATAATCAAACTGCATAAGCTTGAGCCAGATTTAGCCCTACATGAGCTGAGTAAATCAAGAATTTCTGATTTTGATTTGTCAAGAAAGAGATGGTCTCGATTGAATCATCAAGAAAAGACAAAAAGAAATCTTTCGTTAGAAGTTCTAAGAAGATTAAGACATGGCGATTCCATAACAGCTTCATGTGAAGAAGCAGGAATAAGTGAAAAGGAAGCAATAAAATATCTTAGAAGCTGTCTTTACAAAAAGAAAGGAAGATGGATTCCAAAGAGGCATGATTCTATTGAAAGAGCAATGCAAATTTATAAGAATGGAGGAATAAGAGCAATAGTAATCAGAGGTTCAAAGAACTCCGCAATTATTGGAGAATATTATAATGCAGTAAAAAATTATCTTGTCTCAGGAGACCCAAGTTATCTAAAGTCCTTCAAAAAGAAAACAATTATTGACGCTTATGGCAAGAAGCATAAGCTTGAAACAGACCCTGATAAAATAAGAGATATTGAAGAGTCTAAAGAAGAAGCAGAATTCTTTGAGGTATATTCAGATGAATGAACCATTAACAAAATATCTTGCCAATCAGGGAAAAGCTATTGATGAAATAAAAACAAAAAAGCTTCCAATCAAAGAGGGATTAGATAAAGTAGAAAAACATCATATTCAAGGAAAACAAAATTCTGATTTTGAAATTCCATTATGTTTAGCTTGTCATGATTTTATTACTGCAAGACAAAATTCTCTTTCTGTAGAAGAAAGGAAGAACAAAGAACTTATGGCTCTTAAGAGTGTTATCGGCTTAAATGAATTAGTTTGTCAGCATTTGAGAGAAATAATGCAGGTAAAAAAAGAGGAATTAGAACATGACAAGCAAGATAGCAATTAGGAGCTATACTAAAGAAGCTAATAAAAAAGAAAAACCAATATTCTCAATTAAAGAAGAACTGCTTGAGCATAAAAGACTACTTATTTTTGATACTGAAACAACGGATGACTCTTTTCAAAATCTTAAGTTCGGGTCATTTATTGTTATTGATGATGGAAAAGAAATAATGAAGGCTATATTCTATTCTCCTGAAAATGTTCTTAGCAATGAAGAAATCATTCTTAAGCAGTATTGCAAGGGAAATAATCTTTGTTTATTTACAACAAAGGACTTTGTTGAAAGAGTTTTCTATCCTGAGATGATTGAAGCTCAAGCGTTATGTATTGGTTTCAATCTTCCTTTTGATTTAAGCAGACTGACAATTAATTTTGGAGAAGGAAGATATTCTCATAAAGGCTGGTTTTCAATTCAGATTTCTGAAAATAAGTTTAACCCAAGAATAAAAATAAAACATATTGATTCGACAATGAGCTTTATCAGTTTTGGAAGAAATAGCAGGAACTTCAGGGGTCATTTTTTAGATTTGAAAACTCTTGCTTCAATATTCAGTGATAACAAACATATAAGCTTAAAGAAAGCAGGAGAGTTTTTCGGATGTAATGCTCTAAAAGGAGAAGCTGAAGAACATGGTAAAATAACTCCGCAGTATATTCAATATAATTTGCAGGATGTAAATGCAACCTATGAATTATATCTAAAAATCTTAGAGCATTATAAGATGTATGGAATAAAAGCCCCAATAACAAAAGTTTATTCTTCTGCAACATTGGGGAAGTATGCTCTAAAACAGATGGGAATTCAGTCATTGTCAAGAATCAATACAAAAGTAAATGCAAAAGTTAAGGGTCAATTGATGTCTGCATATTTTGGTGGAAGATGTGAAGTCAAGATTAAAAAAACGCCTATTGAGATTTCGGCTCTTGATTTTCTAAGTATGTATCCTTCTCTCACAATCATTATGGGATTGTGGGAGTTTATTATCGCTAAAGATATTCGGGAAGAAAATGTCACAAAAGAAATAATAATCTTTCTGCAGAACTTGAAATTAGAAGACCTAAGAAATAAGGAATCATGGAAAAGTTTTAATGTTCTCGTAGAGCTTGAGCCTGATGAGGATATACTCCCCGTAAGGTCAAACTATCTTGAAAATTCCGATGTTCTTAATGTAGGAATAAATTATCTTAAATATAATGGCTCTCTTTTTTATGCTCTTCCAGATGTAATTGCTTCAGTATTATTGACTGGAAGAATACCGAAGATAAAAAGGGCTACTCGATTTATACCTACAGGCAAACAAGATACACTTCAGAAAACAAATATCTTGGGTATTGAAATAGACCCTCATAAAGACAATTTCATAAAATTATTAATAGAAAAGAGGCAGGAATTTAAGCAACAAAGAGATAAATTCTCAAAAGATTCCGAAGATTACAAAAAACTTGAGGGAATACAAGGAGCATTGAAAATTCTTGCTAATTCTACAACTTACGGGATATTTATTGAAGTAAGAACAAAAGAAAATAATTCTGAGATTATAGTTTACAGCAAAGATGAATTTTTTGCAAAACAAAAAGCAGAAGAGGAGGGAAAATTTTTCAATCCTTTAATAGCTGTCATGCAAGTTGCTGGTGCAAGGCTTTTAATGGCAATGTGTGAGAGATATCTACAAGACAGGAATTCTACTCACGCCTATATGGACACTGATGCCTGTTATGTTCCTTCAAATTTTGCTTTTGAATTAAGAGATTTCTTCAAGCCATTGAATCCCTATTCTTTTGAAGCTGATTTCTTCAAGATAGAAAAAGAAAGTATGCTATTTTACGGGATAAGCTCTAAAAGGTATGTTTTATATAAACTTCAAGATGGAAAAATTATAATAACTGATTATAAAGCTCATGGCTTGGGTCATCTGCTTAATCCATATAATAAGGGGGTTGAGTGGCAGAAGCAGATATGGGAAGATATTCTAAAATGGCATTATAAAATAATAACTCAGCTGGATATCATTGAAAAATATTCTAATCTTTATGCAATAAGCAAATTAGATGTATCAACACCATTACTTTACAAAAGATTCAAATCATTTAATAAAAATAAGCCATTAAAGGAGCAGATTAAACCATTCAATTTCTTTCTTGTAGGTCAGAAAAATAAGAAAGACATTAAACCAATGATTCCATATTCAAGTAATGCACAAGAATCTGTCTTTAAACCATTTATTGATTACAAATCTGGAAAAATCTTGCAGGGATTAGAGTATTGGAAAAATCTTGCCGATACAATAATTGAATATGTAAATCATCCTGAATCAAAATTTCTCAATTGCTCTCAAAATGGCAAACTTGAAAGAAGACATCTTAAAGATGGGGAGATTATAGTAATAGGCAAGGAAACTAAAAATATTGAAGAGCAACCTATTGAAGTTGCAAAAGTTACTGTGTATAAATCAGAAAAGGATAGTATGAAGAAAATACTTTCTATGACTTCAAAAGAAGCAAAGCAGAAAAAAGTTTCTAAATCTACACTTTGGGAAATGAAAGAAAGACTGAAGAAAGACCCTAAGAATTTTAATTGGAAGACTAAGGCGGTTAAGAAATTATTAAACTGATTTTTTTAATCTAACAGTAGTATAAGGTCTTCCAGTTTTGTCACTTTTCGAATGTTTTATTATCTCTACTAACTCAAAGAATTTTAATTCTTCAATTTGGTCTCTAATAGTTTGATAACTGGTATTAACTTTTATGTCTAAATCCCTTAAAGAGAGTTCGCCTTGTTCTTTTAGAGTTTTCAGAATCTGTTTCTTTATTTCCAAAGGTTTTCTCTTCATGATACAAAAACATAGCAAGCTTTAAAAGAACCATGTCACAATATTATATCATGACTGAAAAGAAGGATAATCGTGCATGGTTTTACATTATTGCTATCGTAGGTATAATCATAATCTATTTGATAATCTCACAGAGTTTTGATAAGAATTCAAATTCTAATAGTGAAAATCAAACTATAAGTTCTAATAAGGTCATGATAAATGGGATTGATAACATAAAAACAATTGAACAACCCGGACAAATTATTTATCTGAGGATTAATGGGATTAATAACCAGATAATTATTTCAAGAGATACGTAAGTTTCAAAATTGGATATAAATGGTCAGCATAATTTGGTTATTCTTTGCAAAGGAATCCATTCGCCTCAAGTAAATAATAATGGTATTAACAACACCATTGATTATCATATTTGTTAAAAATGAAAAAGACAGAAAAGTCAAAGACAAATTTTTGGATTATAGGAATAATTGTTGTTGTGATTTTGGGAGCTTTCTATTATTTTTCAAATCAGTCAAATCCGTCTTCACAAATTTCTTCCTCAAATAATACTTCAATAGAAAATCCGATTGATACGGCAAAACAATCAATAGTATGGGTTAAATATGTGGCAGAAGGAAAGGATGAGCAAGGAAATTATTTTCCAGATATGGGTGGAACTGGTTCTGGGATAATCCTTTCACAAAATGAATCACTTCTTGAGGTGCTTACAAATAGGCATGTTGTTGATTGTGGTTTCGTAGATACTCCTTGTTTTCAGAGAATAAACGAGAGTGTTAGTGTAAGAACTCAAGACGGAAAAATTCATCAGGTTACGAGAGTTCTATATGCACCTCATGAAATGGATGTTGCTCTGCTCGAAGCAAATTCCGACGGGAGTCAATATACCCCTGTTATCACAAATGCCGTTTTCGAAATAGGAGATAAGGTTACTGCTGTAGGCTATCCTGCATTTACAGAAAGACTAACTGAATTTTCTGTAACTGAGGGTTCAATAACTAATGTTAGAGAATTATTAACTCAAGATGGTTTTTCTTTTAAGGCAATAGATTCTGATGTGTATACTTATTTTGGTTCGAGTGGTGGGGGATTATTTAATAAAAACGGAGAACTTATTGGAGTAACCAGTTGGATTTCTAAATCTTATAATCTAACTATTGCAACGAGCATTGAGGTTATAAACAACTTTAGTTCTTATGATTATTGCGATAAAGGAAGCTACGCATTCGAGGGTAGATGTTTTAATTATTGCCCCGCTGATAAATTTAGAGATAAAAATGGGACATGTATTGAGTCCTGCGGTGGAAGTTATTGTTCTGAAGGAGCGGTATGTTGTAATAATAGATGTGCTATCTGTCAAAATGGACTTGTCTTAGGGGATGATTGCATGTGTCATGAGCCATGTGGAAGCTCTGGCGAATATTGTAGTGATGGTGCAATATGCTATAATAATAGATGTGCTAAATGCCAAAGCGGATTGATTTTCGGAAATGATGGCATGTGTCATGAACCTTGCGGGAGTTCTAATGAGTATTGCAGTGAGGGGGCTGTTTGTTGCAATAATAGATGTGCAAAATGCCAAAGCGGATTAATTCTTGGAAATGATTGTATGTGCCATGAGCCTTGCGGAAGTAGCACAACTTATTGCAGTGAAGGTTCAATTTGTTTTAATGGTCAATGTGTTCACTGTCCTTCTGGAACTGCATTGCATACAGACGGCAGATGTTACTAAGACCTATTTATAAACGGTTCGGAATATCGGAGTTGTAATATACCCGGCGTTTTTTATAAACTGGTTATTTCTTCTTATAAAATAAATGAATAGAAAGTGTAATTTTGGAAGATTTGTTTTAAACCTGGCATATAAACCCCTTGCTTTTGTCTGGGTTGCTTTATCAGTAATATTCCTTTTTACGGGTATAATGTCAGAAAATGCAAAGATGGTGGAAAATAAAAATGAGTTTTGAATTTAAACTTCCTAAGATTAGTATACCTAAAATAAGAATGAGTATTCCAAGAGGGACTCTTCCCAGAAAAAGAGATTTAATAAGAGCAACAAATATTTTAAATAAAAGAATAAGAGAACCTATCAAAGCTGAAATTAAACATAAAATTTTTTTAAGAGCACATAATAAATGTGAATGGAGAGGATGCAATCAAACAGAACATTTGCATATTCACCATAAAAATATGAAAAATGATGATAACCGCCTTTCCAATCTTATTTTACTCTGCCCTTTTATAGCCTTGTTTAAGTTTTCTGCAGAATAATATAACTTTAATCTTTCATAAAGTTAAAATAAAACATATTCAAAATATAAGGAAATTTCAATTTGAAAAAGTAGGAGAGGACTAAAGGAGCGTAATTAATCAATACCCAAAATTCTTTTCCAAAATGGCTTTTTTACTTCGGTTTCTTCGTTTTTTTCAACTATAACTTCATATTTTATGTCTGGTTTTGTTTCAAGAATTGGGGCTTCTCGCGCAAGATCTTCTTCTACTTTTTTTATTGCTTTATCAACTTCAATTCTAGAATGACCCTGATTAACTAATGCCCAACGAAGAGACTCTTTAGTATATCCTT
>Ga0272448_1008392_pt1 | contig 10758 bp, 8 predicted proteins | sample YNPCB0191_FD_202220 | JGI IMG/M metagenome (GOLD analysis project Ga0272448, IMG submission 202220) | Hot spring sediment microbial communities from Yellowstone National Park, WY, United States - YNP-CB-019-1 | ecosystem: Environmental > Aquatic > Thermal springs > Hot (42-90C) > Sediment... | reverse complement strand
CCACGATCTTACTGACAGGTCGCATCGGACAGTTCCCCCGAACCAACTCGCCCATTCGTTGCGGAGTCCGGATTTCCCCCTGACGCTGCGCAACGCATATCCGCGCGCCGCGTCGGGGTATCTCCTCTGCATCGCTTACGCTCAAGCCCCGGCGTCTTGTTGACCGAATCTTACGAGACCCGTGCCAGGTCAGGCGAAGCCGGTTCGCACCAATGGCCGCATCGCTACATCCTTGCGTCTTGCTTATGCGGGGGAGCGTTTTCTGGCAAGGGGCTCTTATGGTCGCGGTCCGGGCTGTCGTCTCGTGGTCGTGTTCCGGTGCTTCCTGTTCCTCGTGGCTACGAGCATGGCGAGCGCCGCGTTGAGCGGCCCCTCGGTCATGCCACCCCCCTCGCAGGTACTCCAGTAGATCGAGTATCCCTGGCCGACGCCGTCTACATCCCAGTTCGGGTAGTAGGGCCAATCGGCATACGTCCGCCCCCTGTAGGGCGTTTCGACGGCGCGTATCGCAAGGGGCATGAAGCCGGGAATCTGCTTAAGTCCGAGGGCATTGTCGAAGATGTCGGCGAGATGCTGCGATGCGCTCCGATAGCCCGAGCCGCCGAGGAAGCTGACGCCGACGGGGTTCAACCCGAAGAGCCATTGCACCTGCCGCTCTGCTGCCCTAAGGTAACGATCGGTCCCGAGCAACTCGTCGCCGAGCATGAACAGGATTGCCGCATAGCTGAAGTACTGACCCAGCCCATGGCCACCTATTGCCTCTCCCAGAAGCCGCCGGGGCCGATCCTTCTTGTACTCGGCGACGTGGCCGAACGGCGAGTCCTCCGTCAGGGACTCGAACCAGGGGAGGAACTTCTGGAAGAACGCAACGATCTCCCGTCGCAGCCGATCTCTCGGGTACTGGAACGCATGTTCGTAGAGCGCAATGAGCTGGAAGAACCCGCCGAGATACGCGGCCCGCTGCTCCGCTCCGAAGAGCGGGTAGAACCCGTCCCGCTCCGCGCGGTCGAGGAGGAAGCGGCAGCCCTCGTCAGCTTTTCGTTTGAACTCGCCGATTCCCGTGAGCTTGTGCAGGTAAATGTCGCCCAGCATGATAGAGCCGATGACGCACGGTAACCGCTCCTCGTCCGGTTCGAGTTCCCGGTAGAACGCCTGCCCGGCGAGAGCGACCTTCAAGCAGCGGCGGGCGTAGGCTCGATCGAGCTTCCGCGTCATGAGCGCGTACTTTGCGAGGGCCGGTGCAAAGAGCCGCGAGTACCACGGCACCCACGCCGATCGTCCTCGATGCGCCTGGTAGGTCTGCACGGCCTCGTCTTTGATGGACCGGTACAGGTGGGTGAGGTAGTACTTGCCGGTCGAAGCCCGCTTGATCCCGTGGACATACGTACTGACGTTCAAGGTACCGACCTTCTCGAAACAGTCAAGGTAGTAGTCCACGCCGTACTTTGCCTCGGCGAGTCCGTCGGGCAGGCGGTCGTCGAGCGAGTGCCAGTCGAGCTGCGAATGCTCGTAGCCGAGCAACAGGCAGAAGAGGTTGGTGACACTGTTCGTGCTGTGCCGTTCCCAGTTGCCGCCGTCGTGCCAGCCACCGCGGAGACGGAACGGTCTTACAGGGCGAAGCGAATCCTCGTCGGGCGGAAAGCGCTTGCGGTTCGTCTCGTCGAAGAGGATAGGCCCGTCGTTGCAGCCATCGCGCCAGGGGAGCTTCTGGCCGCAACGGTGGTTGAAGAAGCCCGTGAACGAAAGGCGCAGCATCCTTGCCCAGACATCCCGGTCAATCGGGAACGGATGGCTCGCGAGGACGGTCCTCCTGCCAAACCGTACCTCCAGGACGTACTCGCCTTCCTCCCGAACCATCGAGAAGTCGGCCTGCCAGTACCAGCGGCCCCAGAGAGCCTTGCGCCACCGCCGGAGCTTTCCCGAACAGATCAGCCGGCCCGTTAGGTGGTCCCGAACGACGAACCGGCCCGCCTTGAACTTGCTCTGCGTGCAGACAACGATGATCTTCTCGCTTGCAGGATGGTATCCGACCTGGCAGTCCTTGATGCCAATCGGCTGGCTATCGAGGCGTTGGGCCCGGAGCTCCGGAAAGTCGCGTTCCGTGTAGCCGCTCGCCTCGGCTTCGGCGAGGTACTCCTTTGCCTCAGCGTTATCCTCATCCAGGGCGAGGACCTTGCGATACGCCTCGGCACTGTCCAGTAGATGAAGCGGCTCGTCGAGCAGGCGGTACTTCGCACGGGCAGCCCGGGCGATCAGCAGCGCACCCTCCAGGCTGTTCGGGTCGAGCTTCGTGAGGATGATCCCTGCGAGGTGCGCACGCTGGTAGTCGCCATGGGCGAGCCGCTCGTTGCCGTAGGCAAACGCATTCGCGATCCGGTGTGCCTGGGCCGTCTCGAAATCCATCAGAGAGTATTTCTTGCCACCCATCCCTTTATGCTAAGGCGCCGCTCGCCTGCTAACAAATAGCCATCGGCGGGCCGCGAAACCACGCATCGTAGCGTTTGAGCTCCGCTCAGTGCGGACGCTGTAACTTCGTCGGGCAGTCGGAGGATCTGATACCTTCGTAGGGATCTCGGGCATCGAATACGGTGGCTGCCTCACAACCGGTTGAAAGAAGACGGCGGCGGTGTATGATTGATGGAGTGGGAATGGTGCGCAGAATCGTGTTATGTCATGTCCTCATCGTGGGGCTCGGCCTCGCCGCAGCTGCGGCAACGGAGTGTGTGAAGGCCGAGGTCACGCTTACGGACCAAAGCACTATCACAGCAGAGATTCTTGGGTTCAAGAACGGGAAGCTTGCCCTCAGGTCCGCCAAGGGCGAGGAGACCATCCCCTGCGATAGGATCGAGAAGATCACCTTCCCGACGGAGCCTCCGAAGCCACCGCAGATACCAGGAAAACCTGCCGTGTCCGAGCCGGGTGCTGTCACCGAGGCACCGCCTGCCTTGCCTACAAAGGAAAAGGCAGACTACCGGGAAAAGGTTCTCGCTGCACTTGCTAAGCTTACGGAGAGGGGAGGCGGCACCGAGAGTAATGAGCAGTTCCTCCAGGACATCCTGAAGATCAAGGAGAACTTCGAACCCGACCCGAAGCTGGACAACGACATACGCGAGCTCAGCGAGGAGCTAGGGAAAATGAGGACCGACTTCGGCAAGCGAGGCAAGGAAGAGCCTCCTACGGAAAAATGGAAGCGTCTCCGAACGGTGGCAGGCGAGCTCGTACTGCTCCTTGCTCTCAAGGGCGACTACGACAAAGCTAACACGCTCTTGGACAGGTTCTGGTCGCGGAAGCCTCACCCCGCGGGGAATCGTGAATCCGTCGCGGTGGAACCGGCAGGGGGGCGGTGGAAAGCCCCGGTCGCGGACCTGCTCAGGACTGTAGTCGACGCCCTCCACGCCAGGTACGGCACTGCCACGGAACCGGCGAAGACCACTCCCCCTTGACCGCATCGGGCCAAGTGGTAAAATATCGGTAGTGCACCGCGGAAGGAACCGGAATAGAATTGGGATCGTCTGTGAAGCGATAGAAGGAGGTACTGAATGGGCATTCGAGGAGTCTTGATCGCGTTGGTTCTGGGAGGACTCCTCCTCGCGGGGGAGGCACCTGACACGGCGAAACCAGCCGAGCCTCCGAAGCCAGACGCGGCACAACTGCCAGGGGAGGCCAAGCCAGATGCAGCCAAGCCGGCTGAACCCGCAAAGCCGGCAGAACCTACCCAACCAGGAGAGGCGAAACCTGCCGAGCCAGCCAAACCGGTGGACCCCAAGGTCCTCGAAGAGGAGAACAAAACCCTCAAGACTCAGGTTGACGAGTTGAAGAAGAAAATAGGGGACCTGGAGGGGAAGCTTGCCGAGTTGACCAAGGTCAAGGGCGATCTCGAGGCGAAGGTCCAGGAATTGGAAAAGAAGCTCGGACCGAAGCCGGCTGACGAGGCTGCCACCATCGAGGAGATCAAGAAGCTGATCGCCAAGTTCAAGGGAACGAGCCAGGAGCGCGACGATGCCGCGGAGCAACTGGCGACGAAGTTCGCCAAAAAGGCGACCCCTTACCTCATTGACACGATCAGAAACGAGAAACACCCCTATGCCCGGCAGCTCGCCATCCGTGTCCTCGACCGAACGCAGGACGAGGCGGCCATCCCTGTCCTGATCGAGGTACTCAGCGATGCTGACCCGGACATTCGCACCCGTGCAAACAACACTCTCGGCCGGATTGCCGGCGAGTACTTCGGCGACGTCGACGAAAAGGTTGCCCCAGAGGACCGCCAGAAGGTCTGCGATAGCTGGAAGAAGTGGTGGGACGAAAAGAACAAGCCGAAACCGGAGAAATAATCCCCTCGCCGGACTGGGGACTAGCGATTGAACCACGAGGATCGGGCAATGCACACGCCCGGAAGACTAATCCGCGGAAGCCGCTCATTTTCGCTCCTGCTGGGCTGCTCTTTTGCTCTCGCGCTTTCGGTCGTCGCCCTGACCCTGAGCAGTTGCTGTACGCGGTACGGCTATCCAGTGGGTTGCGTGGTCGTCCAGAATGAGACGCACGAGACGGTCGAGGTCTTCATCGCCCGAAGGTTCGTCGGCGAATTGCCCGGGGGTACACGGGAAACGTACAAAGGGATTCGGGCCGGCCCGCTGATCCTCGAGGCAAGAGGGGCTGCGGGGCGCGTGTGGACGGAACCGAAGGGGGCTGAGCTTCCCGCCGAAGGCATTTACGTCTGGCGGATACGTTGAGGTCGCAAGCCGTAAACCCGTAGGGTGCCGGAGCCGCGGCCGAGCGAACCATGAGCGATATCCTCAGAACCATCCTTGCAGAGAAACAAAGGGAGTTAGAGAGCCTACGAACGCGCAGGTTTCCCCCGAGCCCGGAGTCAATACGCCCTTTCGCGGATCGGCTTCGCGCCGGACGCCCGGTTGCGGTGATCGCTGAGATCAAGCGTGCGTCGCCTTCCGCCGGATGGATCAAGCAAGACGCAGATGTGGCAGCGATCGCCGCAAGCTACGAGGCGGCCGGAGCAGCGGCGATCTCTGTGCTCACCGACGCACCGTTCTTTCACGGCAGTACGGATGACCTGAAAGCCGCAAGGCGGGCCGTGCATGTTCCGGTTCTGAGGAAGGACTTCCTCGTCTCCCCCGAGCAGCTCCACGAGGCACGATCCCTCCCGGCGGACGCCGTCCTCCTGATCGCTGCCTGTCTGCCTGGCGCCCGCCTCCGGGAATTGCTCGACGAGACCCGGCGGCTCGGCATGGCCGCCCTCGTCGAAGTGCACGACGAGGCAGATGTCGAATCCGCTCTCAGTTCGGGCGCCGAGGTCATCGGTATCAACAATCGCGACCTGAAGACCTTCGCGGTTGATCTCGAGACCACCCGGCGGCTGCGGACCCGCATTCCGCCCGGAAAAACAGTCGTGAGCGAGAGTGGCATCCGCTGCCCCGAAGACCTCCGGAGGCTGGCCGATTGGGGCGTGAACGCAGCCTTGATCGGCGAGGCCTTCATGCGCGAGCAAGACCCGGGCTCGGCCCTGAGACGCTTCCTCGCTGCACTCTAAGCCGCCTTGCCATCGTTCCCATCCTGGACCAGGCGTCCGACAACGACAAGGCCCAGGGAGGACCGACCCCTGGGCCTTTCAATTGATCGCGGATCCGGCAGGACCCGCGTGGGAGAGGTTGTTGAGCTATCACCGACCAGTCGAGATGGCGATCTGGCGGGACTTCGCTTCCTCCTTCTTCGGCAGCTCGACCGTCAGGACACCGTTCCTGTAGGTGGCCTGAGCCTTCTCGATGTCTACGGACCGAGGAAGCTCGACCCGTCTGAGGAAGCTTCCGTAGAAGCACTCTGCACGGTGGAAGCCCCCCTCCTTCTTCTCATACGAGGACTTCTTCTCGCCCTCGATGGTCAGCGTGTGTCCCTCGACATTGAGCTTGACATCCTTCTCTTCGACGCCGGGCAACTCCACACGAACGAGGACCTTGTCCTTTTCCTCGACAATGTCGAGAGGCGGCCCCCACACGACGGCGCCCGAATCCGTCTCGCCGAAGAGAGCATCGAACAGCCTGTCAAGCTCCGCATGACGCCTGAGCAACCCCTCAATCGGATCTCGTCTCATCAGTCTCGGCAGCATTGGTTTACCTCCTTTCATTGTTTTCTTCCTCGCCCTTGTAAGAGCAACAACTGTGCCGGAGAGCCTCGAAATATCATCTTCCTAAGTCGTTGATTGCCAACACTTATTGCGAATGCCATAGACACCACCTACCAATGCACTGCCATAATGGCAGCCTCTGCCACGCTGGTGCTCTCACTGACGACCAAAATCAGTCAGCCATCGGGTTTGGGCAAGTCCCGGCCTGGAGTGGGAAACCCGAAACTGCCCGTATCTCGACCAGGAACTTGAAAATCGAGACTCGCAGGTCCGCGTGCCAGCCGTCGCCCGCTACTCCGCCCAGCCTCGGCCGCCGCGTAGAATGACGAGGAGTATCTCGCACATCGAGATTATGTCGAGCGCATTGTGGTACAGGATGCGCGGTATCTCCGCCGGGTCGCCTGTGCGGACGAAATCGTGATAGAACTGTGGTATCAACTCCGAGGGCACATCGTTGGGCCGCCAGCGTGAACAGAGGATGCGTTCGAGCGTCTGGAGGCGGCAGTTCGGCACCACGTTCTTCCAGCGTCGCCGAGCCTCGTGCAGGAGGTCGAAATGGACGGCGGGGATCTGTATCTCGATCCCGAAGAAGCTTGCCCGCTCCTGGAGGAAAGGAAGGTCGAACGCCTTGCCGTTGAAAGTCACCAGAGCCGAGCAGCCGCGCAAATCGTCGAAGACTTCGCGGACGATCCCTTCTTCCTCCGAATAATCGCGGGCAAAGAGCTGCTTGAGGCTGAGATCGCCTCCTCGGTACTGTAGCGAGCCAACGAGGAAAACCCTGGCCCCCGAGAGACCGGTCGTCTCTATGTCGAGGAAGATGATCCCCGTCGCCTCGGCCTCGAGAAGCCTCTGAACCTCCTCGTGGTACTGGTCGGGCGTGTCCGCGTAACCTGCCTGCTCGAACGCGTACCGGAAATTAGCGAGGAACGCCTCAGCGTCGCTCGTCATCTCGGAGAGCTTGGCCTCGACGCGGACATAGGTGATACCCTCCTGTTCGACAACCTCTCCGCCGAGGAGTGCTGCAACGTCCGCCGCCGGGCGCCGAGGGGGAGGGGTTGGAGAACTTGGCCCCCGCGAAGACGGTGCATCCGCCCCCCTCGACGGAGTCCGGGAAAGGATATCGTTCAGCTTCTTCAGCAAGCGGTCTCTATCCATAGCAGGTCCGCGGTACGAGGTCCGAACCCCAAAGTCGGACGCCCCGGTACGAGGGCGAAACACAACGGGGTTCAATCCTCGATCGCAGTCTCTCAATCTTCGCTTTTTTCATTTCAGCTCACAACAGCCACGCCCTGAGCAGTGCAATCGTGGCTCCCTTGTCGGGAATCACATCCCCGCCAGCGAGGTCCGGGTCGAGGTGCACGGGGAAGCGGGGGTTTGGCAGCCCGATGCACGCGGGACAGCCGTCCTCGCACTCGCAGGCCTCGATCATCTCCCGGGCCATCTCGACTAGCCGTTCGACCTGCTCGAAGCCGCAGGCTGCGTACCCGAGCCCGCCAGGATACCGGTCGTACAGACAGACGGCGGGGCGGGCGAGGTTCGTCCGATTGGCCAGAGCTCCGAGGTCCACCCGGTCGCACATGGCAACGAGGCAAAGCGCCGAGAATAGAGCGTTCTTCAGCCCCTCCATCGCTTCTTCCGCCTTCTCCATCTGCAGGCACTCATCGGGCGGAGCGATGAACAGCGTCGTCGTCTCGAGCGTCTGCTCCGGAATATCGACCGGGTATCGCCCGTCGAACTCGAGCGTGTAGAGTTTGATTCGGTCATAGGCGACCGTCCGCCAGCGGACCCTCCCGAGGCCGACGACGACGCGGGCACCCATAAACTCCTTTTCTTCGTCGGCCTCGATGAGTTCAACCTTGCCAGGTACGATCGGCTGGGTATAGTAGTCAAGCTCCTGCCGCCGTACCGTCGCGCATTTGCTGTTGAGGTCGAGTGCCTCCACGAGATACAACTCGCCCTCGTGAATGTACACAGCGCCGGGGTAGACCAGTTCCGGTGCGCTGATCGAGTCAACATTGCCGATCACCATCCTGCTGTCGGCGTCAACGATGCTGAAGGTTCGGCTCGACACGTACCGGAGACTGGTCTTGAGTGCCGGATTCGACGGCCTCGACCAGTACCAGCGGTCGCGAATACGCCGCAGACAAGCGCTCTCCTCGAGAACTTCGACGATCGCCCCGAACTTCTCACCGAAATAACGCTCATCCTCTGCGCGGAGCGGAAGCTCGCAAGCCGCGCAACAGAGATGGTTGGCCAGGACGAAGATGTTACCCGGGTCCGCAAGCGCCGACTCCGGGCTGCGGCCGAAGACGAATTCGGGGTGTCTGATGACGTACTGGTCAACTGCGTTGTCGTAAGCGACAAGGATGGCGACGCTCTCGCTCGCCCGCCGGCCGGCCCGGCCCGCCTGCTGGCGAAGGCTCGCAATGCTCCCAGGGAAGCCGACGATCAGAGCCGCCTCGAGCGTGCCGATGTCAATCCCGAGCTCCAGTGCGTTCGTCGTCGAGATGCCGACCACTTTCCCGGCTTGGAGCTCTCGCTCGATCCTACGACGCTCTTCCGGCAGGTAACCGGCCCGGTAAGCTCTGAGGCGCGCTGCGAATCGCTCCCCGAGCAGCCGCCGGGCGTAAAGGTAGATCAACTCCGCAACGATCCGCGCGCGGGAAAACGCTATCGTCTGGACGTCGTTCCGAACCAACTCGGCCAAGATTTCGGTCGCCTCGATGTTTGCACTCTTGCGACCCGCCCGGGGCCGCCGGGCAGGCGGCGGGTTCCAGAGGACTACGCACTTCTCCCCGGACGGGGAACCGTCCTCCTCGATGAGGAGCGGGTCGCGCCCCGTGAGCCGAGATGCGTGCTCCCGCGGGTTGGCAATCGTTGCCGACGAGAGGATACACGAGTACCGGCCGCCGTAGTAGCTCACGATTCGATCCAGCCGACGCAGCAGGCAACCCAGATTCGAACCGAATATGCCGCGGTAGAAATGAAGCTCGTCAATGACCACGAACCGGAGATTGCGGAGGAACCCGGCCCATCGCGCGTTGCCGGGCAGGATCGAGAGATGAACCATCTCGGGGTTCGTGAGCAACACATTGGCCCGGTCACGAGCCTGTCTCCGCCGGTAATGCGGAGTGTCGCCGTCGAAAGTGAACGCCCGCACCTCCCTCTCGCCCGTGGCCTCGACAAGCTCGAGGAAGACGCGCAGTTGGTCGTGCCCCAGAGCCTTCGTCGGATAGATCAGGAGAGCCGTGGGCACCGACAGAGGATCGCACGACGCCCCCCGCGATTCGCACGCCTTCAGGATCGAATCCAGGATCGGCAGCGCATAACAGAGAGTTTTGCCGCTCGCAGTGCCCGACACGACAACGAAGTCCTTACCCTCGGACGCATACCGATATGCCAACGCCTGGTGGCTGTACAGCTCGACTATCCCGCGCGACCGTAGCGTCCGCACGAGCCTATGATCGAGCGACTCGGGGAGCGGGACGGTCCTTGCCGTCCGTCCGGGGATCGTCTCCCTGTGCACCATCCGCCCGGGCAGTCGCTCCTGTATCGCTCTCAGCACCTCCTTGACTTTACCCATCGAACTTCTCTCGCCGTCCTCTTCTGACCCTTACTGCTAATCTTACTCGTACTCCCGTTCTTCTGCTTTCCTCGAACGGCCCTCGGGCGAACCGCCGCCCTGGCTTCTGCGAGCAGGTCCAGCTCCAGGTCGCCGGTGGGGGGTGTCCCTCTTGCGAGCGAGCATGGCCGCTGCAATCGGATTGCCCTCCGAAAGAGCAAGAATCGAATGCGAAGCCGCTCCATGCCGCGCAGCATCGCCCGGAACGCGCGGATCGCCTGTCCCACAGGGCTTACAGCTTATGGGGCAGCCGCCCCGAGCGGAGGTGGTGCTCGCGTGTTTGCACCGGGCGCGGCGCAACGCTAACGTAATGGGATGAGCGATCAGCCAAGACCCGTGAAGGAAGTTGCGACGGAGGTATTGCGACTGTCCAGCGCGGAGATTGCGCGGGCACTGCAGACTGTGGGGGCGGACTTCGAATCCACTGTCCAGACACTACTGGAGTGCAAGGGGCGGGTAGTCTTCACCGGCGTGGGCAAGTCGGGCCACATTGCGAGCCTTCTGGCCGCGACCTTCGCCAGCACGGGGACGCCGAGCTTCTTCCTCCACGCGGGCGAAGGGCTTCACGGGGACCTGGGCTCGGTCCAGCCGCAGGACGTCGTGATCGCTGTGTCGAATAGCGGCGAGACGACGGAGCTTCTCCAGTTGCTCCCGTCTCTCCGGCGCATCGGTGCACAGGTCGTCGCTATTGTGGGGCGTAGGGATTCGACGCTCGCTCGGAACAGTGCTCACGTCCTCAGCTTCTCGGTGGAGCGCGAGGCGTGCCGGCTGAACCTCGCGCCGACGACCTCGGCTCTCGTGGCACTTGCGATCGGGCAGGCTCTCGCTATCACGCTCCAGAGCGTGCGCGGGTTCGACGAGAAGACCTTCGCCCTCTATCACCCGGGTGGCACTCTGGGGGCGAGACTGCTCACGACGGTGGAGGACATCATGCACCGGATCAGGGATGCCAAGGTGGAGACCGCCGGAGGCTGGACCGACTTCCTCGTCCCGCCGACCA
>Ga0272448_1008391_pt1 | contig 10760 bp, 8 predicted proteins | sample YNPCB0191_FD_202220 | JGI IMG/M metagenome (GOLD analysis project Ga0272448, IMG submission 202220) | Hot spring sediment microbial communities from Yellowstone National Park, WY, United States - YNP-CB-019-1 | ecosystem: Environmental > Aquatic > Thermal springs > Hot (42-90C) > Sediment... | reverse complement strand
ATATTATCGCAAAAAATATACCAACAAAAAAATTAATGGACTGAGAATTCTGAAAACCAGTTAAATCCAGTTATCATAAAGATTAGAAAGCCATATAAAAATGAAAATGCTCTGTATTCATCATTCCTGCCCCTACTCCCCACTTTCGCGGGGACAAGTTTCACAAGGGGGTAAACTGCAACAGAAATCCATATCGTCCTTCTGTCATTCCTGCGAAAGCAGGAATCCAGATGCATTATTTGAGCTATTTTTTCTGGATTCCCGCCTACGCGGGAATGACCCTTGCTTTACCTAATGAACATTTTCATATAAGCATTTGATTCAAACCTTGATAAATATTGACTTAGAATAGCATTTCAGAATTGCCAGATTGATATAATACAACTAATATTTAATGTAACATTAAATTGTAGAACGAAACTTTTTGCTATATATAGCGTTGGATTGTTTTTTTAATGCCAATATATGATAAAAATGGTATAATATTTAATAGACGATATGAAAATTTAGGGTATTTTTTGAGACATTAAATATTGTTCATTTAAGATCATGCAACTACAGCGTCAATCCGACAAAACACCGATATTAATAGAGCCAATATTAGAACTTGGTGCAGGCGGAGAAGCACGCATATATGCTTTAAGACATGATACTTCCTATGTAGCAAAAATTTATCACGAACCCACAGACGAAAAAGTCCAAAAGCTTTTAGTTATGCTATCTAATCCGCCTTATGATCCTATGGCATCAGTTGGGCATACATCTATCGCTTGGCCAAGCGATCTGCTTTCTAACAATGGCAAAATAGTCGGCTTCCTGATGCCAAGAGTTATCGGAATGAAGCCGATTATTGACTTTTACAATCCCGGTGCAAGAAGAAGGCTTTCCCCGCTTTTCAACTATTTATATCTGCATAGGACAGCTCGCAACCTCGCTTCCGCATTTAGGGCTTTGCATGAAAGCGGTTATGTGATTGGCGACGTCAACGAGTCTAATATCCTTGTCTCTGAGACTTCGCTTGTGACGTTAGTTGATACTGATTCGTTCCAAGTCCACGATCCGAATAGTGGAAAGACATATCGCTGTCCCGTAGGAAGACCCGAGTTTACACCTCCTGAATTACAGGGAGAATATTTTAGAGATGTGGATAGAAAGCCAGAACATGATCTATTCGGTTTAGCGGTTATAATCTTTTTATTGCTAATGGAAGGGACGCATCCGTTTGCAGGCATATATCGTGACTCTGGCGAGCCACCTCTCTATGGAGAACGCATATCATCAGGGCATTTCACCTATAGCATTAGACGAAAAGTCCCGTATCGTCCAGCAAAATCAGCTCCGCCTTTTGAGATCATTGATCCGCTATTGGCACAGTTATTTATCCGATGCTTTGAAGACGGACATAAAGACCCAAGTATCCGTCCATCTGCCCAAGAATGGCAAAATGCCCTGCAATCCGCAGAGGGAAATCTGATAACGTGCTCAGATAATAGCCAGCATAAATACGGAAGCCACTTGAAAAAATGTCCTTGGTGCAAAAGGGCATTAGACTTAGGCGGACGAGACCCTTTTCCATCAATTGATGATGTGAAAAAAGGTCTGCATTTACAACCCGATCAAACTAAACCTATCAGAAGGATAATACAAAGACCTGCTTTGGTTGTCCCTCGCACTAATCCTGTAAGAACATTTTATCGTTTCAATCAGACAAAACATAGATGGCAAAGAAATATCCGTATCATAATGCTTGTGGCATTTATAATTCTGATGATCAATATTTTAAGCCCAAACACTTTTCGGTTTAGGACTCATTATCTACAAAAATCGCGTGTTTCATCGTTAATAGGACATACAGAATCCATTTCCTCATTGGCTTTTTCTCCCGACGGTTCAGTGATCGCGAGTGGTAGCAGGGATAGCACTATCAAGTTATGGGATTCTCAAACAGGTCAGTTAATAAAAACACTCGCAGGACAAAGGAATTTTATAACTTCGGTGGCATTTTCGCCTGATGGTTTATCAATAGTATGCGGTGTTGAATGGTTAGAAGGCGAGTCAACGATCCGTGGTGAAATTCGTATATGGGATATAAGACAAGGGGAAGTTAGACAAAGGTTAGTCGGACATCAAGGGGCAGTTTTATCTGTATCGTATTCTCCCGATGGAAAGATGATCGCATCTGGAAGCTCGGATAAAAAGGTCATATTATGGGATGCACAAAACGGAAAAATGTTGAATATATTAGAAGGACATCAGGGAATTGTAAAATCGGTTGCATTCTCAAATGACGGAAGATTTCTTGCGAGTGGTAGTAGTGATCAATCTGTCCGTATATGGGACCCCAAAAATGCTACATTGATTAAAACTTATATCAGACCTTATCCTTCTCCTGTCAATTCTGTTGTCTTTCTGCCTGATGATACCTCGCTTATATATGCTTGTGCAGATAGAACCATCAGAATTAGGGATTTAAGGATAGGCAAAATAAAAAAAATGCTAACCGACTTTAAAAGCGGTATAAACTCAATCGCTATTTCTCCGAATGGCAAATTTTTAGCTATCGCTAATGCTGATAGATCATTAAGAGTTTTGGATATATGGCAAGGAACTAAGGAAACTGTCTCTTCCTTCAATGATGAGGTAACAGCTGTCGCTTTTTCTCCCGATGGGAAATTGCTTATTGCTGGCACGAAAGATGCAAATATTAAGATTTGGAACGTCTTTGACTATTCATCATTCTGGCGAAATATCAGCCTCGGTATGGATTAAAGATCAATTAAAAATTAGCCACAGAAACACACGGACACACACAGAAAAATTAAAGGGTGATGATAAAAATGCTAATAAGAAAAGCTATTATCACAATTGCTATTATTTTTCTATTCTTCGGCTGTGCAAGATTTCAACCTAAACCATTAGAAAAAAAGGACGAACAACAATTGCCGATGCCAACGATAGAGTTAAAGCAACAAGAAGCCCCTAAAAAAGTAACACCAAAAATGATTGAAGAATATGCTATGGTCCATCAGATTTCTGATATGAAAGTGGCAGAATTTTATCTGACACATCCTGACTATGCAAAAGCTAATCCTTATATTCCAACAAGCGAAGACTTAGCTTATTATGAAAGCAAATTTCTTGAGAGAATGTATCCTAATTTTAGAAAAGAAGTTGAGAAAGACGGCTTTGATAAAGCAAGGTCAAGATATATGAACTTAGACCCTAATAGAGATTCAGGCGACAAAGACAGCCAAATCACTGTGGATAAGGTGAATAGGTTAAATGAAAGTGTAGATAAAGAATTCAAAAATGCCCTTGTATTATATGAAAAAGGATTGATAGATGAAGCCATAGAAAAGATGAGATCTGTTGTCGCGAATAAACCTGAATCACCGACTTTTGTATATAATCTCGGTGTTATATATCTAAAAAAAGAGGATGTCCGACAAGCAATGGCATGCTTTCAGAAAACGATAGAGCTGTTAGAAGAGTCAAGTTATACCGAAATAAACAAAATTGTCTATCCAAGGATATATATGGGAGCGTGCATCAATCTTGGAATGATATACAACTATCTTGGTCTATATAACGAGGCAATAGAAGTTCTGACAAAGGCGATCAAATTTAGCCCCAAAGATTATGATGCCAATTGGAATCTCGCTGTCACTTACTACACTATGAACGATTACAATAGAGCAATCTTGCAATTAAAGAAATGTATAGAAATTGATCCTAAGAATGATCAAATACATAATGCGGTTGGCGTAGCATACTATAAGATGGGGCTTTATTCTATGGCGTTAGAGGAGTTCCGCACAGCGATAAAGCTTAATCCAAACGAAAATCAGTATAATTATAATGAAGGATTGACATTAGCAAGACTTAATCAATACGAAAATGCGATGATGGCTTTTAGAAAAGCTAATGAGATGAAAGATGCAAATGATATGTATCGGATACTCTCTGAGCAAAATAAGCTAAATAAGGCAAAAGAGATGTATAACAAAGGCTGTCTTGCGATGGAATCAAATAAAATAGATGAGGCAATATCTGCTTTCAATTCTGCACTTGAGATCAAGCCTGATATGGTTGAAGCACTTTTCAACCTCGGTAATTGCTATCGGATAAAGCGCGATATACAGAAACAGATATATTATTTTGAAGAATCTGCTAAATTAAATCCCGATCTTTTAAATCTTTATTACAATTTAGGATTAGCATACATTGATGCGGGTATGTATCTAAATGCAAGATATGCTTTGGAAAAAGCGGTTGAGGATAATCCTACTTTTAAAGATGCACATTTCAGTTTAGGCAGAGTTTATTATAAAGACGGAAGATATGCTGACTCATGCAAGGAATTTATGAAGTGTTTGGAGTTGTCACCGAATTGGTTTCCCGCAGTAATTAATTTGGGAAATTGCTATCTAAAATTAGGTGATATTGAAAACGCGATAAGTCAATTTAAGCAGGCAACATTATTGAGTCCGAAATCTGCTGAGGCACATTATGATTTAGGTATCGCTTTCACTAAGGCAAAACGATATAACGAGGCGATTGAGTCTTTTCAGAAAGCAATTAGCTTTGATCCTGCACACGCAGAGTCAATAAGAATGTTAAAAGAACTTGAGGATTTCAAAAAGGCAAATAAGTAATCTGACTGACCAAATCCATATTTGACGTTAGACTAATAATGCTTGACCAAATGAAATTTTAGTGATATGCTAAATTTAGATACAGAAATTTGAATAACAAAAAATAAGAAACCTTTAACTTCTAATATCGTCTTCTAATAATAATGTCATTCTGAGCGAAGCGAAGAATCTTCTTTTTCACTCAAAATGATGTAATTGAATTAAGAGATTGTTAAAATATGAGTTCACGGATTTCCAGACGAAAATTTATAAAAGATATTGCACAAAAAGGCACAGCGATCGCAATTGGAGCAAAAGCTATCAGCGATTTTTCATGGGCAGAGACTGTTCATACGGATCATTCCATCATAGAGACATCATCTCTCAAAGAAGCGATGTTCTATAAAAAACACGAAGGTGTTATGATACAGTGCCTTCTTGAACCAAGAGGTTGTATTGTAAACAATTGGGAGAGAGGCTATTGTGGGTCAAGAGAAAATAGAGATGGCAAATATTATTCTATTGTATATTCAAGACCTTCTGCTGTATATACAGAAGCCATTGAAACCGATCATTTTTTCCATATTAGACCCGGTGAGCAGTTTTTCGGTCTTGGGACAGCAGGATGTAATCTTGGATGCAAATTCTGTGAGACATGGCATTTATCGCAAGTCAGACCAGAGGAGACAGAAATACAAAATCTATCGCCTGATGACGCGATCAGACAAGCTAAGAATAAATCAGTCAAGATGATCAACTTTACATATAACGATCCTGTTATATGCTATGAATACGTGCTTGAAACCGCTAAGATCGCCAAAGAAAACGGATTTTTAACTTTATGTCATACCGCAGGATATATAAATGAAGAGCCTTTGAAGACATTGCTAAAATATATTGACGCGGTGAACATTGATCTTAAAGCTTTTCGTGAAGAATATTATACAAAATTTTGTGGTGTTAATCTTGAAACTGTGCTTAATACGCTTAAAACTATAAAAAGAGAAAAGGTCTTCCTTGAAGTTACAAATCTTATCGTAACAGGAAACAACGATACCAAAGATGAAATAACCGATATGGTCAATTGGATTGCCGATAATCTCGGTAATGATGTTCCATTGCATTTTTCAAGATTTTTTCCAAATTATCAGCTAACAGAGCTTTCCGCTACACCAGAAGAAACCCTTGAAATGGCTTACGAAATAGCTAAATCCAAAGGCTTGAAGTATGTTTATATTGATAACGTCCCAGGGCATAAATACGAGTCAACTTATTGTCCAAAATGCGGGACAAAATTGATAAATAGAAACGGGACTGATGTAACGATATTAGATATTGATAAGAATGGCGTCTGCAAAAAATGCGGATGTAAATTGTCGGGGATATGGGGGGATTAAATATGGGAGAACCAATTCTTTGGTCACATAAAACTGTCGCAGAGATAAGGGAATACATGAGCAAAAGACCTACGGTGATATTGCCGATCGGTTGCACAGAACAACATGGCTATCATTTGCCTACTTGTGTGGATATTTTGAACGCTGAGGAAATATCAAAACGTGTCTCTGCTGAAACTGGCATTATGGTATTGCCGACGGTCAACTATTCATACTCAGGAGGAGAATTACACGGAACGGTTAATGTTTCTCCTAATGTATTAGCCCTTTACATAGAGGAGATTTGCCTTTCGCTTGCCTCGCAAGGTGCGAAAAACATAATAATTATCCCCGGACACGGCGGATCAGAGAATATGACAGCTTTATTAGCATTTCGTGATATGTTTCTGCGAAAGCATAATCATTTAGATGTAGTAATAGCGGTTATGAATGCCTATTTGATGAATCTCTGCGGAGAGGGCGATTGGCACGCAGGCAGAGCAGAAACATCTCTGATGCTTTATTGGGCGCCTCATCTTGTCCATCTTGATAGAATTTCCTATGATTCTGAGGAACTTTTGGATATGATGCGTAAAAATCCCGACGCATATCAAGATATTCAAAAAATCGTTGATTCTCCACAGGCAGGACCAAGAATAAGGCAGAGAAGAGATATTCAAGTTGGCGTCATGGGATACCCTGAGGAGGCATCCGCTCAGATTGGTAAAGAAATTGCAGATAAATCAGTTAAAGAGATCGTTGAGACTATAAGGGAAATTGAAAGACAAAGAGGAGTATTATAAAAAATATGAACACAAGGACGAGAAAAATCTTATTAATCGCTGGTCAGATTGTTATCAGTGGAATAGCAGGAATTATAGCCTGTCTGTTATCTTTTACGATAGTAAACCTCCTGTGGCGAGGAATAGACCCTCAATCCATATTTGGATTTATAAGAGGAATTTTGCTTTTAATCTCATTTTTGTTTATCCTTTTCGCCAGTATAACCGCGGTTTCTGAAACTGTTTTGCAATTTAGGCGATATATCCCAAGGGAATTCATATCCAGAAAGATGGTATATGAGGGCTGTTTTTTGGGAATATGTGCAGCGGTTGCCTTGCTTTCGGTAACACGTAGCGATTGGATAAACTCCCTTGAAGATTGGGGCGGAGGTGTTAAACTTATCGCAACATTATTTTATCTGCTTTTATTCTTGCCCCTGAAATTGTTTACTTTTTGGATACCCGCACTCTTGATTTTATCTATATCTGCCCCTATTGGTGCTACAATAGCATTTTATCTTAATCCGCATACAAAAAAGAAAAAGGAAACAGAAAATCTCACAGAAGAACCGCAAAGCTAATATTAAGGGAATTTATTATGGACATTAACAAACGCATTAAACAAACAAGCAAAGATTCCATGTTTACGAGAGGAAGACGTGAGCTTGGAACACCACAAGGTCTGACATTGGCTAAAACTATTGCTTTATGTGCAGTTTTTTCAATAACTGCTGATATTGTCGGGAAACGCATCGGCATAAAGACAGACATATTATATACTGTTTTAATTGTTATCAATGTTATCGTCTTTGGATTTATTGTGATTAGAATGTCTATTATGAGCAAAAGAGCTTTAGAAAAGCGTAGAAAAGAACAACAACGAAAGTTAGAAGGAAAAAATTAAAAGTGAATGAGAAAAGACGAGGACTTACTTATGAAGACGCTGGTGTTTCCATTGATGTTATGGACGCTGGCATAAAAGATTCAAAAAGCATGATAAGATCAACCTTTCGCCAAGAGGTTTTAAGCGATATTGGGCATTTTGGCGGACTTTTTGCCCTAAACAAAGACAAATACGAAGAACCTGTTTTAGTATCAAGCACTGATGGCGTCGGGACAAAGCTGAAAGTCGCCTTTATGAGCGGGAAGCATGACACTGTCGGGATTGATTTAGTCTCTCATTGTGGAAATGACATTGTCGTCCTTGGTGCTGAACCGATATTTTTCCTTGACTATATCGGTATGGGAAAGCTTGAACGCCACATAATGGTTCAGATCATTGAAGGGTTAGTCAAAGGCTGTAAAGAGGTCGGTTGCGCACTTATCGGCGGAGAAACTGCTGAAATGCCTTCATTCTATAAAGAAGGTGAGTATGACTTAGTTGGGACTATCGTCGGCGTTGTAGATAAAAAATTCATAATCACTGGGGAAAAGATAACTCCGGGCGATGACATAATCGGGTTAGCTTCTGTTGGGCTTCATACTAACGGATATTCACTTGCAAGAAAGGTCATATTTGACATAAGCGGATATGGGGTTTTTGACTTCATTCAAGAACTTGATATGACTGTCGGTGAAGAGCTTTTGAAACCTCATAAAAGCTATGTCAAGTCTGTATTAAATTTAATTGGAAAGTTTAATAAATGCGTTAATGGTTCTGTTGACATCAAAATTAAAGGTATGGCTCATATTACTGGTGGGGGATTAATTGACAACGTCCCTCGCATACTTCCAGAAAACTGCTGTGCATCTATCAAAGTCGGTAGTTGGAAAATTCCGCCTATATTTTCTTTTATACAGAAAAGAGGAGAGATTGACGAAATGGAAATGCACAGGGTTTTCAATATGGGTGTTGGAATGGTCATTGTGGTTTCGCCAGACTGCACTGATCAAGCTATTGATGAGTTGCGATCTACTGGCGAGACTGTTTATAAGATCGGACAAATTATCAAGGGTGATAGTAAGGTTGTTTTTCATTAGAAAGGAGCAAAAAATGGACTATATTATGGCGCCTCCAAGCAATGCGGTAATTCTTTTTAACGGCAAAGATTTAAGCAATTGGCAGACTCGTAGCGGTGGAACTGCTGGTTGGGAGGTCAAAGATGGCATAATAACAGTTGTCCCTGGCACTGGCGACATTATGACCAAAGAGACATTTACAGATTTTTATCTTCATTTGGAATGGATGGAGCCTGATATGCCTGATGCGAAAGGTCAGGCTAAGGGCAATAGCGGTGTTTATCTTCAAGGGCGTTATGAAATACAGGTGCTTGATTCCTACGGCATAGAACCACCCGGAAAAGGCGATTGTGGAGCTATATATAATCAATATGCACCATTAGTCAACGCATGTAAACCTCCGCTTCAATGGCAGGCTTATGATTTTATTTTCCGTTCCGCAAGAACTGGTGCTGATGGAAAAATAGAGAACGCAAGGATCACTGCTTGCCAAAACGGGATGGTCATACATAATAACGTCATCGTTGATGGTGTTACAGGGGGAGCTATTAATGATAAGGTGTTAGAGCCAGGACCAATTTTGCTTCAAGATCATGGCAATTTGATAAAGTATCGTAATATATGGATTATCCCATTGCCACTTAAAGGCTCTGATAAATATTAATGTTTGACTTTGAAGGTTCTATCATTTGGCTATTAACCAAGGATAGAACCTTGCAGTCTTTTTAATTAATCCTCATAGTTATTCATACTTCTCAATAAAATCCCTCTGATTTCCATTAAAATAAAGAAATGCGTATATCAAGATTTCAATTGAAATTGACGTTAATATTTTTGCTTGTCTTGCTTATCCCAGCGATAACCGCAACTCTTTTAACTAAATATATCTTGACAATACAGAGGGCTGTTATAAATGTAGATCAAAAGGCAGAGGCAGTCCTGCAAGAGACAAAGATTATCGCAGATGACATAATTGAAAAAGCAAAAGAGGAATGTCTTTCTGTTGCACAAGTGGTCTCTGATAATTTGACTGAAAATGATATTGATCTCAGTTCATCTAAAAAAGTCCAAGAGTCTATCAAAGGTATTGTTCTACCCGGACACACGCTTAATATTATCATATTAGATTATAATAATCCTATAACGAAATCCAAAGTCATTTTTGCAACTTCTCAAGATTATGAAAGTCTTTTAGATTCAATGTCAGAAAAATTGAAAAGCAATGATGATACATCATATCAAAATACATCATATCAAGATGGGGATTTAGTTTATGGCGTCGTTCCTCTTATGAAAAATTCCAAACAAGTGGCGTCTGTTATAGTCTATAAACGACTTGGAGAAGGATTAGTTAAAAATGTGATCGATCTTCAAAAATTGTTAGGTATTTACGCACTCAAAGAAGATGTAGAGGACATAATATGGATTTTTGTCATCGGGTTAATAGTAATTTTTGCGGTTTTAGGGATATTGCTTGCCACTTTCTTAGCAAGAAGTGTTACAAAACCTATTCTTGACCTTGTCGCAGGGACAAAAGAGATCGCCAAGGGGAATTTAGACTATCGGGTAGAATCTAAGGGCAAAGATGAGATCGCAGAATTAATAGAGTCGTTTAACTTAATGGCGGGACAGTTAAAATCCAGTAGGGATAGGCTAATGATGACCGAAAGGGTTGCTGCTTGGCGAGATGTTGCTCGTCAGATCGCACATGAGATCAAAAATTTGCTTAGCCCAATCCAATTGTCAATGTATAGGTTGAAGAGAAATCTCGGCAGTGAAAGATACATAGAGATATTTGAGCAATCTTATACTAACATAACAAATGAAGTGGAAAGTCTCAAAAATATGGTTACAGAATTTTCAAACTTCGCTAAGATGCCAAAACCTCGTCTGCATCCAGTTTCAATAAATGAGATCGTCCAAAGTGCGATGAGCCTTTATAATGAACTGCCTGAGAATATAGAAATAAGGTCAAATCTTGCTGACAACCTTCCGCAAGTTATGGCAGA
>Ga0272448_1008390_pt1 | contig 10761 bp, 8 predicted proteins | sample YNPCB0191_FD_202220 | JGI IMG/M metagenome (GOLD analysis project Ga0272448, IMG submission 202220) | Hot spring sediment microbial communities from Yellowstone National Park, WY, United States - YNP-CB-019-1 | ecosystem: Environmental > Aquatic > Thermal springs > Hot (42-90C) > Sediment... | reverse complement strand
CCCGTAAGCATAGGCCTCAACCTCAGAATAATCCCCAACCGCACTGCCCACCCCGGCAGAAGCGGTTATATCCCCGGAATTAACAAAACTCCCGATATAGCTATCATCGGTATATACCCCGTAAGCATCAGCATAAACATAAGACTCATAGCCTTCCGCATCCCCGGCTGTGGCAGTTGCAGTTATGCTCCCGCTGTTCTCGAAACTATCAACTTCCGACCCCTCATCAAACCCTACCCCGGAAGCATCAGTATAAACATCACTATCAACCGCACTCCCAGCGATGGTATCAGCAGAAATATTCCCCGAGTTGGTAAAACTTCCTACTCCCGATAAATCAAACCACACCCCGGAGGCTCCAGTCCAAGAATCATCCCCACCAACCACAATTGCCTCAACAAGGCCCGCATTAATAAATTCATCTACATCCCGCCCGCCGATCTCTACTCCACACGCCTCAAAATCACTTCCCGCAACTATCAACCCGGTCGTAGTGTTGTCAAATAAAGTCAGAGCGCTCCCAGAACCTGCATATACCCCACAGACGAACTCACCAGAAGAAGAGACCGGAACCGATGAAGCATTTATATACTCAGTATCCCCTGACCCAATTATATACCCGTAACTATCACCGTAAGCTACTCCTCCAGTAAAAAGCCCCAAAATTACCACCAATCCCAAAATTAATCCCTTTCCTATTCCTTTCATACCTTGCCTCCTTTCTCTGGTTAATATATCCCCCTTAAACCCAAAACTTTTTTTCTCTTTCATCCTTTACTTACCTCCTTTTTTCCTTAGCTCCCTCCATTTGCTTAATTGCTCCGGAGTTAATTCCTTATCTACCTTCCTCCCCGCCTCAATCTCCATTATCACTAAATCCGCCCGCAAAGAAAAATTATCCTTGATCTTCGGCTTCACTACCCCTAAATCTCCCCCCTTCTCCAATAACTCCCTAATCTCCCGATTCTGCGATGCAATCTTCTGCCGCAACGGCTGAGCCGCCTTCTCAAAATCTCCTATAATCACTTTTAGCTTATCTACCTGCGCCGGCTTAAGCCCCAGCTCATCCTTAAAATCTAAAACCGTCTTCAGCCTCGGCTTAGCCTCAGCCGGCTGATTCTGCTGGGCAAATAACAAGGCGGGAAACAAAAGAAATAAAACTATTCCAAAAACTACTTCCTTCACTCAATACCCCCTTTCCAAAAACTTAAGTCAAATTAAAAGATCAGCCACGATAGGTAAAACAAAAAATTTTTAACCAGGCAAGCTTTTTTTGATATTAAATACAACTTTTTACTCTGTCAAGAAAAATTTACTCTGTCAAGAAAAAAAGCAAAAAAGGCAAGCAATTTCTTGACATTTTTCCATTGCCATATTAATTTTATAACCGAAGCTGGTTTTAAGATTACTTAAGTGAGAGGAGATAATGGTAAGGGAATGGTTAGCCAGTGCAGTTAAGAAGGTGACCTTGGAGTTAATTTATGAGGTAGTGGAGGAGCGGACTAAGGAGATAAGGGAAGCGATTGAAGAAGTCAAGAGGAAGCAAGAGGAGGATTTTCGCTTTTTAAATCAGAAGATCGACTCCCAGATAGGGCAAGTAAGGCAGGAAATAGGTCAGGTAAGGCAGGAAATAGGTCAGGTAAGGCAGGAAATCGGTCAACTAAGGCAGGAAATAGCCCAATTAAACCAGAAGATAGACTCCCAGATAGCCCAATTAAACCAGAAGATAGACTCTCAGATTGGTCAGGTAAGGCAGGAAATAGCCCAATTAAACCAGAAAATAGATTCTCAAGGGGCCCAGCTAAATCAACGGATTGATACGGTAATTCAACTCCTCGTTGACATTTCCAAACAAAGAACCTCCTAATCTCAGAGCAAAAAAAGTGAAAAGGGGTAATGCAATCAATTTTTAAGGCATTTTTTTATGTCCCGAAAGTGTAAAGGTTTTATTCTGCCTAAGGTCTTCTGATTTACTCTCCCGGACTCATATATCCAGACGCAGAATTATTGTCATCAATCTCAATCAATTGCTCTATTTGCAAAAAAACCTATTTTGTCACCCTGAACTCCGAACTCGTTTCGGGATCTCTCCTTACTGTCACCCTGAACTTGTTTCAGGGTCTCAGAGGATGCGGAAACCAGACCGAAACAAGTTCAGCCCGGAGTTCAGCATAACAATTAGACCATAATCAGCCTAACCTCTTTTCTTATTTTGCCCACTTTTCCCCAATCTCAAAACAATTATTGGTTAGCAAAAAAAAATTTTTGTGGTATTAATATCTTAAATCCTAATTCTAACATTAAGGAATCCTTTAAAAATGTTGAAAAAAATTAACCCCATCACTACCCGAAGCTGGCGAGCATTAGCAGATCATTTCCAGGAAATAAAAACCCTTCATCTCCGGGAGCTTTTTGCCCAAGATCCAGAGCGTTTTAAAAAATTTTCTCTTTGGTTTGATGATATTCTTATCGATTATTCCAAAAACCGGATTACGGAAGAGACCATCCACCTTTTAATTACCTTAGCTCAAGAAGTAGATTTACCCTCAGCCATTGAAAAGATGTTTTCAGGGGAAAAGATTAATGAGCCTGAAAATCGGGCGGTTTTACATATTGCCTTAAGGAACCGAAAACATACTCCCATCTATGTAGAAGGAAAGGATGTAATGCCGGAAATCAACGCAGTATTAAAAAAAATAAAGGAGTTTTCGGAAAAAATTATTTCCGGGGATTGGAAAGGGTATACCGGCAAAAAAATTTCTGATATTGTAAATATCGGAATTGGTGGATCACACTTAGGTCCGCTGATGGTGACCGAATGTTTGAAACCATATGCCCGAAAAGATCTAAGAGTCCATTTTGTCTCTAATATCGATGGCACCCTCCTTGCTGAAACGCTAAACCCGCTAAATCCAGAAACTACCCTATTTTTAGTTGCTTCCAAGACCTTTACCACTCCGGAAACTATGGCTAATGCTTTAGCTGCTAAAAACTGGTTTTTAAGCCAGGCAAAAAACCCCCGGCATATTAATCGTCACTTTATCGCCATTTCTACCAATAAAGAAAAAGTGCGAGCGTTTGGAATTGATCCGGAAAATATGTTTGTTTTCTGGGATTGGGTAGGAGGACGTTACTCGTTATGGTCTGCAATTGGATTATCAATTGCTTGCTATTTAGGTTACGAAAACTTCGATAAACTTCAGGAGGGGGCTTTTGCTCTGGATTGCCATTTTCGGGAAACTCCATTGAAAAAAAACATCCCAGTAATTTTAGCCCTTCTCAGTATCTGGTACACTAACTTCTTTGGCGCAGAAACTGAACTTATTGTGCCCTACGACCAGTATATGAAGTATTTTCCGCTTTATTTGCAGCAGGTAAGTATGGAAAGCAACGGAAAATCGATTGACCGGAGCCAGAATAAAGTAACTTATAGAACTAGCCCAATCCTTTGGGGGGGTATCGGCACTGATTGTCAGCATAGTTTCTTTCAACTCCTTCATCAGGGAACCCACCTGGTCCCCGTAGATTTTTTAGCTCCAGCAATCAGTCATAACCCGCTCGATCATCACCACCATTTACTTCTCGCCAACTTTTTCGCTCAGACCGAAGCTTTGATGCAGGGGAAAACGAAAGAAGCGGTTATTGAGGAGTTAAAAAAAGAAGGGAAAACTCCCGAAGAGATTGAGCGGATTTATCCTTACCGGGTATTTGAGGGTAATCACCCTTCGACCACTATCCTTTTTAAAAAGCTAACCCCCCGGACTCTGGGAAGTCTTATTGCTATGTATGAACATAAAATTTTTGTCCAGGGAGTAATCTGGAATATCTTTAGTTTTGACCAGTGGGGAGTGGAGTTAGGGAAACAGCTTGCCCAAAAAATTCTTCCGGAATTAGAAGATAATCAGCCTATTTCCACTCACGATTCCTCCACCAATGGCTTGATCAATACCTTTAAGGAAATGAGAAGTAAGTAGCTTGAATTTATTTTTTCTTTAACTGGTCCACCACTGCCTGAGTTGCTTTCTTTACTAATTCGGGGTCTCCTAAATAATAATTCCGGATCGGAGTTAAGTCGTCGTTAAGTTCATAAACTAAAGGTATTCCAGTAGGGATATTAAGCTCCACAATTTTATCTTCCGGAATATTATCCAGATATTTAACCAACGCCCGGAGGCTGTTGCCGTGAGCGACAATGATTACCCGTTTTCCTGCTTTTATGGTCGGGGCAATTTTCTCATGCCAATAAGGTAAAAACCGCGCTACAGTATCCTTAAGGCATTCGGTAAGGGGAAATTCTCCTGGCTTCATATCCGCATAACGGGGATCATTAGCATTGTAACGTGGGTCGTCCGGAGTAAGCGGAGGTGGAGGAACATCATAACTGCGGCGCCAGATATGGACTTGCTCCATTCCATGACGTTCTACCATTTCGGTTTTATTAAGTCCCTGAAGGGCTCCGTAATGGCGCTCATTGAGTCGCCAGCTGTTATAAATCGGAATCCACATCAGATCCATCTCTTCCAGAATAATCCAGAGAGTCTTAATTGCCCGCTTAAGCACTGAGGTAAAAGCTACATCGAAAACATATCCCTCTTCCCGCAAAATTTTTCCCGCCTGCACCGCTTCTTCCACTCCTTTTTCACTTAGCCCCACATCGATCCACCCGGTAAAACGATTCTCTTTATTCCAGACACTCTCTCCATGCCGCACTAAAACTAACTTCTTCATCGTCATCACTCCTTTCCAACAAATGAAAAATCATCAAAATTTCATCCTAATTTTTCCCTAAAAGAATAAAACTTCGATGCCCAATCTTTCTTTTATCTATTATCGCAATATTTGCTGGAATCAAGGATTTTTTTTGGAACTTTAAAAAATTGTTTTCTCCTAATAAAATAAGTCCCACGGAAGGGGAATTAAATTCCACTTTCAATTCTTCCTCGCTTTCTAATTCCCGGATTTTATTCCACCCAGTATAAAAATTGAAAGGAGCAACCTTGATTCCATAAGCAACCAGCTCCTTACCCGGAGGCAAATGGCGAACAATAGTTTGACAGAGGGGCTTAGCAGACTTTAAGGGATTAAGGGAGGGTAAAACCACTCCGATTGCTCCTAAGAAACTAAATACCATTATGAAGGTAAGAAAGAGGAAGCTCGCCGTTAAATTTTTCCCTCTTATCTGAAAAATAATCAAAAATCCACCGAGCAAAAATAATAGCAAAAAAATAAACAGATGGGGGAAAAAAGAAACGATTCCCGTTAACGGGGTTTTAAAAAAAGGCAAAAAACCCATCCCAATACCACCAACAATAAAAGCACCGCCCAGGAAATAAAAAGGGATTAACAAAAACTTACTGACCATACCTCCAGAATTCACCGAACCAAATGAAGCACTTAAAAAACTTCCTACCAGTAATGAAGCCGCCGGATAAAGGGGAAGAAGATAAAGCTCCCGCTTGCTGGCCGAAAGACTAAAAAAAATAAAAACCGTTAAAAACCAAATAAAAGGAAAATAGAACCAGAGCCGCTTTTCCCTTTGGTTTTGAGAAAACCCCCACCAAATTGCACCGGGTAAAAAAACAATCGCGGGAATAAAACCAGCAGGGAATACTTCAAAATAGTAATAAAAAGGCCGCTGGTGGGTCCAGGCATCCGCAAACCTCTCCAGATTCTGCCGAAAAAGGATTTGCCTGGTATAGGTTTCTCCTCCTTCAATACATGCCGGAACTAACCAGGCTAAAACGATAACAGCAAAGATTACCAGTCCCCAGGGAAGTTCGAGTTTTTTAAAATGACGGAAATTCTTGGTTACTACTAAATAAATCACAATTGTGAGAAAAGGAAGGAGAAAACCCACTGGCCCTTTGGTCAAGACTCCTATTCCCATAAAAATATAAGGGATAAGGTAAAAGATCCGGGGTCTTTTCCTTTCTTCTAACCCAAGAAGGAAAAAGGTAAGAGCAAGGACAATCCATAAGCTTAAGGTCATATCAATATTGCCCCGCCGTCCCAGCCAGAAAAATTCTACACTGGTTAAAAGAGTTAAGGCAGAAAAAAAACCAGCTCTTTGATTAAACAATTTTTTTCCAATAAAAAAAGTAAGCAGAATGCATCCCAGGGCAGAAATCGCCGGAGGGAGCCGGGCACTGATTTCATCCACTTTTCCAGTAAAAAAAGAAAAAAAAGCAATTAACCAGAAAAAAAGCGGAGGTTTTTCCGGATAGACTTCACTGTTAAGATGAGGCAAAATCCATTCCCCGGTTTCTCTCATCTCCTTTGCTACCTGGGCATAACGGGGCTCATCCGGATTCCAGAGATCCCACCCATTAAGGTTAAGGAAAAAAACTAAGCTGGCTAAAATTACAATAAAAGTCAAATTTCCCCCAAGGGAATCAAAGAAAAAATTTCCTCTCCAAATTATCTTCTCAACCAACTATTTCCTTAATGGTATAATTAAGCTGCCGTTTTTTCATCCACCGAACTGCTAAAAGGTCAATCAGACCACGAATCACCCGATTAGCAATCCCATATTTTGCCTTTCCAAACTTCCGAGGACGATGATTAACTTTTATTTCTGTAACTGAATATCCATACATTTTGATTAAAGTGGGGAAAAAGCGGTGCATTCCATTAAAATAGGGGAAACACTGACTGCATTCCCGGCGAAAAGCCTTAAGCGAACAACCAACATCCCGGATCTCTTCCTCACTTAACCAGTTCCGCACCCAATTAGCGATCCGGGAAGAAACCTTTCGCACCAAGGAATCCTGGCGCTTTTCTCGCCAGCCACACACTACATCATAATCTTTTATTTTTTCTAACAACCGGGGAATGTCATGCGGGTCATTCTGGAGGTCAGCATCCATAGTAATCACTACCTCCCCTTTAGCTAAACGAAACCCAGCGGCAAATGCGGCAGATTGACCTGAATTTTTTTCAAAAAAAATAACCTTTACCCGGCCGTCTTTACCGGCAATATCTTTTAAAATCTCGCCACTTTGATCCTGGCTTCCATCATCGATAAAAATGACCTCAAAAGAAACCGGTAATCCTTCTAATACTTCCATAAGTTCTTGAAAAAGCTCCCGTAGGTTCTCCGCTTCATTATAAACTGGAATTACTATTGAAATTTGGGGAGGATTCATTTTTCGGCAATTTCCTTTCAAAAAAATCTCTTTAATTTCCCTTAACTATTAACTCCGGGTTAATTTTTTTAAATCAAAACCAATTTTGCCTATTATACTCATTAAATTCGAAAAAAAGTCAATGCAAAAAAAACCCCGCTTTTCTTGCGGGGCGTAAAAAACTCCTTCTCATCTACCTCTCTTAGCAGCTGGCTATAAAAAGCCTACGAAGCCAGACGGTAATTCTCTAATCCACTGGCTTCAATTGCTTTTAAAATCCTTACCCGTTCTTCTGCTGTTCTTCTCAAATGATCAATCTCTTCTCGGTTAAGATGGCGAAATTTCCCTAACAGAGAGAGATAATTTTCTATTGGTTCAGGGTTATCTACTGGCCGGGTAAAACGGAGTTTTCCAGTTTGCTTTTCGTATTCCCACAGCGGGAAAAAATTGGTCGCCACTGCCCGGCGCTGCACCTCAATGGTTTTATCTCCCGGGAAACGCCAGCCAGTAGTGCAAGGGGAAAAAACATGGATGTAGGCAAATCCTCGTTTGGAAGCCTGATGGGCTTTCTCTAACTTTTCATGGAAGTCTTGAATATAAGCAGTAACCGCAGTCGCCACATATTCACAATTATGCATGAGCATTATTAGTGGCATATATTTCGAATCCCGGGTTTTGCCGCGCAGACCAGGACCTACCGGAGTAGTGGAGGTCCAAGAGCCAAAAGGAGTGGTGCCGGACCGTTGCATCCCGGTATTCATATAGCCTTCATTGTCAATACAAATAAAAAGAACTTCTTCACCTCGCTCTGCTGCCCCGGAGAGGGACTGAAATCCTACATCCGCTGCTCCTCCATCTCCCGCTAACGCTAAGGCAGTTACATCCCGTCCAATCCTTTTATAATATCGCCGTAAACCCGCCAGCATCGCGGCAGTATTGGTTAAAAGGGGATGAAAACTGGGGACTTTAGTACCAGTTGCTCCATTAAATCCAACTGCACAAACCCCCGGTAAACAACCCGGAGGAGCAGCAAGCACAGTATCAGGTCCAATATGACGAAGCGTATGACGCACCAAAATCTCCATGTTACACCCCATACAAGCCGCCAGGTCTGGACCAAACAAATCTTCTAACTGACCTTGCTCTTCATACACCTTAGCTTCCACTGAATATTCCAGTGCTTTCGGTTTACAGACTTTAACGCATTCCGGATCACCACCGCAGTGATCACATTTAATGACCGTAGCTAACTCAGGATGATAATAAATCCCTGAATAAGGGCAACCAAGCGTGCAAATGGCGCAGGAAACACAACGGTCTTTATTCCATTCCACTACACCAGTTTTCTGATTTTTCGTCAATGCCCCCGCCGGACAACTTTTTACGCAGTTGGGCTCTCCGCATTGCATACAAACCACCGGACCAAAAAATTCTTCCTTTAGGCCCTTAATTACTTTAATCCGAGAATAAGTTACATCATTAGTATTGGCTTTAACCTTGGCACATGCTACTTCACATTCTCCACAGCCATTACATTTTTCCGGATGGACCACCAAAGTCTTATAAGCAGGCAATTTCTTATCTCCTTATGCTAAAAAAGTTTCTTACTAATTTTGCCCCGTTAACATAAAACCTTTAATTTCTTTTTACTGCTACCCCTCGCCAATGACTCCACATCAATTGGCGGCTCATCTCTAAGGGCTTAACCACAAACTCACTCTTAACATTGCCGAGTAAAACTTTCCGACGAATAAGATTTAAAATCACCCCCGGATCAAGAGTAACATTTATTCCGATCGCTCCAACCAACACTTCGCCCTGAAAGACCAATTTCTGATAGACACCCCCACCGGGAAAAAACATTTTATCTATCTCATAACCATCTTCTTCAGTAGCTAAAGCCAGCCCCACCGAAAAGGAGCGATTTCCGTAAAAATTAAAGGTATTCCGGTTTATTCCTCCCGGGTAAGAAAAAGCCAACTCTTGCCCCAGCTCTTCAAAAGCCATAATCACGGCGGGATCACCAGCCATACTCAGCCCCGCAATTTTCCCTTGCTCATAAGCATCGGGCAATATTGCATTTAATCCGGTCTTGGAGGTAAAAAAATCTTTCCCCTGAGCAACATCACCTGCTGCCCAGATATTTTCCTGGGAGGTGCGCATAAATTCATCTACTATAATTCCTTGCTCAATCTGAATATTAGTATCGCGTAAAAACTCAACCCTTGGTTTTACTCCAGTAGCTACTAAAGGCAATTCCCCCTCAATTTCTTGTCCTTCTTTAAGGCTGATTTTAGTAGTTCCACTGGAGGATTCTACTTTTACTGCCGGGTTGTTGAGATAAAAAGCTATCCCGTGTTTAGTAAACACTCCTTGAACAAACTTAGCTGCTTCCGCATCAAAATAACCGGGTAAAATTTGCGGCAACAGTTCAACCATAGTAACCTTCAAGCCTTTACGTCCCAAAGCCTCTGCTGCATGCATTCCCACCAATCCGGTTCCTAAAATTACCGCCGATTTAGCCTGCATCGCTGCCGCATTTATTCTTTTAGCATCTTCCATTGTCCTAAGAACATAATACGGAGATTCTTTCAACCCCGGTATAGGCGGAAGTGTCGGCTCAGAACCAGTAGCTATCAAAAGTTTTTCGTAACTAATTTCTCTGCCATCATCGAGTTCTACTTTTGCAACCGAAGGATCGACCTTAACTGCTTTCTTGCCTCTTAAGAAGTTAATCTTTTTATCTTGAAAAAATTTCTCATCCCGCAAATATACATTTTTTTCTTCCACCTTTCCTTCCAAAATATAAGGAAGAATAGTAGGAGAATAAGGGAGGCAGTCTTCCATAGAAATCATAGTGAGAGGACTGTCTGAATCATGCACCCGGATTTCATCCGCTGCACTCAAACCCGCATGACTACTTCCGATAATAAGATATTTAGTTTGCATTCCTTGCCTCCATAAAGCCTAAATTAACCAAACCGTTTCTTCCGGAACATCTCCCCGAGCTGCTCGGGCAGCGTTTTCAATCGCTTCAGTCATATGTTCAACCGTAAGATCCGTGCCCGCTAACCCCCCAATATGGCTAATTACTGGCACTTTTTTATCAACAAAAGCCAGAGTAGCCCAAACCTCTTGACATAATGGACCACAATTCCACCCATAATTAACCGCCCGGTCAACTACTGAAACTGCTTTAACCTTAGAGATTATATTGGCCAGTACCCTTACTGGAAAAGGTCGAAAGGTTTTTATTTTAATTAACCCCACCTTTTTACCCTGATCACGGGCAATATCTACCGCATCCTTTCCCGCTCCGGTCATCGAACCAATGGTTAAAATCGCATACTCTGCACCGTCCATCCGGTATTCCTCAATAAGCGGAGCAAAGTCATGGCCGGTCAATCTTTTCCACTCCGCGTGGACTTCAGTAATCACCCGAAGTGCATTCTGCATACCTTTACAATGACCTTTACGATAACGGGCAAAAATTTTTCCTCCCACCGGCGTCAAACCGGTTAATGGATCAACTCCCATTGGTCGCTCCGGATCAAGTGCGGCATGCCAGTTAATATTTTTCTCCCCTAAAAACTTATCGACAATCTCCTGATCCACGATTTCTACTGGTTCAGCGGCA
>Ga0272448_1008389_pt1 | contig 10762 bp, 10 predicted proteins | sample YNPCB0191_FD_202220 | JGI IMG/M metagenome (GOLD analysis project Ga0272448, IMG submission 202220) | Hot spring sediment microbial communities from Yellowstone National Park, WY, United States - YNP-CB-019-1 | ecosystem: Environmental > Aquatic > Thermal springs > Hot (42-90C) > Sediment... | reverse complement strand
CGCCGGCACCCAGTCCCGAAGACTGTCGTAATACTCCCCCCGATGGAAACGCTTCCACAGGTCGAGGACTTCTAAAACCACGTCGGACATGGACCCGCGAATACCCCCCTACATTGCCCAGACGGCTCTAGGAGTGGAAAAGTTATTTAAGCGGTGTGAACTCCAATTGGTGGATGGTAATGATTGTTCCGCCCCGGAGACTCAAATCATAGGCGACATAATGATTGGGATCATCCCGTTCAAATGAAACCGGTTGGCCGTCCAATAGGCCGCGCATTTGGCCCTTTTCGAGCCAAGTTTCCAGAGTGTGTTTGCCGGCAGGTAAGACAATGCGCGGGGGATGTTGTTCGAGTTTCATATTCCGGACCACGGCATGACAATCGCCTTTTTCCAGGGTGTAGGTCAATTTCATTCGGGAGTTGGCTAGGGGGACCTTCGGAAAGGCCACGATGACCCACTCCGGTTCTGGATGGGCGACGAGCCGATAGCCGCCGTCGGGGACTTTTTCGACCAGGAGGAATTTGGAACCGTCGCCTCGCCAACCGCCGGACCACCAAAGCACCACCACATTTTTGCGATTTTGTGGGTCCAGATAATGACGGGGTGTGGTTGGGGCGGGGCCGATTTTCGGAGCGGCAGCCTGGGCTTCTTGGAGGCGGCGGTCGGCTTTAATCTTATCCAGGCCGCTCAGGCTGGGCAGAGCGGCCTCGTACCAATGGGCGGCGCGGGCTTGCATGGCCGACTTGGCCGGCGGATCTTTTTCCTGCCCGGCCCGGTCCCACCAGGCATCGGCCAGGGCCATCTGCTTGGCCGGTTCGGTCGGCCCGGCCAGGTCCTGCTCGGCCAACCGGCGAAGGGTCTGGTCGGACGATTGAGCCAGGTGCTTGAGCCCTTCCGTCCATTGGCCTTTGGTAAAACACAGATACCGGCCCACCAGGAGATGGGCCTCCGCGTCTTGGGGATTTTGACGGAGGGCGTCCAGGGCGGCCTGGATTTTTTGCTGGCCCTTGAGGGCTTGTTCTACCTCTCGGCCTAGGGCGGTCAGGCGTTTGATGAGATCGGTGTTTTTGGAGCGGCTGGCAGCTTTGAGTGCCAGTCGGCTCAGTCGGCCGGCCAGCTCCAGGGCATCCTGCCCGATGGCCTCCTGGATGAGCGGTTCGGCGGCCTCGGCCAGTTCTACGGGGGAGAAAGAAACGCCTGCTTTGCTGAAGGCCTCCAGCACCTCGGTTTTCAGCGCCAGGCCGTCCACCTGGAAGCGTTCGATCAAGGCATCGGCGGCCCGAAGGGCAAAGGCCACGTCGCCGGCCTGGACCGCCCATTGCCGGGCCGCCTGCATCAGAGCAAACTGTTCCGCAGGGTCTTGGGCATCCAAGGCGTCGGCCAACAGGCGACCGGCCAAGGCCTGCTTTTTCTGGGGCGTTTTAGCCCCGGCGATGTCTTCTTTATAGACCTCTTCGAGCATTTTGAGGGCCTTTTGCACAGCGGCCGGATCAGGCATAGGATGCCGCCGCAGCGGAGTTGGTTTCTCCTCGGCTGCTTGAAGCAGGTCTTCTAAAGTGGCCGGACCCATTTTGGGCGGGGCGGAGGGCGCCTGGGCAAGCACGGCCTGCGGGAATGTACAAATTATTAAGAATGTATAAAAAATCACGGATTTGCCGATGGCCCTCAATAGGCAGCGATTCCCCATAACCCAACGAGAAACCCTCTCCATAGGCCCCTCCTTTTCCAGAGGTTGAAACACCGCCATGGCAGAAAAGCAAACTCCGGTTAATATTCTAATGGAGGTTCGCCCATTTCGGCAAGGAAGGCGTCTAGGGCCATGGGGAGCCGACCTTGATACTCCAAAAGCCAAAGGGCGGCTTCGCGCACTGCACCCTGACCGCCCCGAGCATCCAAGACATGATGGGCATGGCGGAGAAAAATCGGATTGGCGTCCCGAACGGCCAGCACCAGACCGCAGCGGCGGGCCAACGGCAGGTCGTTGATCTCGTCGCCCAGACAGGCGGTCTCCTGCCAACCGATGCCCTCCCGATAGAGCCAGGGTTCGATTGCTTCGGCTTTGTTTCGACAGCCGAAGAAGGCGGCATCCACCTGAAGGCGCTGCGCCCGGCGCTGCAAAAGCTCCAACCGTTCGCCGGAGGCCATGATGACCCGAATGCCAGCCCGTCGCAGGAGCATGATGCCGACGCCATCGCGGACATTGAACTGTTTGGCCTCGCCGCCGCCTTCCAGATACCACATGCCGCCGTCGGTCATGGTGCCATCGACATCCACCATGAAAGCCCGAATTCGCTGGATGCGATCTCGCAAAGAAAGCTGTTCGTCCATATTAGCTCACCAAGGGAATAAGAAAGCTGGGAGCGTCAAGAATTCCATACGCTTGGTGGAGGGATTATTCAAACATTTCAGGTCGAAGATGGACGTGGGCAGGGATAGGTTGTTTGACCTTTCGGCCCAGGAGTTGGCCTCGCTCCCGCCAGGGAAGCCCATTGCCGGGACTGAGCATCAGGAGATCGTCTTCGGTGAGGATTTGGCCGGGCTGGAGGGGCCGGGCCGAGGCTAAGGACCGCTCGAGTTTGGTGCGGGCGGGGGCTACAATGGCGGCTCGGCGTTGGTCGGAGACCGGTCGGCAAGCCCGCTCCATATTGCGAATGTCCCGCGTCATCCGCCAGAGGCCGTCCGGTTCTAAAGCGCCGGCATGATCGCTGCCTTTCAGGCGTCGGCTCAAGGTGATGTGCTTTTCGATGACCGCAGCTCCCATGCAGACGGCAACCACCGGCGCCACAATGCCGATCGAATGGTCCGAATAGCCGATTCTGTACTGGGGGTAACGTGCTTTGAGTTGGGCGATCCGGCCGAGATCCAGGTTCTCATAATGGGCTGGATATTCGGAAACGGAGTGTAAAATGATAATTTGTTCATGGTAACGGGCGACCTCCTCCAGTGCGGCGTCCAGCTCCGACCAATCGGCCATCATGCCGGTGGAAAGGATGATCGGAATTTTCGTGGCGGCCAAGGCCCGCAGAAGGGGAATATTCGTCAAATCCCGGGAGGCGACCTTCAAATAGTCGATCCGCACCATGTCACACAATCGGACACATCGGGGCGAACAGAGCGTCTCGACCAAAAGGAGGCCCTTCTCATGGATGTATTGCCCCAGGTCCCGGTGTTCTTCGTAGCTGAGTTCCAAGGCCTCGCGATGCTTGCCGTAGGTGGGACCAAAGGCGTGGGGGGAATCATAGGGCGAGTGGTAGGCATCGACAGTCAGCTCTTCGCTCAGGTCCCGCTTTTGCAATTTGACGGCGTCCACGCCGGGCAGTTGCTCGTTGGTGAAGTAGTCGATGATCGGCATGGCGGCGATATCCACAAGGGCCTGAGCAAAGGCCATCGAACCGTTGTGGTTTTGGCCGATCTCGGCCACGATCAGGGTGTGCTCCTCTGTCGCTTCGGAAGGGACCGACGAGCGAGGTAAAACGTCTTCCATGAGAGGCCCCCCATGCCAAGAACAACCCGAGGCGGAGAAAAATAGAAACCGATCCTTCTATCCTGTCAGAACCCAACGGAGAGCTACCGAGTGGAGATTTTTTTAGAATTTGCCCCTCTGTCGGGGATCGAAACCGATGGTTTGGGATTGTCTTGGTTGGCCTGACGCATGGCCTGGACCAAAACGGACTGATCGGCGATCCATGCGATCAATTTCTGTCGCGAAGCATGCACCGGCCCGTACGCAAAAATATACCGAAGCCGATCCAAGTCTTCCGCGGTATCACAGGTCAGGCGAAGCCAACCCTGATCCGCCCAATCCGGCAGCGGCAACCAGGCAGTATCATACCCGGATTGGGTGTAAATGCCTAGAGTAACATGTTCCGCCATTTGGGGGGTGATGGGGGAGCGGGCCAACCGGCGGAGGGCCTCTGTCGCCACCCACTCGGCCACCAGACCGCCGGCCGTGCAGATGGCCGGAACCCCGGTTGCCGTCCGGTAGCCCGCATAATCCGGCCGACGGGGATGGGCAAACCGCACTAACTCCTCCACCAGTTCCGGCGCCAAGAGGGGATTGTCCGCGCAGACCCGAAGCAGGGCGTCGGCTTGGAAGGCCTCAGCCACCCTTAAAAACCGATCCAACACATTTTCCGCCTCGCCGCGAAACACTGCCACTTGTCTTGCCCGACAATGCTTCCCAATGGCATCGTCTTCGGGCCGGGTGGTGGTGGCTACTACCAGATCGGCCAACAGTCCCTCCGCCGAGGCCCAAGCACCTCCCGTCAAGGCCCCCGCATAGGCCCCGCCGAGCCGCCCCACACACTCCTGGAGAGTATCCAAAACGGCATCCAAAAGGGTTCGGCCCTTACTGAGCGGCAGGAGTGCTTTGCCGGGCAATCGGGTGGAAGCCATCCGCGCCTGAACCACGGCCACCGTGCGCATAGGAACGTTCGGTTAAATATATTCGGCGTAGAGGAACTCCAGGCGGTGGAACAGACGCCAACAGAGTAGCAAGCTGCCCACCGAGCAGACAGCCGCATAGCCGAGCCAACCCGGATGCCAAATGCAGAGGGTTTGTTCATGGACCGTCGGTTGGAGAAGGGGAATCCATAAACTGTGGTGCTGGACGACGGCCAATCGGAGGCCCTCCAAAATCGGGGCCAGGGGATTGAACATCATGAGCCAGGAGCCGGTCGGCCCTAAAAATTCCGTCTCGTAAAAGACCGGCGTGAAAAAGATGCCAAAGGTGATTAAAAGTTGAGCAATATATTTCACGTCCCGAAAAAAAACATTCGCACAACTCAGAACCAACGCCAAGGCGGTGGTGAAAGCCACTAGCAGCAGCACCAAGGGAATAGCCCAAAGACCTGTCCACCCAAGCCCCACCCCCGGCAAAGCCACCATCGCCGCCAGCACCAACACCGTGCCGATCGACGTATCAAACGTCTGCACCAGTACCGCCGACAGAGGAAACACTTCTCGAGGGAAGTAAATTTTTGTTACCAGGTGGATATTATTCGTCAGGCTATTGGCGGCAAAACCCAACGCACCGGCAAAAAAGGTCCAAGCCAGGGCTTTGACGGCCATGCCAGCCACGGCCATTGTCTCCAGAGCGGACCCGGCCGTTTGCGCCAGAACGTATTTGACCACAAAGCCGGACCCGACTACCAAAATCGGCATCAGCAGCGCCCAGCCAAATCCCATCACCGCCTGTTTATATCGGATGCGGATGTCCCGAAGGATCATCTGCCAAAGCAGCTCTCGGTAATGGAAAAGCTCCCAAAACATTTCCCGCCAGGAGTCGGCAACCTGCTCCGCCCGAAACTCGACCCACTCGGTCTCCGGCGATGGCCGATCCGGCACCGTGCGGGCCGTCCGGCCAGAAACGAGCGGTTCTGAAGAGGTTTTCGGCAACTCGGAATCGGAAGACATATGGGTTTATTCCCTCCCTGGAGGTTGAGATGGGGAACCGGATTAGGCGGGGACGGGTTGCCAGGAACGGCGGGATTCCAAGGGGCTTTGAGGGGAGGCAGCCCATTGGGTAGCCGGTTGGGCCAGGAGGGCCGAATTGACCTTTAGGACACCTGCGCCGAGTAACACCAAGTAATACGCAATCTCCAGGTTCACCAGACTCACAAAAGAACCGGCCACCGCATAGCCGACCAGCCCCGCAATGACCATCCGGGCCGCCTCCGGAAACCACGGATGCCCCACCCGGGCCTTCTTACGCGTCAAAGGATACAGATACAAGATAGTTTGGCCGTACAATGCGATCAATAGCGCTAGACCGGGAAACCCAGTCTCAGCGCCGGTCTGCATCCAGACGGAATGGATGTAGATGCGGCGAATGCCGACCTGATCGCAGTAGTACATCCAGTGTCCGGGCCCCACACCGAATAGGGGATTGCGCTGCATAGCCCGCCAGGCATGGCCCCAGTATTCCAGCCGGGTATTGGCCGAGGTGTCCCGTTCCTCTGGATCGACAAACACGGTCAAAAACCGCTCTCGGACCTGATCCCCGGCCAGTCGGAAAGCCAAAGCCACCAACAAAAGGAAAACCAGATAATGTTTCGGCTCCCGATGGATGAGCAAAAAACCGGTAATGCCGACACAGATCAGTCCCAACATTCCGCCCCTGGACCAACAGAACATGACCGTATGGGCGCACAGGACGGCGGACATCAGTCCGAGGGCTTTTAGCCAAAGCCGACGTTCCCCGAAACCCAAGAACATGGCCAATCCGGCCCCACAGGCCATTTCCACCGCCACACAGTTATTATCCAGTCCGGCGAACCCCTCGGAGCCGGCCCGGTTGTAGCCGGCATAGTAGCTGAGATTGAGTTCATAGGCCAAATAGCCAAGGCTCAGCGCCATCGTCCACCCCAAGGCCTTCAGTTTTCTGGACGAATCCAGAAGGGAAATGCCGATCAAAAACATGAATAAGATTTTTGCTTGGTCGATGACGTGCCATTGGGCCAATTCCGGAATGTCGCTAGCCGCCCAGCCAACCACCTGCCAGAAGAAAAACAACACCAACGTCACCGTGATTCGCCCGGCCGCCTTACCTAACTTCCAATTGCCGAAACCTTGGATCAACCACCCAATGATGACCGCAATGGCTACAGTCCGGTCGTAGTAGGCCCCGGCAGGCACTGACCAATACCACATGGCCGGCGGCTTGATGATCGCAAAACAGACATAGATCAAAAACCCCACATAGGGATAAAACAGACTGACCGCCGCCCCGCCATAGGTCATCGCATAGGTGAAAAGTAAACCTTTTTCCATTATGCCGCTACCCTTTCGTAACAACCCCCGCTTTGGAGAAGGTGAGCCGGTTTCTCGCTACGTCATCTTCGCAAAACTAAGGAACACAATCGTGGCTGAAAAGGGGGGAGTTTTCTGTCTCTACAATTTGCGAAGACTAATAGGCTGGTTACCCTGACTGCCGACCGACAATCCCTTCCAGGATTTGGATCAACGGCGGCAATTCCAGTTGGACCTATCCCAAAGTAAATCCAGATCGATCGTATCGTAACCGTGAATCAGCCGATTCCGCATCCCGATGATTTCGGTCCAAGGAATCTGGGGATATTGGTTTTTGGTAGGTTGGGAAACCCGGCGAGCCGCTTCCCCTAGTACAGTAATTAAGTAAATTAACGTATATTTAAGCATCAGGTTCGTATCTAAGTCAGGGCGCCGATAGGGTTCGGCTATCCGGCAGGCTTGCCGAGCATATTCCAGCATCTGGCGGATGGTAATCTGGTCTCTATGGTCGCTCATAGATGACTTCCGCATCCCGCAGGACAGCTTCTCGAAAATACGGGCTCAAGCAGCCCGGGGTATTCAAATCCACCGAACGGTTTAACAGTTCGCTTAGCTCATCTTGGATGCGAGTAAAGCCCAGAAGGCCAAGCCGAACCCCAGGCTCAAATTCCACCAACACATCCACGTCACTGGCCGCCGAAAAATCCTCTCGCACCACCGACCCAAATAGCGCAAGCTTTCGGATCCGATGCCGTCGGCAAAATTCGTCTATCTGCGAATAGGAAATAGGTATTTTGATATTCTCGGTTCTATCCATCGATTCGTATTCCCCAGCAATAGGTTTTTTCTGGAGCGCATCCGGCAACTTTTCCAAGACATCATATTCTATACACTGATTTCCTTATTCCCCTGGGAGGCCTAATCGGCCACGGCGTACCGTAGGATGCACCAGAAAGCGCGCAGGGCGTCTCGCAGACCGATCTTTTTGCCCTCTTGATAGGTTCGGCCAAAATAGCTGATCCCCACTTCGTATATCCGGCAGCGGCGTCGGGCCACCTTCGCTGTCAGTTCCAGTTCAATGCCGAAGCCTCGTTCTTTCAGCGTTGGGGCGATCTGGTGGATCACCTCCCGCCGAAACGCCTTGTAGCAGGTCTCCACATCGGTCAGGTTCAGGTCGGTGAGCATGTTCGAAAGGGTCGTGATGCATTTGTTGGCCACGTAGTGCCAAAAGTACAGCACCCGGTGGGGCCCGTCGCTGGCAAATCGGGAACCATAAACCACATCGGCCACGCCTTCGACGATCGGCTGGATGAGCCGAGGGTATTCGGCCGGATCGTATTCCAAATCCGCATCCTGGATGAGCACGACCTGGCCTTTGGCCTCGCGAAAGGCCGTGCGCAGGGCCGCCCCCTTGCCCAGGTTCATCGGATGGAAAAAGACCCGGAAGTTTTCCTGCGGAGGCAAACCAGCCAAATATTCTCTGGTGCCGTCAGTGCTGCCGTCATCGACCACCAGGATTTCTTTGGGGATGGGCACGGCCTGGACCCGCCGAAGCAACGCATCGATGGTATTTCGTTCATTATATACGGGGATCACAACCGAGAGGAGAAAATCCTTCGGCAGGCTAAAAAAGCCCAATCGCCGGGCCGCCCAAGGACCTAGCCACTGGATCACCTTGTCCGGCGGCACCGAAATCGACCAGTCGGTTGGTCCACCGCATAAAGGGCAACACGGCGTCGGTCCTGGTTCTTGCCCGCCAGAGCCGCTTCGGGCTTCTGACGTGGTTTGTTCTGGCATTGGGGCCGCACAACTTGCCGAAACGTTCTCTTGCGGATTCATGGTCAAAAGTTCATCCAGCAGAGGGAATTTTGGGGGCCAACAGGCCGCGGTTCTGGCAACCGGGTGGTTCTTCTTGGCCGGTCTGGGCGGGTTCGGGCAAGCCTAAAAGCTCCGCCAAGGGCCGAAGCGTCTGGTCCCATCGGTGATGGATCTGGACATAAGTGCGCCCGGCCCAGCCCAAGGCGGCTCGTCGGTTCGGATCGGCCCACAGATGACACAGTTTTTCCGCCCAATCGGCAGGTTCGGCGGCCGATTCCGCATGGACCCCCGGTTGCACCGCCAAACCTTCCAGGGCCTGCGGGGTGGCTAGCACCGCTTTGCCCATCGCCAAGGCCTCTAGCACCTTGTTCTGGATGCCCCGGGCCAAACGCAACGGCACGACCACCACTTCCGCCTCGGCCAAATAGGGCCGAACATCCGGCGCCGGCCCCACCAGCCGAACCCCAGGCGTCTGGCGAGCCAACCGATACACCTGCCCCGTCGGATGACTCCCCACCACCACAAACTGGGCGTTTGTACGCCGGCGAACAACTTCCGGCCAAACCTCCTGGCAAAACCACGCAATCCCGTCGATATTGGCCTGGTAGTCCAACGCTCCGACAAACACACACCGGGCGCTGCCGCTGGGAGACGAATCCATGGGCGGCAAACCGCTTGCCCAGGGCTGCACGGCGGTTCGGTCATCCGGCCTAAAATAGTCCAAATCCACGCCGTTGAGGACCACATGCACGTTGGCTGTCGGTGCAATCTGCCGGTACAGGGCGGCCTCGTGCGGGCCCGTCAAAACCACTGCCGACGCCCGTTGGCCGATCCACTGTTCCAACCGTCGGAGTCGTTGTCCTTCCTGTTCATAAGCCCACCGCCGCCAACCCCGGCTCAACCGGGCGTAATCGAACCACTTCTGACTATCCACATCCACCAGATCGACCACCGTCCGCACCCGTTCTAAGCCGGGCAGATTCAGATAGGGAGCCATGCTCGAGCAAAACACCAGCACGGCATCTGGCCGATGTTCCCCAAGCCAGCGCTGGAGTTTCCGCCGCAACGGTCCGGAGGCAAAAAGCCCTTCGGTGGCGGTTCGACGCCGGGCAAACGTCCAGGCTGCCCGCACCCATCGACGCCATCGCCCCCATAGCGCCCAATCTACCCAACGGCATCGTTCGGCCAATGCCCGTTGGGCATCCGCCGACGGCCTCTGCTCGCTCAAAAAGGCCAAGGCCACTTCCGCCCGACGGGCCAAAAAATCCAACATATGAAACGACCGAATCCGATCCCCTCGGTTCGGCGGATACGGAATCCGATGGACCAGAAACAAAACGGTCGGGCGGGAATCGCTCTTCATCGGTTCTCAACTGCCCCCTTGGGTGGGGGGCGACAAACGGCTGGGTGTTTCCGTTGGCCGGTTCGGCCCCGGCGCCTGTCCGGATTCCCCTCGGCCTGCTAGATATTCTTCCATCACCTCGCCCAAAGGGGCGAAAGGAAATTGGTCCAACAGGGCTTCCAAACGTCGGGCCGTAACGGCTAGATTCCAGTAATGCCGAAATCGGCTCAGCAGGCTGCCGGGAAGTCTCGGTTGTCGGGGGTCCAGTTCCCAAGGATGCACATAAAACACAAAAGGCCGACCTTCCCGCCGGATGGCCCGCAAAAGCCACATCGTCAGCCACAGCGGATACAGCCGGAAATACCCGCCCCCTGCACAGGGGACATTGATCCCGGCGAGGCGACAAACCGCCGGCGGAAACTCCCAGATCGGCCCCGAGGGCGTCTGCACCCGATAAATCCCCACCGGACTGTCCGGCGCTCCGTACCGATCATGCCGGATCGGAAACACGCTGGAATCGTAGCGAAATCCCTCCTCCGCCAAAATCTCCAACGCCCACCAAGACCGCCGCGTAATGGAAAAGCTGGGCGCCCGGTAACTGAGGATTTCTTGCCCGGTTAATCCCCGGAGCAGCTCTTTTGTCCGAACCAGGTCTTCTCGAAACGCCTCCGGCGATTGCCGATAGATGCACTGGTGCCAGAAGCTATGGGCGCCGATTTCATGCCCCTCGTTTTGAATCCGTCGAATCAAATCCGGACACTGTTGGGCCGTCCATCCGAGAACAAAAAACGTCGCCCGCACCTGCCGACGCCGCAGGAGGACCAACAACCGCTCCGTATTGGCTTCCACCCG
>Ga0272448_1008388_pt1 | contig 10762 bp, 11 predicted proteins | sample YNPCB0191_FD_202220 | JGI IMG/M metagenome (GOLD analysis project Ga0272448, IMG submission 202220) | Hot spring sediment microbial communities from Yellowstone National Park, WY, United States - YNP-CB-019-1 | ecosystem: Environmental > Aquatic > Thermal springs > Hot (42-90C) > Sediment... | reverse complement strand
TGTTAGGCGAAATGACTGGCGGATTTTAAAAATTTAAACTAACTATTAACTTTTTAACAGAATTAACTAAAATAATTCTATGAATTATAAAAACAAGTTCCAAAAAATAGAGCAACTTTACCAAGAGGGTGAAGTTGGAAAATCAATAATTCTTTTACAAAAGCTTGAACAACAAGCAAAAAGGGAGGGAAACATGGCAATTTTAATTAAAATATGGCAATGGTTGATAATGCTTTATCAGTATCAAGGTGAACTGGACAAAGCAATTTCCGTAGCTGACAAAGCCCTTAAACGCATTAAGGACCAAACCTCAGCTGGATATTGTGATATCTTGAAGCGACGAGGTTTTGTCTATTATTTGAAGGGCAAGAAAGAAAAATTTTTAGCTGATGTTAACTGCGCTTTAGAAATAGCGGAACAGAATAACCTCAAACTTGAAAAAGCTGGCTGCCTCGGTGTTTTAGGGATTTACTATCAAGATACAAAACATGACTTTGGAAAAGCGCTGGAGAGCTACTTGCAAGCAATCGAAATTAAAAAGGAGCTTGGCGATAAAGAAGGTGTTGTGAAACTTCAAATCAATACAGGAACTCTCTACAAAGAAATGAAAAAGTTTGACGAAGCGAGGCAATTATTTGAAAAAGCGCTTCAAACAACTAAAGAAAAACGACTTGTTATCAATTGTCACCTCGAAATCGGCAGACTATACCATGCTCAAGGTAATATTCCTAAAGCAAAAGAAGAGATTGAATTGGCTTTGAATTTAGCCTCGCCTACCAAATTCGTCAACGAACAAGGTGATTGCTTTCGTGAGTTAGCAAGAATTGCCTATAAGGAGAATAAAAAGGATAAAAGCCGAGAATTTTATCAAAAAGCACTTGAAATCTACAACAGCCACGGTTACTCAGTTAAAGCACAAGCAATAGAAGATGAAATTAAGAGAAGTTTCTAAAATTATAAAGTGTGTATTCTAAATTACACGCCCTTTTTTAAATAAAAAAATCCGCCAGTCACTTTCCCTCGCTCCTTTCGTCGCTCGGTCGCCTAACAAGGAATATCTGGTTTCGCTTCCTGACATGTCGTCGAAGTCGCTTCACCCAAATGCTCACTAACGCTCGCACTTCAGATATTTCTAAACATTATACGCAATTCAAAAAATATTTTTCTTTTTTAAGGAATTTTGACAGGCTTTTTAAAAGGGGAATAAATTTGTTTTTTATTTATTATAAAGGGGAAATAAGGTGTTTTCTCCGCTCCGCTCCGAAAACGATTCAATTTTAAAAAATTATGTTTATACCAATTATTATTCCTACATCAGTTAGAACGCATAAAAAATGGATTATTGATGTAATGAACATACCCCTTTTGGGTGGCTATTTAATTATGTTGGTTGCTTTATTGCCACCATTTATTGGCGGTCTTATTTTGTCTGCGATAATTTCCTCAGCTTCTTCAGTTCTTTCACAAAATTATTGGGTACTCACATTATTTTTATCTGGAATAATTGTATTTTTTTGGGACAAGTGGTTAAGATTATCATATGGGACTGAAATTAAAATAGTATATATTCCGATAGAATATTTTGGTTATATAATAATAGCGATTGCTTTAATTATTGTTTATGCTTAAACCTTGCCCATTTTGTAAAAAAGAAGTTGATTCTACCATCGCCGTATGCCCACACTGTACGAGGATTTTGCGCGAGACAATATCTACCAACAAATCAAATTACTATTCGCAAACAGATCGACACAACACGGGCAATAATGAAAAAGATAATAACAAGAGTAAACCCATGTCTTTTTTGAAATCACAAATTGATAAGTTTAAAAAGATTTTTTCTCGCAACAAAGTATATGTAGTCGGTTATAACAAAAAAGACAGATATAAAAAAATTATTTTAATCTTTGTTGCGCTTTTATTTTTTATCGGATTATATACAAAAAATGCACGAACGCCCGCACCAAGTGCTCCAATTTCAGTTATTCCAAATAACACAGAAGGTCAGCCAATCCAAACAACAAAAAATATTCCGACTCAAATTAAAGATCCAAAAAATTATGTGTCATTGCCAAGTGGAACTATTTTTTCTAAAAACCCCTATTATTTAAACGGATTGGGAAAATTACAGATTAAAAATGGCACGAGTTTAGACGCAATAGTTAAACTAGTAAACACGACGATAAATAAATCAGTTTTTACGGTGTACATCAAGGCAAACAGCACCTACACGATTGATAAAGTAAAAGACGGGAACTATAAATTATTTTTTAATCTTGGAAACAATTGGGACACAGAGTTAAAAGCATTTGTCATAAATTCAAGTTATAAGGTTTTTAAAGATTTATTTGATTTTACAACAAGAGAATATGAGGAAGGCGATTATATCCGTACAAAATATTCAACTTTTGAAGTAACTCTTAATCCTGTTATTGGCGGAACTGCCGAAACTGAAAATGTTAATGTGGCAGAATTTGCTAATTACTAAACGAATAAGGAGTTTTGAATTTTGGGCATTCACCCCTTTAATTCCCCTCTGCCCTTCGCCCAAAACAAAAAAACAAATTTATTATTATTTGAAAAAAGCCTGTCAAAATGAAATTGAATAAAAAATATTTTTTGAACTCGCTTCTTTCAGTCGCGCCCCGCTGCGCTCTCCTCCCTTCGGTCGTCGGGGCGTATAACACAGCGTATGCGGTTCGGGGCTCGGCTCGCCCCTCACCCAAATTTTTCTTCCGCTACGCTCCAGAAAAACTTCGTATATCCCTAACGTTATGTGAAATAGCCAGAAATTTCTTTAATTATTTTTTAGATTTTTTGGCAATTTATTTCACGGTCGAACATAGCTTGTGATATAATTTAAACAGTTTAATCATTTAACAATAATCACTATGAACAAATTTGAAATGGGTCCTGGCCCAGAAAAATCTAGGGAGTTCGAGCAAGGGAGTTCGAGCAATTGAGCAGTTTAATGGGTGGCAAAGGTCATGGGGGGTCTCGTACTTCTGAACAACTTATATTTTCTGAAACACAACGTATCCAACAGAAACCCGGAGAAACTTTTGGGCAATTACATGAGAGACTAAGGTCACGAATAATGAATTACTTTCAAGTCATCGAAAAACCAACAAAGGTTATTACACCCTCATGGTATACATTTGATACAAGTCATATACTAGGTAAAGATACATTTGTATTATGCACTTCAACCTGTAAGCATGAAACTCCTTATAGGCTTATAGTTGGGAAAAGAGGCACAAATTTTCAAAAAAAGCTTGATGACGGTAGATATGAATATATAGTATATCCTTTAGGGCAGGAGTTAACTGAAGAACAAAAAAATCAGATATATGATGAAATGTAAAATTTTTTACTACATCACACAACACGCACTTTGCGGCTTCGCTCCTTTCAGTCGCCGCGCCAATATTTGGCGCTGGTGTAGCACTGCGTTCTAAAATTGTATCAGCGCCACAGATCGCAAAGTGCAGGGACGTTATACACATAAATTTTAAGAATTGAGATGACAGTGCAAAAAATTTTGTAAAAAACTTTTGGTAAGCGGGCAAAAATTGGAGGGGTTCAAGGAGTTTGAGTCCCCGGAAAATTTTTGCCCGCGAGCCGCAAGCGAAGCCCCGCCGCTTTGTGACGGGGTGGAGCGATCGGCGATTTAATTTTTTCGGGAATTTTTGATAAAGTAGGTTCGAGCGAAATTGTATAACCACACTTTTTTTTAAATTAAAAATTTTAATGATGACCAAAAGAATTAGAAGAAATTTTTTTACTCGTCCAACTTTAAAAGTAGCCAAAGAGCTATTAGGAAAATTTATTGTAAGAAAATACAAAGGCAAAAAAATTATCGGAAAAATTGTTGAGACAGAGGCTTATATCGGGCCGGAAGATAGGGCTTCTCATGGTTATCAAATGAAAAAAACAGAAAGAAACAGAGCGGAATATTTAATTGGTGGTCATATTTATATTTATTTAGTTTATGGCATGTATTATCAGTTAAACATTTCCACAGAAAAAGAAGGTTTACCAAGATGTGTTTTAATCAGAGCCCTTGAACCAATTGTTAATAATAAGTTGAAATTTTTTAAAATTAATGATAAAGTAATAAAAATTAATCAGATTGCTAATGGACCAGGTAAACTTTGTCGTTATTTGAAACTTGATAAAAGTTTTTATGGAGAGGATTTAGTAAAAAGTAAAAGAATTTGGTTAGAGGATTGGGCAATAAAGATAAAAAAAGCAGAAATTGTTGCCAGTAAAAGGATTGGTATTGATTATGCCGGTAAATATTGGGCTAATAAAAAGTGGAGATTTTATATTGATGGTAATCCATCCGTCTCTAAACAATAAATTTCCAATATATTTCACGAAGTATGTTTCTATGAGTTTCTGAAACTTGTTGAAACTAATAGAAACTTGTAGAAATTAATTGCTTTTAAATTTTAACTATTATGCCAAGGTATATTTTCGTCATCGGCGGTGTTTTATCTGGAGTGGGTAAGGGAACAGCAACTGCTTCTATCGGTCACATTTTAAAATCTTATGGTTATAGAGTCACGGCGATAAAAATTGACCCCTATATTAATGTTGATGCCGGAACAATGAACCCAACTGAACATGGCGAGGTTTTCGTCACTGAAGACGGCGATGAAACAGATCAAGATATCGGTACTTATGAAAGATTTTTAGATGAAAATATCTATTCAGACAATTATATGACCACCGGCCGAGTTTATGAAACGGTTATCAATCGTGAAAGAAGATTAGAATATGGCGGAAAATGTGTTGAAGTAGTACCACACATTCCTGAAGAAGTAATTCGTCGAATCAAAAAAGCCGGCCAAAAAATAAAAGCCGATTTTGTTTTAATTGAAATCGGCGGCACCATTGGTGAATATCAAAACACATTATTTTTAGAAGCAGCCAGAATGATGCATTTAGAAAATCCAAAAAGTGTTCTTTTTATTTTGGTTTCTTATTTACCAGTACCAGAAAAATTGGGTGAAATGAAAACTAAACCAACTCAGCAAGCAGCCAGACTACTCAATGAAACCGGCATTCAACCAGATTTAATTTTATGTCGAGCTCATTTTCCTTTAGATCAACCACGAAAAAGAAAAATTTCAATTTTTTGTAATATCTCAGAAGAAGATGTTATCTCTGCCCCTGATGTTGAATCAATTTATGAAATTCCCTTAAATTTTGAAAAGGAAAACCTCGGGAAAAAGATTCTGAAAAAATTTAATTTAAAACCAAAAAAGAAAAATTTAAAAGATTGGAAAAAATTAGTGAAAATTATCAAAACTGCTAAAAAGGAAGTAAAAATTGGCATTGTTGGTAAATATTTTGCTACCGGTGAGTTTACTTTATTCGATTCTTATCTTTCGGTGATTGAGGCAATCAAACATGCTGCTTGGTCTTTCGGAAGAAAACCAAGAATCTTTTGGATTGAGTCTGAAAGATACGAAAAAAATCCCGGCCTTTTGAAAGAGTTAAAAAATTTTGATGGAGTAATTGTTCCGGGTGGGTTTGGTTCAAGGGGAACCGAAGGGAAAATTAGAACTATTTCTTACTTAAGAAAAAATAAAATTCCATTTTTAGGGCTTTGTTTTGGTTTACAATTAGCCGTGATTGAATATGCGAGAAATGTTGCTAAATTAAAAAAAGCAAACTCAACAGAAATTGATCCAAAAACACCTTATCCGGTAATTGATTTAATGCCGGAACAACTTAAAAATATTCAAAAGGCCCATTATGGTGGCAGTATGAGATTAGGCGCTTATCCCTGTTTAATTAAAGAAAAAACCATAGCTTACCGTGCTTATTTTGATAATAAAAAAATTAAAAAACCGATTGTTCTTGAACGCCATCGCCATCGTTATGAAATTAATAATCAATTTAAAGGAATTTTGGAAAAGAGGGGGTTAATTTTTTCGGGCATTAATCCAGAATCAAACTTAGCTGAAATTATTGAATTAAAGAATCATCCATTTTTTGTCGCTACTCAATTTCATCCTGAATTTAAATCTAGGCCACTTCATCCCCATCCTTTGTTTAAAGAATTTATTAAAGCCGCGATAAAAAAATGAAGTTAAAGGGAGAAAAAATAAAAAAATTTCTAATCATTTTTGCTGCTTTTTGTCTCGTATTAATGACTGGTTATCAAATTCTTATTCCTTTTCTAGATTTTTTCCAAAAAAAACAAGAAGAAAAACAAAACCAACCGATTAACAATGAATTAGAGGAAAAAACAAGTGAACTAATTAATGAAATAAAGGAGCAAAAACAACCTTCAAAAATAAAGGAAAATGTTCTTTTGAAGGTTCCCTTTGCTCCCCAAGCACCTTATGGAATTTGGGACAAACTTCACAATGAGGCCTGCGAAGAAGCGGCCCTAATCATGGTTCATTATTTTCTTAAAGAAGAAGATTTAACTAAAGAAAAAATGGAAAAGGAAATTCAAGATTTGGTCTCCTGGCAAATTAAAAAATGGGGTAAACATAAAGACTTAACTTTAGCCGAGGTCGGAGAAATGGCAAAAGAATATTATGGTTGGCAAAAAATTAAAATTTTAGATAAAATAACAATCGATGATATTAAAAAAGAACTTTCTAATGGAAACGCCGTAATTGTGCCGACCGCTGGCAGACTTTTGGGTAATCCTTACTATCGACAACCTGGCCCATATTATCACATGCTTGTTGTTCGTGGTTATAAAAAAGACAAAATTATTACCAATGATCCCGGAACCAAAAGAGGTGAAAATTTCTCTTATTCAGAAAAAGTTCTCGCTCAAGCCATTCATGACTGGCCAGGGGAAGAAAAAGACATTTCAACCGGCGAGAAAAAAATGCTTGTTATTGAATCTCGTTAATATTATCGCGAATAACTATAAATTATCAATTCTTGGTAACTATTAAAAAATTATTATAATTAGTAATTTATGTTAACAACGAGTCAAATTTTTATCCGACTAATTCTTTCTTTAGTTTTGGGTTCAATTATTGGTTTCTTTGTTAAGAAAGAAAAGTTCTTCAATTTTGAAATCTATCCTTTATTTTCTTTGGGGGCAACGATTTTAATGATTCTTAATCAAGAAATTTTTCTTAAGGTTTACTCAAAGATTGATTTAATCTTCTTACCTGCTTCTTTAATTATCGGTTTATTTTTTATCAGTCAATCTTTAATCAAGGAGAGTGAAAAAATAAGTGAAACATTGGTTAGTATCGGCTATCTTTTCGCTACTACTTTAATTGGTTTTGTTGTTGGCTTTGGTTTTTATAGAACGGCAATTTTTACGACTTTATTTTTCCTTATTTTCACTGTTGTCTCTCCTTTAATCAAAAATTTTTATAAGAAATAATCCAGTCAACAATAAATCTCAAGACAAAGATTTCTAATTAAAAAAGATTCGTTTTCATAAAAACGATGGTCTTGATACTCTTAAATAGCCTGCCGATCGTTATAACTCTTAGTTAAATTTTTTCACTTCTGCCTCGCCTTGCTTCGGTAAAGCGAGCGCTCTAAAATTTAAAGAATTATGACTAAAAGGTCAATTTGGAGCAAAATAACAAAATTAGATGAAAAATTTTTGAGGGAGAGGGGGGTTGAAGTAATTAGAGAGCAAAAACCGATAAAAAATGAGACCGAATCAAAGGAAAAAAACTATGCTAATCAAAAAAAAGAAGAGGAACCCTGGCTACCCCAAATCTCTGAAGGTAAACTTTCTTTAGATGTTTATTTAGAAGATAAAAATATTGTCGTTCTTTCTGCTATTGCTGGCGTCAAACGCGAAGATCTAGAAATAATTATTGATCGAGATATTCTAACAATTAAAGGCGAAAGAAAGAGGGAAAAAATAATTGATAAAAAGAATTATCTTCATCAAGAATGTTTCTGGGGACATTTTTCAAGAACAATTATTTTGCCTTGCGAAGTAAAGGTAGATGAAGTAGAAGCAAAATTAAAAAATGGCATCTTAACAATCATTCTCCCCAAAAAAGAAGAGACGAAAGAAATAAAAAGAATATCTCCGCGAATTAAAATTGAGAGTGGCTAATTATGAAAATAAAGGGTTTAAAAATTTCTCTTTTTTTTATTTTCATTCTTATTATAATTTTCTTTTTTATTTTCAATCTTTACCAAAAGGTCTATGGCGATAGGGTGATAACTAATCTTTGGCTAGGAGAATATAATTTAAATGGACTAACAAAAAAACAAGTAGAAAGATTTCTTGAAGAAAAAATTGCGGAAATAGAAAAAAGAGGAATAAAAATTTCTGCTCAAGACAAAGAAATTGTTCTTTATCCAGTAATTATTGCCTTAAATGATCCTGACTTAACCAGAAGAGTTATCTATTTTAAACCAACAGAAACAATCGATGAAATTTTTTTTGTTTCTCAAAAATTGGGTATTTTTCGCCGTCTCAGTGGTAAAAAAAGAATCACCTTGGCTTTTGACCTTAATGAAGAAGAAATTTTAAAAATTTTAAAAGAAAGTTTTTCTTCATTAGAAAAACCCCCGCAAAATGCCAGTTTAAGGTATGAATCTGGTAATTGGAAAATTATTCCAGAAGAAAATGGTTTCAGTTTTAATTATCAACGGGCTATCTCTGATTTAAAAGAACGGCTTGGTAACATTAATTTTAAACCGATTTCGTTATCCGTTGTTTTGGAAAAACCAGAAATTTATCAGAAAGACATTGAAATTTCACTTGAAGAAGCGGAAAGAATCTCCAATTTAGCGCCAATCATTTTGAGTTATGGTAAAGAAAAATGGACGGTGACAAAAGAAATACTTAATCAATGGATCGACTTTAAAAAAGAAAATGGGAAAATATCTGTTGATTTAAATCAAAAAAAAATAGATATTTTTTTAGAAAAATTAGCCCCAAAAATAAACCAACCAGTTCAAGAAGCAAAATTTAAAATGGAAAATGAAAGGGTAATTGAGTTCCAAGTCGCTCGGGAGGGAAGAAAATTAGAAATTGAGAAAAGTTCAGAAAAAATAAAGAAGTATATCTTCTCTAATATCAAAGAAATTGAATTGGAGGTTACTTTAGAAAAACCAACTGTCTTTGTTGGCGATATTAACAATCTTGGAATTAAAGAATTGGTTGGGCGAGGAGAATCTGATTTTAAGGGCAGCCCAAAGAATAGAATTAATAATATTAAGGTTGGCGCTAAAATTTTAAATGGAATTTTAATTAAGCCGGGTGAAGAATTTTCTTTGCTTAAGGCTCTGGGTGAAGTGAGTGAAAAAAGAGGGTATTTGCCTGAATTAGTAATTAAAGCTAATCGAACCGTACCTGAACTCGGTGGTGGACTTTGTCAGATTGGAACAACCGCTTTTAGAGTAGCCCTCGCAGCTGGTCTACCAATTACCCAAAGGACACCTCATGCCTTTCGGGTTATTTATTATGAACCAGCTGGCGTTGATGCAACCATCTATCAACCAAGTCCTGATTTTCGATTTATTAATGATTATCAATCTTGGCTTTTACTTCAAACAAAAATCGAGAAAACAAAATTAATCTTTGAGCTTTATGGCACTTCTGATGGTCGAAGGGTTGAACTTTCTCCACCAAAAATTTTTAATATCGTTCCCCCGGGACCACCCAAATATATTGAAACAAACGAACTGCCACCTGGTCAAAAAAAGTTAGTTGAAAAACCCGTGGCTGGTGCTGATACTGAATTTACTCAGATTATTATTTATCCTAATGGCGAAAAAAAAGAGATAGTTTGGAAATCTCATTATCGTCCTTGGCCAGAAGTTTGGCTGGTTGGAAAAGAAAAAACCGAAAATCAATAAAATTGACAAATTAATATTTTCGATTATTATTTAAATAATCGTTTTTTTTATTTAAAAATATGAATATCACCGAACTGGCTAGAAAACTAAAAGTCACCACTAAGGAGCTTAAGGAGAAACTTCCGGAGCTCGGTTTTGATATTGGTCCAAAAGCAATTCAGATTCCCGATGAACAAGCAATGAAGGTAATAAAGGCCTGGCAGATAATGAAAGAAAAGGAAGAAAAAAAGAAATATTTAGAAAAACTAAAAGAAAGAATTGTCAAAAAAGAGGTTCCTGAAGAAAAGAAAATTATGATTCCAAAAGTTATTACTGTTCATAATTTAGCGGATAAATTAAATTTACCAGTCACCAAAGTGATTCAGCAATTAATAAAAAATGGAGTTTTGGCCACAATTAATGATAATTTAGATTTCGAGATTGCGGCTATTATTTCAGAACAATTGGGTTTCAAAGTAAAAAAAGAAGTCGAAGAAAAAATTGAAGAAGAAGGGGGGGTTCTTATCCGAGAAAAACTAAAAAAAATTTTAAAAGAAGAAGATAAAAAAGAATTAGTGCAAAGACCGCCGGTTATCGTTGTGATGGGCCACGTTGATCACGGAAAAACTAGTTTGCTTGATCAAATCAGAAAAACTAATGTTGTTTCGCAAGAAGCCGGAGCAATTACTCAACATATTGGTGCTTATCAGGTTTATAAAAATAATCGTTTAATTACTTTCATCGATACACCCGGCCACGAGGCATTTAAAATGATGAGAGCAAGGGGTGGCCAAGTGGCGGATCTGGCTATTTTAGTTGTCGCCGCTGATGATGGTATTCAACCACAAACAATTGAATCTTTAAAAATTATCCAAAAGGAAAATTTACCTTTTATTGTGGCCATCAATAAAATTGATAAACCAGAAGCTGACCAAGAAAAAATTAAAAAACAATTAGC
>Ga0272448_1008387_pt1 | contig 10763 bp, 10 predicted proteins | sample YNPCB0191_FD_202220 | JGI IMG/M metagenome (GOLD analysis project Ga0272448, IMG submission 202220) | Hot spring sediment microbial communities from Yellowstone National Park, WY, United States - YNP-CB-019-1 | ecosystem: Environmental > Aquatic > Thermal springs > Hot (42-90C) > Sediment... | reverse complement strand
TTCACGACAAGCTCCCTCTCCTGCTCAGGATAGATTCCAATCCCATCAACCAAATCGCCTGCTATAATAATATATTTCACCCTTCCAGCCAGCTCCCTTCCATTTCCCTCCTCTATCTCACCGTTAAACCACCTCAGCATTTTTTGAAACTCTTCCTGAAGGAAGAACCGGCTTCCGACATGCAAATCCGAAAGGAATGCGATGCACACCTCCCTGTCAATCACCTTCAGGTTCCTGATTGGCAGATCAGGCCAGATGATATCATTTGCAATTATAAATGGTTCGGAAACTCTGCCATCAACTGCAACAACCTCATCCAAAAGAAGCGTGTTCGCTTTCTCAAAGCAGCTCCTCTGCGGTTCCCTGTCAGATTTCAGAGCAAGAACTTTTGCAACCCCACCCTCATCCTCAAGTTCAATCATTATATGTCCTTTTTTTGTGACTATTTTGCTTGTCACCATCCCAATTACCCTTACCTCCCTCTCCTTTGCAAACCCACCTATCTCGCTGATGTTCGTTATTCCGCTTGCGCCCGCCCGTGTCTCAAGCATCCTTCTCGTCCTTTTTAGCCTATCTCTAAAAAGTTTCACAAAATCGTCAACGCTTCCTCCGCAGCTGCACTTCCCGCTCACATCATACTCATTCAGGAATTTCAGCTGTGGTGTATACTCCTTAGCAATTGGCTTGAAGTCAGCTGCCCTCTTCACCTCAACTGGAGGAAGCGGAATTTTCTTTTCCTCCTCAACAAGCTTCTCAATAAATTCCTTTGTTATGAAAACCTCCTCTCCCTTCCTCTCAAGGATTTTTTTCAGAAGCGATTCATCGTTCTTCTCCTTTAGAAACTGCACAGCATCAGGGCTAAGCAGAACTTCCTCCTTCCCGAAGAATTTCACAATTTCTTCTTCATCCATCTGTTTCAGCCTTTCACGGTTTCAAGCGCACCCATAATTGTCCAAATCTGGGTTCTGGCGTGCATCGGCATGTTTATATCGTTGCTCACCTCATCAAGCAGGTATATTGCCGAGCTTGCCCTTGTCCTCAAATCTCCCTCTCCACTTCTCAGCTTCTCCTTTGCATCTGTCACTGCTTTTCTCACATTCTTCGGTATGGAAGTGTCGTTCTCAACTTGCTCCATCATAGTTATTATCTGCTCCAGTTTTGTCTTTGCCATGCAACCACCTGAAAATCAAGCGGGCCCGGTGGGATTTGAACCCACGACCTTCAGCTTAGAAGGCTTGCGGGTTTATTCTTGCCGCTCTATCCAAGCTGAGCTACGGGCCCTTCACTAAACTTGCACTTTAATACGCTACCTCCTAGCGCAATATTTTTTACAGAGTATACTTATTAATTAGTTTCTCTCATCCGTTGCATGCTCTCTCCGAAAATGCTGGTTTTCTCATCCCTCATTGGTTTTCTGAATACGAATAAATTTTCATGCATAAGGAGCAGAAAATTATTATCAACTGACTTCCTCTCCCAAAGAGGTGCAGTTTTTGTGTTGTGCTGAACCTTGATTATATTCTCCTTCAGAATGAAACCAACTTCTAGGAACGACTCCATAACTCTAAAGGATATGGGGATTTGGTGTTTGTGTCTTCTTGTGTCACCAATTAGTATCGCGCAGTATCCCCCAGGCTTCAAAACTCTCCAAAATTCTTTGCCAACCTTCTTCATCTCACTTGTGAATTCCTCTATAGAACTGATTTTTGATAAATCACCCTCCTCTCTGCTGTTTGAATTTCTCGTGTATGAGATTATGCTTGCGTATGGGGGATGAGTTGCTATAAAGTCAATGCTCCCATCCTCTATCAAATTTAGATTCCTTGCATCCCCAACAAAAGTCCTCTGCTCTGGAAACTTGCCAAGTGTATCAAAGTTCAATCTATCTCTTGTGAGCATAACCGCATCTTCGTTTATATCCACCCCAATTCCGTACCTTTTTGTCAGCTTGCACTCAATCAAAGTTGTGCCAGATCCAACAAACGCATCCAAAACTTTGTCTCCTTCTTTTGAATATCTCAAAATTAAATTCCTTGCAACCTGCGGTGCCCAATTGCCTCTATACCGAGCATTTAAATAATGGGTCGCCCAGTCCCCTCTCTTTGGGAAGCTCCAAACACTAGTTGTTTCCAGCTTGAACTCAGCTGGCTGTAGCAATTTGATTTTATTGTGTTGCCCTATTTCAAGCTCAACATCCTCTATAACAACCCTCTTATGCTCTTTAACGAAATTCAAATAATCCTCCTGCGTAACTTCCTTCATCTCCCTATATTCCTTCTCTCTCATTTGCTTACCCCATTTTTCTCCAACCACTCTTTAATCAAACTATTTATTTTAGTAGAAACTTTTGAATCATTCTCCTCACATACTTCCTTGAATTTTCTAAGCAATTCGGAATCAACAGTTATTGTTAACGGCACCTTTCTCCCCATCTCAATCACGCATACGTATTTCTATTTATTTATATGAATAGAGTATTTATAAACCTCCCCCTATTTTTTCATCATGGGACAGTATTACCTCATTCACAAAACAAAAGACAATGTTGAAATTCTAATTTCAAAGGGAAGGAAACCTCAATCTCCTTACGATTTCAGGGTTCATTACAGGGAGCCAAACCAGCGAGTCAGGACTCCCAAGCACATCCACCTAATAATCGACCTTTATATGAAGCTGTCAAAAAATGAGGAACTCACCATGAAGCTTGTAGACCACATCATCAACATAATTCTCAAAGTAAAACCTGCAACTGCCTTTCCACCAAATCTACAGCTTTTCAAACAAGAGCAGGCAGAACAATTTGGGGAGTTGGACAGATATGGCGAATACTCTGTTGAATTCATTCTGGTAGTCGCAGAGTTAATAATGATTCAGGAGAAGACAAATTACCCAGATGGAACGCTCAACTTAAAGCTCTTCCAAAAATTTAGGAACAAAGAGAGTATCTTTTCTGTTGTAAGCTCTGCAACATTTGCGAATAGATAAATTACTGCTATTCATAGAAGTGCAAAATTAAAGTAATCTGTTATCTCATTCATGCCGTGGTTATTGTGATAAATTCCCTAATCTCTCCTGAATAATTCAAAACTCGTCCTCCATACTTTATTTTCTCATACCCCGCTGGATGGTGCTTAAAGAGTTGATTGTAACCATGGTTACATTAGCTTCCAAAATCTGCGAGTTTCTACATTCTCTCAGGTGCCTCAATTCCAAGCAGCTCCAGCCCATTCTTCAAAACTCTTTTGGTGCACCTCACCAAAGCCAGTCTTGCTTTTCTCTCCTTCTCCGGAGCTGTCAACACCGGGCAGGTTGTGTAGAACTTGCTGAATGCAGTGGATAAATCAATCAAATAATCCGCAATGTAATGCGGCCTGCAATCCATTGCAGCGTTTCTCACAACAGATGGGAATTTTGCAATCAGCTTCACCAACCTTCTCTCATCCTCCGAATTCAATATTGAATAATCCGCTCTCTCTTTACGTGGAGCTTTCTCAATAATTCTTGTAGCTCTTGCGTGGGAGTATTGTATATACGGAGCACTATCCCCCTCAAAATTCAGCGCCTGTTCCCATCGGAAAACTATCCTTTTCTCTGGAGACATTCTCAGAAAATCAAACCTTATCCCGCCAACCCCCACTGCATTTGCAATTCTCTCCTTCTCCTCCTCGCTCATCTCCCTAAAACGATTCTTTATCTCCCCCTTTGCATACTCAACTGCTTTTTCAACCAACTCGTCTGCAGTGTAACCAACCCACGTCCCCTCTCTCCCTGAAAACCTCTCATCAGGCAACCATGCATGCTCATACGAAAGGTGAACTGAATTCCTCGCTTCCTCTTCATAACCTATCAACTTCAGCATGGCGCTGAGAACTTTTTGGGGATACTTCTGCTCAACTCCAATTACATTCACAACTAAATCCGCATCCCCAAACCTCATCCTCCTTCCTTTTGAACATGTTGTGTAAAGTTTCTTTCCATTCGGCTGCTTCATGAAAACGCTGAAACGGAATCTATTTGGTAATATCCCAAACTTCCACATCTGAAATGCGATATCCTTTCCAGTATACGTTGCGGTTCCATCTGACCTCACCAGAATCTTGTCAGGGCTTTCCATACCCACAAACTCCTCCATCCCCTCAAGCTTTGCAACAATACAACCCGCATTCTCCCCTTCACTTTCCCTCACAGCCACACCTTTTTTAAGAAGCATCTCCATCGCATCCTCCAGCATTCTTGTTCTAACAATATCGCTCTCCCAGATAAGCACATCCTGGTAAACATTGAATTTAAAAGCAGTTTCATACTGCGCCCTCACGCACTTCTCCGCAAGCTCCCTCCCCAACTTTGAAATTTCATTCCCCCCCTCCTCAAGTTTTTTCATTATCCTTCTTACTTCCTCCTCCACTTCCTTCTCACCCGCTCTCCTCGCAACCTCAACATACTCCTTTCCAAGCCAGTGGTCAACCTTCCCCTCAATCCTCTTATTCAATTTCATATACCCCCATATGCTCTGGGCAACCTGCAGCCCCAAATCATCAATATAATTCTCCCTCTCAACCTTATAGCCAGCGAACTCCAGAATTCTGGAAACAGAGTCACCAAGCAACGCATTCCTCAAATGCCCAATATGCCATGGTTTGTTTGGGTTGACGGATGGAAATTCAACCAATGCTTTCTTGCCTTTTCCCAAATCCACCTCCCCATATCTTTTGTTCTTTTCAACTGCCTCAACTGTGAGCTTTGCAAATTTTTCATAATTGAAATAAAAGTTCAAATAGCCTCCTCCTGCAACCTCAACCCTCTCAATCAGCTCGCTTCTTTCCATCCTCTGCTTTATGCTCTCCGCAATCTCCCTTGGAGCTTTTCTCTCCTTCTTTGCAAGTTCAAAGCAGATTGCGCTAGCCAACTCCCCAAACTGTTCCTTCGGCTGCTCCAAACTATTCTCAATTTCCTCCTTGCTAATCTGAAGCTTTAGCTTTTTGCAGCTGTTGTAAATTAGCCTGGCAACATTCTCCCTCGCATGCAGAAAAGGATCCTTCACATAAAACACCTGCAGCTTTTAATTATTTGTTTGGTTATATTTAAAGTATGGGGCTGTGGGCTAGTCTGGTTATGCTCCGGGGTTCGGGACCCCGTGACCTGAGTTCAAATCTCAGCAGCCCCATTGGTTGACATACTACATAAGTTTCTTGTTTTTAGATAATCATTAAATACAACATACAGGATAACCAAGTAAGATGGGGTTCAAAAAAGCTCAAACTGCTATGGAATACCTCACAACTTATGGGTGGGCGATACTGATAATGATAGTCGTGGTGGCAGTGCTGTTCTACCTTGGAGTGCTGAGCCCACAAACCCCAACCTATTGCAACTTCCCAGCAGGTTTCAGCTGTGTTTCCTACCAACTATCTGCAGGAACTGGGAAGCTATACCTAGTTGTTGGGCAGGCAACAGGGCGCACAATAGTTGTGAAAGGCATCAACTGCACCCAAAACACCAGCCAAGATTTTGCAATTAATGGAGTGATTACTTACGGTGCGGATGAAAACCAAGTTGTAATCGCTTCTGGAAACAAGGCGGTGCTTTCAACTCCAAACGATGCTTCAAGAAAATGGCTTAACATCTCATGTATTGATGCTGATGGAAAAGTTAGTGGAGCGACATTTGGAGCAGTATATAATGGAAGGATATACATAAAATATTACGAGCCCGAGACGCGGATGACTAGGGTTGTTGTAGGCACGATACTCACAAAATATGAAGTAGGTGGAATACCTTCCACAAGCCCACCTCCAGCTCACTACTGTGGTGATGGTTCATGTGATATGAGTGAAGGAGAAGACTGTTTCAACTGTCCGGAAGATTGCACCTGCCTACCTTCCCCACCTTCATGCAACAATAACGGCGTTTGTGATACTGAGGAAAACTGCGGCAGTTGCCCAGGCGATTGTCCCTGCCCATCCGGTTACAGATGTTGCACGGAAGCTATTGACGGTGGGATTAAGGGCGTATGCACCCCAATCCACTGGAGCTGTCCAGTGTAGCAACAGAAATTCATTCACAACACTTTAATACTTCTCCCCCCATAATTTACTTATGCAATCCCAGAAAGCTGAACCATCTTTTTTCGTGCGCTTGAAAATGAATCCAACTGAGCAGGAGAGGCAGGATTACGAGAGAATAAAAAATGCCCACAGAAAAATTTTAGATACTTTAGAGCATGAAAGCTCCAAGAAGCTCTGCAAGCTCACCCCGTTATATGAAACGAAGCTTATGGAGATTGTGGAGTTCCCGCACCGCGCAGGCATAAAACTTGAGGAAAAAGCAGCTCACGTAATGGCTGAAGTTGTGCTGTTCAACATGGCTGAATACAATAAGCTCGGAGCAAAACCAGGCGAGAGAAGGAAAATCTACCTGCTTCTGAAGGATTTGGGAGTCAGGGAGGAGGACATAATGATTGACACCATCACCAGCAAACTACCGTATGATGAGAAAAGAAAGGGAATTATCTGTGTGAGAGAAGGAAATGAATTCAAAAGCCCCGAAGCAGTTGCATACGCAAAGCTATACGAAGCATACATAAAAAATATTAAACAACAAACACCATAATACCAACATGGTTGTCAAACTCCTTGGTAATAAAGTGTTATATGCTTCTGAGGAATTCTACATAAAGGAAGCTGGCTGGCGCGATACAAGAGAGCTCCATCAACTTTTCAAGGAAACCTTTTCAGAGGATTGGAAAGGAGTGCCTGGCAGCAAATTCACTCTTGTTGCACTCGACAAGCAAAATCATGTTATTGGCGGGATAGAGAGAGCAATTGATAAAAAAACCTCAACAGCTGAGGGAGTGAGCTTTGCGGTTCTCCCAGAGTTTCGCGGCAGAGGAGTAGGAACCGCTCTGCTCAAAACAATGGATGCAGAGCTGAAGAAGATGGGAATTGAAAAGGTAATCACCCTGCCAACCGAAAGCTCCTGGAATATTTTCAGGAAGAACGGTTATGACTACCCTCCTGACGTGAAGGCTGAATTGAGGATGAGAAACGTTGACGAGAAGGAGTATATACCTGGCGAGAGGTTGATGAAGAAGCTGTAGCTACTTGCAACAGGTAAGCATCGCAAATGATGAAACTACCGCAATAACCGCTGCAACTCCAAACCCAACCACCGGACCCCACGCGCCCCACAGAAAACCAATCAAAAGGCTGGCTGGCAGGTATGTTGCAGCAACAGCTGTGTTATACGCTCCCAGCGCCATCCCTCTCCTCTCATCTGGCTCCAAATCCGAAATATATGCTTTGTTCACTGACTCGTCTGCTGAAACAAAAACCCCATAAAGAGCAAAAAGGAGCGCAGCATGCCACCATGAAGTTGCAAACGCAAACCCCAGGCAAATTACTCCATAAAGCAGAAACGCCCCTCCGATTACTGGCTTTCTTCCAACTCTGTCAGAAAGGGAACCAGCTGGAATAGAGGACAGCATGTAAACAACATTATACAACACATACAGCAACACCACATCCTCCGGCTTCACCCCAATGTCTGCTGCTCTGACTATAAAAAACGCGAAGCTGAAGTATGCCAAAGAGAATAGAACAGAAACCGCAAGGAATTTCCTGTACTCCTGTGAGGTTTTTCTCAACGCATCCCAGAATGGATGCTTCTTTTGAATTTCAACTTTTTTTCTCGGTTCCCTGACGAATAGAACTATCACCGCAACAGCGATGAAAGCAGGTATAAGCGCAGAATAGAAAACCAACCTATACCCTGCCCCGCTTTCTCCAACTAACTTCAAAATTAAATAAGCCAACACCGGCCCTACAACTGCTCCAAATGTGTCCATCGCCCTGTGCACCCCAAATGCCTTTCCCCTTGTTTTTCTCTCTGCAGAAGCGGCAATTATTGAATCCCTTGGAGCAGTTCTCAATCCTTTTCCAAGCCTCTCCAAACCACGCATAATCAAAACATGCCACCAGGTTGTGGAAAGCGCAATTCCTATTTTAACCACAGACGACAAACCATACCCTGCAACAACAAAATCCTTCCTCCTCCTCATTTTATCTGAAAGATAACCAACTATAATATCAAACAAGCTTGATGCGCTGTCTGCAACTCCTTCAATCAGCCCCAACGCTTCCTTCCCAGCCCCCAAAATTGAGGTTACAAAAATTGGCAGAAGCGGGAAAATCATCTCGCTGGAAACATCTGTGAAGAAGCTTACCACTCCAAGTGCAATTACGTTTGTGTCAACTCCCCAAAGCTTCAAGCAATCACTTCAACAACGCATACCTCACAACAACAGGAGCGATTGCAAGGGAAACCATCGTCATCAATTTTATTAACCCATCCAGCGAGGGACCAGAAGTGTCTTTGAACGGATCCCCAATCGTATCCCCAACTATCGCAGCCTTGTGCTGCTCCGAACCCTTCCCTCCATGGTGCCCTGCCTCAATATATTTTTTTGCATTATCCCACACCGCGCCTGCGTTTGCCATCATCAGCGCCATTGAAAAAGCTGAAATCAATGTTCCTATTAATAGAGCAATTGCTCCCTTCGGCCCAAGGATGAAGCCAACAATAATTGGGCTGAGAATTGCTATCAGCGCTGGAGTTAAAAGCGCACCTAAAGCTGCTTTTGTGCATATATCTACACACCTCGCATAATCCGGCTTCACCTTGCCCTCCTGCACCCCCTTTATCCTCCACTGCCTTCTCACCTCTGCAACAATGCTCTCGGCGGTTTGGCCAACTGCCTTCATTGTTGTTGAGCTGAAAACAAATGGAAGCATCCCCCCAATGAACAAACCAGCTATAACAAGCGGCTCGGATAAGCTCAGCGAGATTGAGTCAGGCGCAATTATCTTGTTCACCAGCTGGGTGTATGTTGTTATAAGCGCAATCACTGTCAAAGCGCCAGATGCAATCACATACCCTTTTCCTGTTGCAGCAGTTGTATTCCCAATCGCATCCAACGCATCCAGCCTGCTCCTTATTTTCGGTGGCTGGTGCGTCATCTCCGCAATGCCAGCCGCATTATCTGCAACAGGCCCGTAAGCATCGGTTGCAAGCGTCATGCCAAGCGTGCTCAGCATTCCCACAGCAGTCAAAGCAACTCCATACAAACCCAAATCATGGTTTGTAGCTCCACCTGCAAGATAGTAGCCAAGCACTGAAACCATACTCACAATAATAATTGGGATTGCAGTGCTCAGCATTCCAACTGACAAACCGCTTATTATCAGGGTTGCAGTCCCACTCTCGGCAGACATCGCAACCCTTCTTGTCGGCGCATATGCGCATGATGTGTAATACTCACTCACATACCCAATTACTGCACCTGCAAATAAACCAGCGGCAATTGCACCAAAAAGCCAGATGTGCTCAACACCAAGAAGTAGATATATGATGATAAATGAAAAGAGCAGTGAGAGCATGGAGGTTGCATAAACTCCTCTTCTCAAAGCTGTGAGAAGCTCTCTGTAGCTCACCCTCTCCCCCTTCACTCTCACAAAGAATGTCCCAACTATTGAAGACACAACACCCCCAAGCATTATCAGAAGAGGCACCATCATCGCATTGAAACTCATGTTAGCTGCTGCAAACGCAAAAGCGCCAAGCGACATGGCTGCAAGCGTTGCGCTTGCATACGACTCATGCAAGTCCGCCCCCATCCCAGCCACATCCCCAACATTGTCCCCAACCTGATCTGCAATTACGGCTGCATTCCTCGCATCATCCTCCGGAATTCCCTTCTCAATCTTCCCAACAAGGTCTGCCCCAACATCTGCAGCTTTTGTGTATATACCACCTCCAACTCTTGCGAAGAATGCCATCAAACTCGTCCCAATCGCAGATGAAACCATCACATCAGTTATCAGCTCCAGCTGCCCTGGGTAGAAATAACTGAGGATGGAATACCAGATTGTTATATCCATCAACACTATGCCAACCACGCACAACCCCATAACCGCCCCGCTGCTGAAAGCGATGTCCAGCGCAGGGCTCAGCCCAGTTTTTGCAGCGAATGTTGTTCTCCCATTCGCCCTTGTTGAAATTGACATTCCAATAAAACCAGCAAGCGCACAGCTTATCATCCCATGCACGAATGCGTAAGGAACGAAGAAGGATATTTCGTTAAAATAAGCAAGGGCGAGCAGAACAAGAAAGACAACAAACCCAATCATCCCAACTGTTAAATACTGCCTTTTCAAATACGCACCAGCTCCCTCTCTTATATACGCGGAAATGCTCCGTATCTCCTCATCCCCTTCCTCATGCTTTGTTATTTTTTGAGCAAGGTATGCTGCAAACCCAAGCGCAAGCAACGAACCAAGTGGAACTAACAGGAATAGGTTCATAGATACCACCACAATTCACTTTTATTCACAGGTATTTTTAACATTAACCCTAATTAAATTATTATAGCACATAAATATACTCCGTTGCAGGGGTAGCAAAGCCTGGTCAAATGTGCGAGGCTCAGAACCTCGTCCCATAGTGGGTTCGTGGGTTCAAATCCCACCCCCTGCACCAAGTCTTTTACTAGAGTCTTGCTTTTCTCCTCGTCAACCCCCTAACAAAAGTGTCCAATTCAGCAGCAATCTATAAATAGACCTTTGAGCAGACGCAGGCACATGAACGAATTCACCATCTATAAGCATCAAACGAATTTCGAAAAGGAGTTAGGACGCCTGCGAGCGTCAGCCCTGCCGGCCAAAACGAAGAAACAGATTGAGGACTTCGCTCACATTCGACTGGCCAAT
>Ga0272448_1008386_pt1 | contig 10764 bp, 14 predicted proteins | sample YNPCB0191_FD_202220 | JGI IMG/M metagenome (GOLD analysis project Ga0272448, IMG submission 202220) | Hot spring sediment microbial communities from Yellowstone National Park, WY, United States - YNP-CB-019-1 | ecosystem: Environmental > Aquatic > Thermal springs > Hot (42-90C) > Sediment... | reverse complement strand
CTATTAAAAGTTCTATGAGAGTAAATGCTTTTTTCATTTGTCCTTCAATTTTATATGCGCCCGGCGCGATTTGAACGCGCGGCCACCCGCTTAAAAGGCGGATGCTCTACCCCTGAGCTACGGGCGCCTTTTCTCTATATATTATACTATTTTTTGAAATTGTTATACTCTTGTTGGTGTCCATATTGGTGTCCATCGGAACTTGAGAGAACCAAAAATTAACCTTATTGCTGTATATTCCCATCCTGGAATACAAATAATCCTTACTCAAATGAGCATATCTTTGAGTCATTATAGGTGTTGAGTGCCCTAATATCTGCTGTAAAGCCGATAAATCATTTGTGGTCATAATAAAATAACTTGCAAAAGTGTGTCTTAAATCATGGAACTTAAAATCTGAGATATTTGCCTTTTTTAATGCTTTTTCAAAATATCTTCTCAAAGTAATAAGAGGTATACTAAAGATTTTATCTTCTTCACAAATAATGTTCTTTTTTAAATTTAAAAATAATTCTTTTAGTTGAGGCATAATTGGAACAATCCTGCCCTTTCCCGATTTGGTTTCTTTTAAAGAAATAACATCATTTTCTAAATCAACATCTTTCCATTTAAGTTTTAAGATTTCCCCTCTTCTCATCCCTGTAAACAATGCAATTAAAACAATAGGTAAAATTCTTTTATCACAATCATTTAATAAATTTTTAATCTCATCAATACTGAGATACCTTAACCTACCGGGTGGTTCTTTGCCTTTGGCCACTTTTGTAGCAGGATTAGAATCAATCATTTCCCATTTAATACCCTTGTTAAATATCATCTTCAATAAAGTAAGATACCTGTTCGCAGTTGAGGTAGATGCTTTTTCTTTAATTTGGTTATAAAAAGATGAAATATCCAGAGCTGTTATTTCCTCACATTTTTTATTACTGAGATATTCCTTTATCTTGTCTAACATTCCTTCCCAGGAATGAGATTTAAGATATTTGCCATGAAGTTCCCAGTATTTATCTAAGAGATCACTGAATAATAGTTTTTTTCTAAATCTTTCAGGAAAGAATTTGTCTTCAGCAATTTCTAATTTTCTTTTTAGTAAAACCTCTTTTGCTAATTGATAGGAGAGTCCTATCTTTTCTCTAATTCTCTTTCCCTTATAGTAGTAATCTATCCAGTATGCATTCTGTTTTTTAAATATTGCCATATTTCAGTGTTCTTAAATATTTGTCAATATTTTATAATATTTTATAATATCACAAAATATTATATAAAACTTTACTTTGTTTGTCAAATTTGATATACTTTTTCATATGCCAAGACCTAAAGGAAGTGGAAATAAAACACCAGTTGTTAAACTTATGGTTCGTATACCTAAGGATTTGTATGAAAAATTACTTAAAGAAAGTAAAAATAACTTTCGTTCCATAAATATGCAAATTATTTATATAATCAATAAATATTATTCTCACTCTTCAGAGAAGTAATCCATTTTTCTATCTCTTCTACATCAAACTTCAATGCCTTTCCAATTCTTACAATACACTGCTGAGGTATTTTACCCAAACTAACATAAGTATATAGAGTTGCCTTTGGCATGGATAGATACTCCGAGAGTTCCCTTACATTCATAAGTTTTTTGTTAGTCATTTTTAACCTCCTTGTTTTAAGTGATTTTTCCCAGAAAATAAGGGGATAAAGACATAAGTTTGAAATGGTAAGGTCTTTATACCATCTACCTTAAAAAACTCAAAATTTAGCCGATTATCCCCTATTCCTCTGGGAAATTTTTGCCTCATTTTGAGCCCCTTGCCAACCTTTGAAGCAGTTTTGATTTAAACTCATTTGAAATAACTCTTTTTTTCTTTGCTTTTATTAATTCTGCCATTTCTTTCAGTAAATTTGGATAGAATTTAAAAACGATCTCATAATCTCCCTTTTGGAGTATTTCAAGATTAAATCTCTTTTTGATTATACTTACTATTTTAGGACTATTAACATATACTGCAAGAGATTCATCATATCCATATGGATAAATTTCTCCATACTTTCCCTTTAACTCATATCTAAATAATTGAGTTTCTTTTTCTTCTGGAACTAAACCCTTTGCTTTATCTTTATAAACTTTATACTTATTTTCAACTTTTCTTAAATCAAATATCATATAACCTCCTCACTCTTTTTTTCTATGTGTATATTTTCGTTGTTGCTTTCTTTATTCTCTTTTTCATCTTCATACCATGATGATGGAGCAGGAACAAATCTGATTTGAGGCATTTTTAATTCCTCTTTAGGATACTCTATTTTGTTTATGCTTTTCCATTTATCTGGAGCGCGATTTGCCAGAAAAAAAACTAAACTTGTTTCTTTACCCATTTTAATATTCTTTAGTAATTGTGTTTCTGCTTCATTTATCATTAAATCTTTCACTTCCTCAATACTTTTTTTGAATTTTTTATCTTTTTTTAACCACTTGTAATAAGTATCTCTGCTAATTTTTAATTTTTCACAAGTAGCACTTATATTACACAATTCTTTTCTAAACACTTCCAAAAACTTCTTTTTTCTAACCTCAACCGATTTATTTTCTTTTTCTTCATTTATCTTCATAATTAACCTCCTTTCCAGAATGTCATTTTCTTCCCAGACTATATTAGCCAGGTATCAAAAAATGAACCTTCTTGGTATCAAAATTTGATACATTGGATAAACTATAAACCGACCACCAAATATTTATTCCTATTTCCATATCTCTCCTTTTTGATTAAACCATACTTTTCTAATTCTTTAAGAGCATTAATTATCGTAGGTTTTGTAGAAATACAGGTATATTTTTTTATAATGTCAATTTTTACTTTTGCAAAATTAGTTTTGTTGTCTCTGAAATAACATAAAGCATCATAAACTGCCCTGACAGTAGGTTTTAATTTATAACTCATACTACTATTAGGTATTTTAAAAAAGCCTTTCTTTGTTAATGATGAGGTTTTTGAAATATATATTGGTTCTAAACTTGAATCCTCTTTCCATTCAATTGAATTTGATCTTACTAATTCCCAAAATTTCTTTTTAGTTCCACCTTTGTTTATCCAGTCAATTATATCCTCTTTAAAATCAAGATCTGGTAATCTTAAAATTTTTATAGAATTAGCCACTTCCTTTAATGATTTACAAACCTTTTTAGCATACTTACAACCGGCATAGTCATTATCAGGTATAACAATAACATTTTCTCCTCTAAAGTATTCTTTAAATTCATCTTTCCAACCACTTGCTCCATTGGGATTACTAATAGAAATGAAACCCAACTCTTTCAACACCTCAACCTTGTTAGGTCCCTCAACAATAAAAACATAAAAATCTTCTAAAGAATCACATTTCAATAAATCTGGTAGGTTATACAATACCTTTTTAACACCTTCTAAATTCCAAATTTCTTTTCCCTCTTCAGTAAATCTTCTGAAATATATTCTTTTCTTTCCCTTTTTGGTTCTGTATCTCATTTCTTCATAAACCAAATTTCCATCCTCATCAAAATAAGAATAAACACCTTCCAGAGTTAACTTATTATCTTTGTAATACATTTCTTTAATTTGCTGAGGTAATTCTTCAAATGGAATATTCATTTTCTTTATAAATGTGAATATGTCCCCTGAAATATCCTCACTATGACACATCCACTGCCCGGTAATAAGATTTACTGAAAATGAAGGATTTTTATCATTATGGAAGGGACAATAACCATATGCTTGTGATTTAAATTTTAAACCTTTTATATAATCCTTATAAAATTCGTAGTGTATTTTCATTTTTGTTAAGATAATTTCACTTTTGTTATTTTCAAATGTCATACTAATATTTTAAACTCATATTTGCCATTATCATGGAAGAACGCGGTAGGACTACAATAACTAATCTCAATAACATCATCTTTGGGAAAAAGATGAGCAATTTCTGTTGGAATATATGATTTACCAGTGGAAGATGGAGCATTGTATGAAATATTAAACGACGAATTTTCACTGTAGGCAGAAAGTGCGCATAAAAAAGTTATAAGTTTATTTTCTTCATCCTTTTTAATTGTTAATCCCAATATCTTAATCAACTCTTGTTTAGAGCCTTTAATAGGAATTTTAGTATTAGGCGTAAGTGGAAATACTGCCCAACCTAACCCAATATGAGATAATGCATATTCTAATTTTGGATTAATTTTCATCTTCATTTATCTACCTCCCTGAATGAATTCTATCTTTTAATTCTCGTAATCTTAGCCCAAATTCTCTGGGGTCAACTAAAAGTTTTCTTGACCAAAATTTAACAGACACATCCTTACAATCTCCGTGCGGATCTTCAAAAACAAACCAAAGCCGTTGACTATTATCGGGGTCTACATCTAAGCGAACTAATTTGTGTCTAAGGGTAAGCAGACAGGCAGCCTCGGTTAAGTCTCGTGTTTTGTATTCGGTAGATTCTCTTTTCATTTTTTTTACCTTCATTTACATCTATTAAAAATCTATAATATATTATAAGGTAAATGATTTAAAAAAATGGTCACCAGGATGCTGAAAGTTTTCTGTTCTTGGCTACCTTATAAAGGAGATGATATGAGAGAGACCCCACCTGATGAATATTACCAGAGAACTTCTGATAGAAGAGAAAAAAAAGCTAAATTACTATTAGAAGATGATTTCATTTTATATTACTGTAATTGGGTAAAAGATATTTGTGAAAATGATAGAAAAATAAGGAAATTATATTATGGTAGTGGTATCTCTAACATTCATAAAAAGATTAGAGATTGTGCTGACACTTTAATGAGATATCTTGAGGCAATTGGTATCTCAGATATGGATCCAAATATGATATTTTTATTTAATCTTTCAGGGGTTTTACCACATTCTTACACTGATAAAGAGACCAAAAAAAAAGTTATGGTTCCAGGAAAAGATCCTGAACTATTTCTAAAATGGGATAAGAAAGATGAAGATGACAAAAAACAGATATTAGAAAATTGTAAGAAATATGAACCAACTCCAGACCCACAGGAAATTGGTATAAATCACAGTTTACGTTTTATGGAAGGTTTTTCTGATTCTCGAATGCTTTTTTCTAGGGATTATTGGGGACGAGATAGAAAAGGAGTGACCAAGAACGCTCAAGAGTTAGAATGCTTATGGTGGCTTTTACCGGCATTAGTGATATATTTAGAACTAAATGGATATAAAGAGAAATGGAAAGTAATCCATGAAATTTTAGATAAAAAAATTTTAGATAAAAAAAAATTTTTGAACTTTTAGATGATTTGAAAAATTTATCTCCACGAGGTAAAAAACGAGATGAAAACTCGAAAGAATTTAATTTTTCGGATCTTATCAGCAGTGACTTAAAAAGGTGGTGGCATAAGAATGTTAAAAAAGCTACCGAGGAGAAATATGAAAAAATTGGGTTTGGTTTGCGATTACGCTTACAAGAATCTATCTTTTTATACAAAAACTATCTTAAAGGTAAACCTTATTATATCCGTCAGCCAAACCAGTTTCTCGGGAAAGAATATTATTCTCTTGAACCAGATACATTATCAATAAAAGGAATTTCTGCACAACAAAAACGAAGAATTTTTAAAAAATATCAAGAAATCGTTTCCAAAAACTTTAGTAAATTATTCAAACTTGAGAGCCGCTATCTTTAGGTTTTACATAGCGTGGGTCTTCTACAGGCCAGCGTTTATAAAATGTGTAATATAAATCAGCAAAATCTTTGTAAGATTCTGGGTCTGTAGTCATTAGTTCTTTTAATTCTTTTAAAGATGCTTTTTCTAAGGATTCATCTGTATCGGGAATATTTGCTTTTGGCATACTGCTTATCATCACATTATATGTTTCTATTTCTTTTTTGAAAGTATCTGAAGAAACTGAAATAGGACAGTTTATTGCTTCTACAAATTCACTTAATTCAGGACGGCCCATAACTGCAAAACAACTTATGAAAGTATTGCTTGATTTTAAGAATAGACCAACATTAGGGATTTCTTTTTTCTGTTCTTCCTTTAATCTTAGGTATTTCTCTTTTACTGCATTATAATATATTTCCCAATATTTCTTATCTATTACTTTTTTCCTCTTCTTATAGTAGGCATTATTCTTAAGAGCGTGAAATTCTTCCATATCTTTTCGAATACCAGCAACCATTTTCCATTCGTCTAATGTAGTTCCACAGATAGTAATTGGCCTTCCATTCCATTCTATTCGGTAAGCTTTTAATGCCACATCAGAAAATCCTTTTGTTTTTTCATACTCTAAAATATTTTCAAGTGTCCAAGCATTTCCACCTAATTTAGTTATTTCCTTCTCTCCTCTAAAATAAAATGGGTCTGTTGATAAAATACCGGGATATGGTGCATTCAATTCTATAACCGCCAAATCAATAACCGTAAAACCTGCTTCTATAGCATTAAATACACTTTCTGTTGAAACGTAACAAATTTTCTCTATAGAAACATGTTCATAAGATTTGTCCGTTAAAGGATATATTTTAACTGATATATCATCATCCGCAAAAATAATATAAGTAGTAAAAAAAAATATAGCAATTATTAAAAAAAGTAACCTGCTTTCTTTAATCATTACATTATTGTTAAAATTTACTTTTTTGCCAGGAGTTCTAATAGCAATCCATTTTTTAGTCCCGTCCAAAAGTTCGCTCATATACCTGCCCCCCTTTGCGTATGTAATCGTTTCATAATCAGCTCTTTTTAGGTATTCTTTTTAAATTAGCCAAATAGTTCTCTAAAAGTTGTTGTGTTTTTTCTTTATCAAGTTCAGTATTCAAATTTACATTTAAACTCATATTCCTTTCGCTATACATAGATAGTGACTTTGCAAGCATATCAAGTGCTTTCAGCCTCAATTCATTAGAATAAGCAGAATCTAAATAAATCCTAACAAATTCTTTTCTAACTTCTTCTGGTGAAGATATAAGAAGGCCAGGACAAACTTTTTTCTCCTGGAACTGGTAATTTTTCGCAATTTCCGGCACCTTTCTTATCAATTTAAAACTACTTTCATTTGTAAAAAGTTTTCTATAAAAAGGGGTTAAAAGCGAATCTGGTGCGATCTCTTTTTTTTGTAATTTTTCATTGAGGGAAATATATTCTTTTTTTCTGCGCAACTTATATATTTTCTGGTAAGGTTTTTTTAAATCTGGGAACACAATTCGGCATGCAGTTGTAGGTTTTATCCCTTTTGCATATATCAAATATAAAATAGCCTTTTCACTCTCATTCATATATCCTCCGAATATACATATAATATTATATATAAATAAATTTATCCTATAACAAAATCAAACCTTACCCTATCCTTGCTCGCTAAAAATTAAATAAAAACGTTATCCAACCCATAATATTATTCTTTTATAGTGTTATTTAGTCAAATATGCATATTTTAGCATAATTTCTTATATTGCCTAATTTGCAAATATTTACGGTTCTTTGCAAATAAAAGGCGAAAATACAATCGAGCGGACATTTACTATTGCAGGAATTTTATGTATAGAAAAATGGCGAAAATTATAATTGCAACTATTCCAAAATTTTTCCAAAAGCTGAGCTGTTTCATTGTTTTTAATTGACTTTCCGATTGTTTTAATTGACTTTCCGATTGTTCTGCAAGGATAGATGAAAAATGTGATAAGAAAAAATCAACTGAATAACTACGTATAATCGGTGTTCCCATAACATCTTGCGGCGACCAAATAATATGAATCTCATTATTTTTATATCTCCATGGAATTGCATACCAATTCCATAGCTGTATAGCGAAAGCACGGCGGTTGAATGGTTTAAACATTTCTTCCATTGATTCATATTTATTTGTTATTCTCTTCTGCCAGTCCGCAAGACCTATGGGAACATTTGCGTCCGCCATCATTTTTTCTAGTAAAGTTATTTCTTCAAAATAGTCTGCCTCAATGTCTTTATTTTTAGACGGCGCACCGAAATCAGAAAGTAGCCTTTCAGAAATATCTGGAGTGCCAAAAACATTGAGGCAGGCGTATAGCGGATAGTCAGAAACAGCGAGGCGATTTTCGCCATTTTTCAATTTTTTTATCGCTTCCTCAATAAGTGGTTTAAAATCTAGGCAATGTAACGGCTTAGATTTTTTTATAGTTGTAAAATTATAAATAGCTTCTTTTGACGGAAGAATAACCTTTTCGCTGTCATTCATATATCCTCCGAATATATATATTATATTTTTTTTATATTAAATTTATCCTATAACAAAATCAAACCTTACCCTATCCTTGCTCGCTAAAAATTAAATAAAAACGTTATCCAACCCATCTATTTTAGCCTAAAATACAAATACTCCGATTCTTTGCGAATAAAAGGCGAAAATACTCATTTATCATTTTGGAACATTCCACTCATGCTGGGAAGATTTTTTTATTGTGTTTGTCTTTTTTCAATATAAATATTCAGGAATACAAGGCAAGTTTTAGAATTTCTGTCAATTTAGATTCTTTTGGTTTAGGTTTTTCTTCTTTATTCATTAAAATAATTTGTTTTAGAATGTTGCTACATTTTTTAACATATTACTACTCTGCAACTGCCATCAAATCTATACAAATCCCATTTGTGAAAGTAAGTAATTCAGGAATTTCTTTTTCGTCTATGTGTATCTTATTAAATTTTAAAATAAAGGCAAATTTCTGATATTTTCTTTTTATATTTAGCTTTGGTATTAATTCAGGTTTAATTTCTACAATAAATCCTGGAAATAAAAAATCCTCTGCTATAGAATCTATACTTTCACCTTGATATTCAAAAAAATCGTTAGAGACTCCAACTCCAATTTTAATATAATACTTCCCATTAATTTGATATAAGTCATCAATTGGTCCAAAAAACAATAAAGGACTTTTTTGACTTAAAAAATCATATAACTTAACTTGCCTATCAATATAAGAATTTTTAAAATCTAAATTTATATTCTCTTTAAACCAAGTCGTATTAGCATTATATCTTTCTGCCATTTTTAGAACTTCTTCTTTTAAAGATTTAATTCTTTTTTCGGTCTCAACCTTTTCCAACTCTTTTTTTACATATTGATTACGTCCCCAACTAATGATAAAATGACTTGGAATAACAACCAATATTACAAAAAATAAAAAAGTAGGAAGTCTTAAAGCAATTTTTATAAATTTGTTAATTGGTTTCTCCAACTTCCCATATAACATAACACCTACTCCAACACAAATCCAAAAGCAAATCCAAACTTTTTTTATTGCTTCCCCTAAACCATAAACATTTGCTACGGTCACAAAAGCCATAAAAAGTGTAAGGAAAATAAAACTTCCAATCACAAATGTTTTTGTCTCATATATACTTTTTCTTTTTAAAGTATCTGTATTTTTACTATCTTTAACATTTTCAGTGGTTTCATTCTTCCTATATTCTTCTTTTTTGTATTCTTCATAATTGTAAGATTCAAAGAATTGAAAATCATAATTTTTTCTTTTATCAGGGTCTGATAAAACACTATATGCTTCATTTATATCTTTAAACTTTTCTTCTGCACTTTTATTATGTGGATTTCTATCAGGATGATATTTTAAGGCAAGCTTTCTAAAAGCAACTTTTATTTCTTCTTCTGTAGCATTACGAGAAACACCTAATATCTGATAATAATCTTTCATACTTTTTTGTTATTTCATCAAATACAAAACCTTTTCTATCCCCTCTCATAGGCTTTTAATCCCGTCTCATACGCTTACCTTGACTGGGTTTTCTACTAAAGCGTATTATTTTAACTAACTATTTTTTAATAGGCATCGCTCCTTTTTTAAAAAACTCAAATTTATAATATTTCCAGTAAAATTAGATAAAATGCTTTCACAACACACATATTTACTCCAGGACATAAAACTAAAAAAATATTTCTCATCCATACTTCTATTCTTTTATAATTTCAAAATTATCAGAATATACAAAACAATTCAATAATGTTATTTTAACTGATAATCAACCAATATTAAAATTGTATAAAGAACATCTTAACTTACTATTTTTATTATACAAATTTTCATAGCAAAGTCAAAGATAACATTATATACAAATATTTTTTATTTTTGATTAAAATAAAAATTCCATTACCCCCCTCCAACCACTCATGAATATTAATTACCACCCCTATTATCAAAAATAGTTGCTGTATATTTTAGCATTAGAAATAGTGAGTAGGGTGGTGGGGTAACTTTTACCCCCCTGTCTAACTCACTATTATTTTTGGTTGTTGGATATAGTGAGTGGAATGGTAGGGTAAAAATTTGGTAGATAAAAGTTTTCAATATATTTTGGAATTTCTTTATAAAAGTAAGGCTAAAATATATATTTTTGGTGTCCATACTGGTGTCTATATATTATATAAAACCTTAAAAGAGTATCAAAATTAAAAAACAAAAAATTATTATTTTCTCTATATAATCATAAATCAACAAATATCTTAAAAATCAAGGTTCTTGATTAAAAGGCGGATGCTCTACCCCTGAGCTACGGGCGCATCATAACAATAAATTATACATTTTTTTTATTTTTACTCAAAATTTTAATAAAATATAAAAAAGAAGGTTGAAATTTTTAATGTTTATAAAGGGGAGAACTTATGGAAAAAAGAGAGATGATTTAAATCAGAAGGGAATTCTTTCGCAAGAATAAATAGAAATTATTCATAAGATAAAAATTATATAATTATTTTTAGTATGAGTTTAATTCAG
>Ga0272448_1008384_pt1 | contig 10767 bp, 6 predicted proteins | sample YNPCB0191_FD_202220 | JGI IMG/M metagenome (GOLD analysis project Ga0272448, IMG submission 202220) | Hot spring sediment microbial communities from Yellowstone National Park, WY, United States - YNP-CB-019-1 | ecosystem: Environmental > Aquatic > Thermal springs > Hot (42-90C) > Sediment... | reverse complement strand
GCCGGCCCTGGGCGTCGTAACTGTTGATCCGGTTGGCCGGAAGGTATCCGTTCCACCACAGATAACCCGGATAGCATACCCCGCTGGTGCAATCCTGGATCGGATACTTATAACCGTAAATTTCGATCTTCTCCCCGGTCGGGTAAATCCCCGTCGGCAAGGCGAAGTAATTCGAGCGCAGCCAGCCCATGCCCGCGATCTGCCAGCCCCCGATCAGCCGGTCCAGCAGGCCGCCTGCGTTGCGCCCCAGCCACTTGCCCCGCCCGAAGGGGAGGTCTACGATCCAGTTCCAGCGCACGCGATGCTTGGGGATGCTGGTATCGCGCTGGTAGGTGAGCAGGCGGTTGCGCGCCTCGAGATCGGCCGGCACGGCGCCGGGCAGGAACATGTTCAATTCGGCGATGGCCGGCACGTCGTCGGAGGCCTCGGTGGCCATGTTGGCGGCCGAAAGGGCGTTGCCCAGGTTGTAAAACACCTGGAAAGCGACTCCCCGGCTGTAGCGCCGCTCCAGCTCGAGCTCGAGGCCGTGGTAATTGGACCAGCCGGTGCGCTGATACTGCTCGAGCATGCCGTACACGGTCTGGTCGTAGGGCCGGCGGGCCACGCTGGCGAACTCGCCCGTCGGCAGGGGTTCCCCTCGGGTCACGTACCAAATGTAATCGGGCGTCTGGTCGTTATACGCATAGCGCTGCTCGAGACGGCTGCCGTGGTTGCCCACGTAGGAGAGGCGCAAGGCGGTGTCGGCCAGGACTTCCTTCTCCAGGCTGAGATTCCAGTCCTGCACCCGGGGTTCGGGCATCTGCCGGGCGAAGAACAGACCGCCCGCGGAGCCGCGCGCCAGCGCGCGGGCGTCGTTGATGTCCACCGCATTGCGGCTGTTCTTGCCGGCGATGATCTGAGGGACCGAGCGCATGGCGTAATTGCCGATCCCGTCCGGCGTGTAAGCGGCGCTGACCAGGTTCGCCTGGAAGTTGGCCACGAAGGGGGCGGAGTTCAACGCCATGCGCGGCACCCAGGTGCGGGCCGGCACGTGGAAGTAGGAAGTGCGGTATCCGCCGCGCCACACGAACGAGCGGAGGCCCTGACCGGCCCGGTAGGCGAATCCCAGACGCGGCCCGAAGTCGGCCCGGGAGGTGTCGAACAAGGTCGCGGGGAGACCGGCCTCCGAGGCGGTGATGAACCGGGCCCCCTGGCTCTCATAGCGGTTTACGATGGAGGGAATGGTGGCGCCCATCCGGTAGAGCTCCTCCAGCGGGCGGCTCAGCACGATGGCGCGGCGGCTCATGTCGAAGGTGCTCAGGGCGCGGTTCTTTTCCTGGAAGGGCGGCCAGTATTCCCAGCGCAGGCCCAGATTCAAGGTGAGACGGGAAGTAAGTTTCAGGTTATCCTGAAAGTAAAGAGCGTACTCTCGTTCCCGCACGTAATAGTAAGCGCGCTGGAAGCGGTTCGAGTAATTGGCGATTCCCAGGAACAGGTCCGCCATGCCGTGACCGGTGTAAGCCAGAGGCAAGGGATTGCCGCGGGAGCTTCGCGGGTCGTAAAGCGAGGTCGCCCCGGTGTTCCAGTCGTGCCGGCCTTGCGCCTGCTGCTGATCGGGGAGAATATTCAACTGGTCGTAGCGCAGGTGAAAGCCGAACTGGAGCTCGTGCCGGCTGCGAATCTTGGTGGCGTTCAGATCGAGGATGCCGTAAAAGTACGGCACGCCCCGGGTGTTGTGGCTCCAGAAGCGATAGCCGGGCAGGGCGGCGGTGGCGTCCAGTTTGGGGAATCCCTCCACGCCGAAGGGGTTGGGCAAGCCCAGTTCGTCGGCGTAGCGCCGGCCGGGTTCGCCGCTGCCGGCCCAGTCGGCCTGGCGGGCCCCGCTGGCCAGCAGTTCCAGGAAGAACGTGGGCGAGAAGGTGTGCAGCCAGTTCACCGCCAGGTTCTTGTTGGGGGCCAGCGTGCGGACCATGCCCGCCACCTGGTCCAGGACCGGAAGGTTGTAGTCGGTCCTTTGCTGCCGGCGTTCGTAATCGGCCTGAGTGTAGCGGGCGAAGAAGCGGTCGGAAGCCGAGAGATTGTGATCCAAGCGGGCCGTGAGAGTCCAATCGCGAATGGTGTCTTGGGCCGGGCCCCACCAGTTGTTGGCCACCAACGGGTTGACGTCCGGGTGGGTCGGCAGCGGGGTCACGTCGAACAAGTACTTGGTCACGGGGCTGAGGAGCGCCGGGTCCACCACGTTGAGCTGTCCGCGATAGGCGAACTGCCGGCGCTCCCAGGTGAGGGGATCGGTCGTCCAAGGATCGTAGATGAGGTACTGGCGGCCTTGGGCGTCCACCAGACCGCGGAAGTCGCCCGCGCGCATCGCTTGGGTAGGCACGCGGGCGCCCATGGTGGCCGGATTGATGTTCCGCATGGCCTCGTAGGCGAAGAACCAGAAAGTGCGGTTCCGCCCGTCGTAGAGCCGAGGCAGCCGAAGGGGCCCGCCGGCCGAGGCGCCGAATTCATTGCGGATCAATTGGGGCGGCTTGGCGTAGTAGTCCTCGCGCCGCCGGGCTTTGCCCAGGCCGTTGTTGCGGTGGGTCTCGAAGGCCGCCCCGTGCAGCTCGTTGGTGCCGCTCTTGGTCATCACGACCACGCTGGTGGGCCGGCTGAACCTGGCCGAGGAGGAATTGGTCTCGACCTTGAATTCCTGCACCGTATCCAGCCCGGGCTGCCTCATGACCACGGTGCCCCCGTTGCGGTCGTTCAAGGAGGCGCCGTCCAGCAGCATCTCGTGCGAGCCCAGTCTCATGCCGTAGGCGCGCAGGCCCTCGGCGCCGGGAACGGTGACCAGCAGGTTGGTCAGCGCGCGGCCATTGATGGGCAACTGTTCGATGCGAGTGCGCTCCAGGACCTGGCCCAAGGTCGGATTGTCCAGGGTCAGCAAGGGGGTGACGTCCTGCACCTCCAAGGCGGTCACCACCTGGCCGACCGTGAGCGTAACGTCCACCACCAGGCTTTGCTGGACTTGGACGGTCAGCGCCGCCTCGAAGCGCTGCATGCCGGGCGCCTCCACCGCCAGGTGGTAGGGGCCGGGGATCACGCCCGGAAACAGGTAAAAGCCTGCCTCATTGGTCGCGGTCTTCAGCGTGACCTTGGTGGCCTGATGGGTCAACTGGACCGAGGCAGCCGGCACGGCCGCGCCGGCTTGATCGCGCACGGTTCCGTTGACCACGCCGGTGGAGGCCTGGGGCCGGGCGGGCCGCCCGGTGAGCGCCAGGCCGATCAGAACCGGCCAGAGGCTCTTTCTGCGGAAATTTGCTTTCATGGCGACCTCCCGCGCAGAAGCGGGCTGCTCGGCGCAGCTCGCCTCCGCCCGTCTTCGATCGCCTATAATGATAGGCGGCCTGCCGGAGCGGGTCCAGTAACGTTACCGTAACAAGGGGGTGGGATGGCGGGTATTCCCCGAGCCGCCGGCGCGAGCGTCCCTCTGCCCCAAGGAGTCACCGCCCAGGCCGTCCAGGCTCAGCTCGACAAACTGCTGGGCAGCTCGCGCTTCGCCCGCGCGCCCCGCCTCTCGCGCCTGCTGCGCTACCTGGTGGAACGCACCCTGGCCGGGCAGACCGAGGACTTGAAAGAGTCTCTGCTGGGCGGGGCCGTCTTCGACAAGCCCCAGGGCTTCGATCCCGCCGCGGATCCCATCGTACGAGTGGAGGCCGGCCGCCTGCGCGAACGGCTCAGGAGCTATTACCAGGCCGAGGGACGCGGCGATGAGCTGCTCATCCGGCTTCCCAAAGGGGGCTATGTTCCCCTGTTTCAGAAGCGGCGTAGCGCGGCCGCCGCCCGGCCCGGCGAGCCGGCCCGGCGGCCATCCCCGGCGGCCAGGAAGCGACTGCTGATCCTGCCGTTTCGGGACTTCAGTGAAGGGGGCGCAGGGGCGTTCTTGGCCGAGGGCTTGGTGGAGGATTTGACGACCGCTCTTTCGAAGGTTCCCGCCCTGCGGGTGGTGGCCCGGCGCTCGACTCATCGTTACGCCGCCCGCCCTGCGGACGTGCGCCGGATCTGCCAAGAGCTCGGCGCCGACCTGGTGATCGAGGGGAGCATCCGTAAAGCGGCGGCGGCCGTGCGCATCTGCGTTCGCCTGGCCGAGAGCAGGCAAGGGACCTATCTCTGGTCGGAGATCTTTGATTTCCCCGAAAGCCAGCTCGCCGCCGCTCACCAGCGCATCAGCGAGGCGGTGATTGCCGCCGCGCTGCCGTCCCGGCGGGTCCGGGCAGATGCGCTCCCCGGGCCGGCCGCCCAGAACTCGCAGGCCTACCTGTTATCCCTGAAGGGGCGGCACCATGTTCGGCGGAGGAGCCGCCAGGAGCTGCTCAAGGGAATTCGCCTTCTCGAGCAGGCTCTCGAATTGGAGCCTCACGCCGCCACCTTGGCCACTCTGGCGGAAGCCCACGTCATGCTGGCCTGGTACGGCTTTGCGGCCGCTCAGGCGGTGATGCCCAGGGCGCTCATGGCCGCCGAGCGCGCCGTCGCCATGGACCCGTCTCTGGCCCAGGCCCACCTGGCGCTCGGTCTGGTGCGCGAGCTGTACCAGTGGGATTGGCGCGGCGCGGAGACGCATTTCCGCACGGCTTGCCGCCTGGATCCCAGCGATGCGACCGCCTGGTTCGAGCTGGCCTTGTGCGTCAGCCGCACGGGGGGATTCTCCCAGGGCGTCGAGCTGATGCGGTTGGCGGTGCGCGCCGACCCGCTCTCGCCCCTGGTTCATACCAATCTGGGCGTGTGCCTGTACTATCAGCGCTCTTTCGCCGAGGGGCTGCGGAGCTTGCTGGAGGCCTTGGATCTGAACCCGGACTACTTCCCCGCTCACTTTCGCCTGGGCATGACCCATCTGGCGATGGGAAACCTCGGGGAGGCGATCGCCAGCCTGGAGCGCGCCCGAAGCTTGTGCGAAGCTTGTCCCACTGTGTCGGGGCTGCTCGGCTATGCCCTCGGTTTGGCCGGCGACCGCGGCGCGGCGCAGGAAATGCTGCGGCGGATCGCGACTCCCGCGGACTTCGGTTACGTTCGCCCCACCGCGATGGCCCTGGTTCACCTGGGATTGAAGGATCACGACCGGGCTGTTGCCTGCCTGGAGCGCGCCCGGGCCGAACGCGACCTGTTGCTTGCCGACATCCAGGCCGATCCGATCTTCGACCCGCTTCGTGCGGAGAGCCACTTCCGGGACTTGACGCGTGAAGTCTTTCCCGAGGCCTGAGTGCCGAGCCGGGCGGCGAGGCAGTCTTTTACCGGCAATGGGCTGATTCCACGTGAGTTACTGTCTGTCGGGGCCGGCCGCCTTCTGTCTACATCCTACTTGTGGGGCAGGTGAACCTCCAGCGCCGCCAGGATTTGCGTCTGTCGCGCGTCCGGTCGCGGCAGTCGCGTCAGTGTGGTCTTCTCATCGACAGGGTAGTGCAGCAGGCACAGACGGCTGAGTGCCGCCAAGGCATCGGGCAGCGTAATGGCATGCGGATCCGCGTCGGTGGCCCCGAACTGGGCTTCGAGACGCCGCTCCAGCTCGCGGCGGAGCTTGAGCGCCAACATGCAGGCCAAGACGTGGCCGCGCGTGCGGCTCTCCTTGCGCACGAACACCGGGCGCACTTCCAGCAGCCCAGTCTTCAGTTGCCGGAAATCCCGCAGTAAAAATGCATGATGGAACCCGCGGGGCGGGCACGGAGCTCTGATGTGTTGCGTGCATTGAAGCTGTCAGTCTTAAGAGCCTGCTGCCGGGCTGGGCTCACCCGGCTACTGGCGGCGAGCGACTGGCGCCGGCGGCGTCTGTTAATCCTCGGCTATCACGGAACCTCGCTGGACGACGAGCATGAATGGGACGGCAGACTCTTCATGCCCCCAGCTCTTTTGCGGCGCAGATTGGAGTGGATACGTGAGTTCCGGTGTGCTGTCCTGCCTCTGAGGGAAGCGCTGGCGCGCCTCTACGAGGGATAACGCTACCGCCCCGCGCCGTCTGCCTCACCTTCGACGACGGCTTCGCCGGCTTCCACCGCTATGCCTGGCCCCTGCTTCGGGAATACGGTTGGCCGGCGACTCTCTACCTCACCACTTACTACTCTCTTTACAACCATCCGGTCTTCGACCCGGCGGTACCCTATCTGTTGTGGAAGTCACGGCAGCGCACGCTGGACTGGCCACCAGTGTTGACCGATCAAGTCCTTCTCGACCGGCGTGGACGCGCCGAAGCCGAAGCACAGATCAAGGCCTATTGCGCCGCCCGGCGGCTTTCCGGGGCAGACAAGGACGAGCTTCTGCGCGAGTTGGCGCGGCGGCTCGAAGTTGATCTCGGCGGCTTGTCGTCCCGCCGGATTATGCATCTGCTCTCCCCGGCAGAGGTCAGAGACCTCGCCTCGCAAGGCCTGGATGTCCAGCTCCACACCCACACCCATTCCACGATGCGCGAGCGCGAGCAGTGCCATCGGGAGATCCAGGAGAACCGCGGCCATATCGCCGCGATGACCGGCACCATGCCGGAGCATTTGAGCTACCCCAACGGCGTGCATTTCCCAGAGCTGCGCGCCTGGCTGCGTGAATGCGGGATTCTCTCGGCCTCCACGACCGAGCCAGGCCTCAGCACGGCCGCTACGGATGCGTGGGTGCTGCCGCGGTTCCTGGATGGCTGCCCGGTTACGCGGGTTGAGTTCGAGGGCTAGCGGGAGTTTACAAGTTATCACTCTTGTACAAATTAGCGTTGTAGCTGTGGCCCGCCGGGGGTCCCGCTCCGGGGCATGAGCAGGCTGAGCCTCTGATGGGCTGGATTGGGTTCTGCCAAAGAACCAATACCAAACCAAAGAGGCTCAACCATGAATCGAGTATGTAGCATTTTCTCCCAGTTGCTGCAACTGTTCCCACGCGTCGAGTTCGAGCGCGCCGTTAAGGACCACCAAGCCGAACGCCATGCCCGTGGTTTCACCAGTTGGGGCCAGTTCGTGGCCATGCTGTTTTGCCAGTTGGGGCGGGCCCACTCGCTGCGCGAGATCTGCGGTGGCCTGGCCTGCTGCGAGGGGAAACTGAAGCACCTCGGCATCCCGCTGGCGCCGAAGCGCTCCACGCTGGCCTACGCCAATGAGCACCGGCCGTGGCAGTTGTTTGAGACCATCTTCCAGCAGTTGCTGGAGAGGGCCCGGCAGGTGGTCTACGCCCAGCGTGGGCCGAAGAAGTTCCGCTTCAAGAACAAGCTCATGAGTTTGGATGCCAGCGTGATCGACCTGTCGGTGTCGCTGTTCGACTGGGCCAAGTTCCGCCGCACCAAGGGAGCCATCAAGCTGCACCTGCTGTTGGATCACGACGGCTACCTGCCCAGCTTCGCGGTGGTGACCGAGGGCAAGGTCCACGAGATCCGAGTGGCCCGCACGCTGCGCTTCCAGCCGGGGACGATCCTGGCGATCGACCGCGGCTACACCGATTACGAATGGTTCGTCGAGTTGACCTGCCAGGAGGTCTACTTCGTCACCCGGCTGAAGGACAAGGCCGTCTATGCAGTCCACGCGGAGTGCGAGGTACCCAAGAACCGCAACGTGCTCAAGGACGAACTGATCTGGTTCCCGAGCGTGACTGGCCCCGGGCAAGAGCCGGTTCTGTTCCGCCGGGTGGAGGTCTGGGACGAGGCGCAGCAGCAGTCGCTGGTGTTTCTGAGCAACCTGCTCAGCTTGGGAGCGACCACCATCGCGGCCATCTTCAAAGACCGCTGGCAGGTGGAGTTGTTCTTTAAGGCGATCAAGCAGAATCTGAAGATCAAGACCTTTGTGGGAACCAGCGCCAACGCGGTGAAGACTCAGGTGTGGACAGCGCTGATCGCCATCCTGCTGGTGAAGTATCTGCAACTGAAAGCGAAATTCGCGTGGTCCTTGTCCAATCTCATCGCCCTGCTGCGCCAGCAACTGTTCGTCTATCGCGACCTGTACCAGTGGCTGGACGACCCCTTCCAGGCCCCGCCCGTGCTGGCGGGAGTGCACGACGTTCAGTTGGAACTGGGGCTGGAGTGGTAAGGCGGGTTTGGACAGCAGAAATGGCCAGCGTCTCATCGGATCAACAAACAGGAGGCTTTAGGACCATTCATTTGGACAGCAGCTACCTACGAAGCTAGCCGGCCAGCCAGTGCGCTGGGGGGAACCTGGTCTACAAAACGCCCGGAAGGCCGAGCTATGTCCCGTGTTTTCAATCAGCCCGAGCGGGGTTCCCGGTTAATTTGGACAGCAGTGAATTCACGGGCATCGTCTGGATAGATGCACGGACGCACGGCGCCGAGCCGAAGCTGGAAAGCGTGCTCGATGTCATCGCCCGGGAGCTTTTCCGACAGCCGCAACTAGCCGCTAAGTGTTTGGCCGAAAAGAGACCCGAAGTCCGGAGGCTACTTGAGGAGGGTCGCTACTTGCTGGTCATTGACAACCTCGAGACTCCTCTCGCGGATCCCGGTCTGAACAACTTTATCGCCAACCTGCCAGACCAGAGCAAGGCCGTCCTGGCAACCCGCGAAGCTCATCGCTATCCCGCAAGCGTGCACCTGGCAGGATTAAGCAAAGACGAGACCCGGCAGTTACTTTCCCGAGAACTTCCCAACTTTGTTCTCGGCGAAGACAGAATCGAGATGATCTACTGGGCTACGGACGGCTTGCCGCTCGCCATCAAGATCGTCGCCGGCATGCTTGCCGAGGGGGTTCCGTGGGATTACGTTCAGGACGTCCTTAAGGGTGCTGGCTGTGACCGGGGGATGTTCTGGGACCTCCTCATGGGAGGGCGATGGAAATCCGTCACCTCCCAAGCCCGAAGCGTCCTCATGGCGGCCTCGGTTTTTCCCGCACCGGCTTCCCCAGATGCGCTGATCGCCGCCTCGGGTGTGCAAGTGCCTGACTTCTACAACCGAGCTCTGCCCCAATTGCTGCGCGGAGACCTTCTCACACTTGCGACAGAGCCGTTAGTGAACCCTCGTTATGCCATTGGCCACGTCATCGTTCAGACCTTTGCCGCCAATCGGCTTCGCGCCAGCAGTAGTGAAGCCGAGGTTTGGGACCGGGTCCAGTCTCACTATCTGGCGCTGTGTCGCCGGCATGCCAAAGACTTTAGAGTGGGCTATCCGGTGCTGAAGCAGGACTTACCAAATATCATCGCAGTACTTAGGAGCTGTTACGAGCGACACCAGTACCGGATCTTGTTAGACTTTTTGGAAGAGATTTCTTATTTTCTTTATGACACGGGCCACTGGCCCGAGCGCCTGGAGTGGTCACAAAAGGGCTATCAGGCCGCCATGGAATTGGGGGACTTTCACCGCGCCGGCAAGTGTACCTATTGGGAGGGGTGGTACCGGTGGCGTGTCCGGGAATGGGAGGCAGCCCGAGAGGCGGCGAAGCGGGCGGACGAGTGTTTCCACAAGGCTCATCCGGAAATGGATAAGGAGGAACGAGAACCCCGTGTGAGCCAGTTGTTAGGCATGATTGCCTTCGGGCAACAACAGTTTGAGGAGGCAGAGAACTGGTACAAGCAAGCGCTTGCGGGATTCGAAAGGCAGCGTGCTAGCGTAGCCCCCGAGTTTCAGGAAGACAAGGACTTTTGGCGCGTGACAGTACTGACCAACCTCGGCGATCTGGCTGTGTTCCGCGGCGACCAAGCGCGCAGGCTCGAAGAATCGAGGCTTGCCACCGAGCGTTACACGGAGGCTTGCGACTGGTACATCAAGGTAAGGTCCGAAGCCGAACAGCGCTGTGGCCACGCAAACCAGCTAAGAACTTACGATCGCTGGGCCGCGCGACTTGCCCGAACGCTCGGCAACCTAGGAGACGTGAACAGCCGTCTGAGCAAGCTTGACAGCGCCGCCGAGTGTTACCAACAAGGCCGCAATCTGGCGACGCAGATGGATCTGCCAAACACCCGTGGCGCCTGCGCCGTGGGGCTGGGCTTGCTCTGTTGGCGTCGGAACGAACGCGGTTGGGAAGATCTCCTCAAGGAGGGGCTGGAGGTTTTCGACCGCCTCGGCAGCCGCTCGCCGACCGAGCAGGAGAACCTGTCACGAGCCCGCGAGATCATAGAAAAGGGGCTACCTCCCCCGCAAGGCTCGCACGGCGGCTTCTAATGGCGCCGCTGCTGTCCGCGAGCGCCGGCGCCGGGGCCACATACAGTCATCCGGGCCTGGTCAGGTCGCCGTCCCGGCGCCTTGGTGCCCCCTGAGAAGGCGGGCCGGCGGACCGGCCCGCCAGCCAGTCAATCGAACACGGCACTAGCAGCACTCAGCCACCTCTCGCCAAGCCTACCGACGCCTGTGATCGCAACCCAAGCCCGGCGCCGAAGGGACCGGCGCGCAGCGTTTCCCGCAAGCACGAACGACGCCGCCCGCCCTGTTTCGGGCCTGATCCGGCGCTCATCACGCCGCAGCTTAGCTGCCGCCTTCACCCGTGCCGGCTGCGCTGCTCAACAGCGAGTTGATCTTGCTAAAGATCGTGCTAATGCTGCTGGTGACATTGGGCATAAGGGCCGCCGCAGCCAGAGCCACGAATCCCGCCATCAAGGCGTATTCGATCAGGTCCTGGCCCTCGGTCTCCCTCCAGAAACGACGCATCGCGTGTGTCATTCCTTTCTCCTCTCCCGCTTGCTAATCTTACCGGTGCTCTCGCCGCTCGCCCAAGAGCCTTTCGGATTCGGGGACGGCCGGCGATGGCCTCCCGGCTTATAAGCTCATCGGACGCAGTGCGCGCAGTTGCACCAGTTTTGGCTCGGGAAAAAGACTGAAAAGCGGCGTGCAGTTCGCCTCAAGGGTGGGCT
>Ga0272448_1008382_pt1 | contig 10767 bp, 12 predicted proteins | sample YNPCB0191_FD_202220 | JGI IMG/M metagenome (GOLD analysis project Ga0272448, IMG submission 202220) | Hot spring sediment microbial communities from Yellowstone National Park, WY, United States - YNP-CB-019-1 | ecosystem: Environmental > Aquatic > Thermal springs > Hot (42-90C) > Sediment... | reverse complement strand
TAGGGTTAAACAGTATATACCACCTAACACCTATGACCAAACACCTGGCACCTGAAGCATGACCTACCTAGAAGCAATAAGGTACTTAGAATCCTTAGTTAATTACGAGAAGATTCCCGCCTGGTCTTATAAAGAATCATTAAAACTTAAGCGCTTTAAGGGGTTTTTAAAATTAATCGGCAACCCACACCATAGCTTAAAATGTATTCATATAGCAGGCACAAAAGGCAAAGGTTCAACATCTGCATTTTGCGCCTACATATTAAGAGAGGCCGGATATAATACGGGGTTATACACCTCTCCCCATTTATCAGATTTTAGGGAAAGGATTCGGATATTACCTCGTAAGGTCATAAAGACGAAGAGTCATAGACCACAAGGGATGTTTGAAGGGGTGATAGCAAAAAGGGACCTGGCGGATTTGGTGCATAGACTAAAGCCGGCCATAGAGTTATATAATGAGAATTCAATATATGGGCAGCTTTCGTTTTTTGAGGTTTATACTGCCTTAGCCTTTGTATATTTTAAAGAGAAAAATACGGATTTTGTAGTCTTAGAGACAGGGCTTGGGGGCAGGTTAGATGCTACAAATGTTGTCAACCCTTTAGTCTGCGCCTTAACGCACATAAACTACGACCATACTGATAAATTAGGGCATACCTTAAAAAAGATTGCTGCTGAGAAGGCGGGAATAATTAAAAGGCAAAAGGCAAAAGGCAAAAGGCAAAATTTAATTGTAATTTCCGCGCCTCAGGAAAAAGAGGTTATTCAGGTAATCAGGCAGAGATGCAAAAAGGTCGGGGCAGAGTTATATGTGGTGGGTGAGGATATCACATATCATAAGACAAAAAATGGATTCATAGTAAAAGGTATCTTAGGCGCATATACAAATTTGCGCATAAGGCTTTTAGGGCAGCATCAGATTATAAACGCAGCAGTAGCCACTGGTGTTATTGAGGCGTTAAACAGGATAATGGCAACCCCTGTTTCTATGCATAATAGAGGAAATATCAATATTTGCCATATAAGAAGGGGTCTTTATAATACTGTCTGGCCAGGCAGATGCGAGATTATTTCTAAAAACCCTTTAATTGTTTTAGACGGCGCTCAAAATATTTCCTCTTGCAAAGTTATAAAAGAAACAGTGAGACAGGGTTTTAAATATGATAAACTTATCCTTGTCTTGGGGGTTTCCAGGGATAAGGATATAAAAGGTATATGCAACCAACTTTATGATTTGGCTGATGAGATAATTCTAACGAGGGCAGATAACCCCAGGGCATATCCACCCCAGGAACTTGCAAAATATTTTTCAGGAAAAAACACATATAAGACCCATACTGTGCAAGAAGCCAGGGGATTGGCTTTATCTCTTGCAAAGAAAGATGATTTAATTTTAGTCTGTGGTTCGCTTTTTGTAGTTGGTGAATTTAGGGATGCATAAATACGACCTTACAGATACTATTGCGGCTATTTCTACTCCACCGGGTGAATCAGGCATTGGCATTGTCCGTATCAGCGGAAAAGACGCCCTTTCAATTGCGGATAAAATTTTTGTATCAAAAGACGCAAAAAGACCAAGTGCATTTAAGACATACACAACTCATTATGGATGGATAACCGCAAACCGAACACCGGACACAAATGACCCTAGACCAAATAATGTAATTGATGAGGTCATCCTGACTGTAATGCGCAGCCCAAAGAGCTATACAAAGGAAGATGTTGTTGAAATTAATTGCCATGGCGGCGCCATCGCCCTTCGCCGCGTGTTAGATTTGGTTTTAGAGCAGGGCTGTCGTTTGGCAGAACCAGGCGAGTTTACTAAACGCGCCTTTCTAAATGGTAGAATTGATTTGGTGCAGGCAGAAGCGGTTTTAGACATAATTCAGGCCAAGTGCGTTTCCGCATTAGAGGCAGGCATTCGGCAATTAAGGGGGGATTTATCTAAAGAGATAAAAAAATCCAGGGATGGCCTGTTGGAGATACTATCAATTTTAGAGGCAAATATAGATTTCCCTGAAGAGGAAATTGCCAGTGCTGATATGTCAGAGATATCCCGGCGTTTAAAAAAGATAGATAATGTTTTTAAGGCAATCCTTGAAAATTCTGATTATGGCAGGATATTGCGCGACGGCATAAATGTCGTCATTTGCGGCAGGACTAATGTGGGTAAGTCTTCGCTTTTAAATGCGCTCTTAAAACAGGAAAGGTCAATTGTTACCTCTATTGCCGGCACAACTCGGGATACCATTGAGGAGTTTATTAACATTAAAGGCATCCCTGTTAAAATTGTGGATACAGCAGGCATTATTAAACCGCGGAATTTTGTAGAAAAAAAGGCTATACAGCGTTCAAAAAAATATATGGAATCCGCGGATTTAATCATCCTGTTATTTGATGGAAGCAGGAGATTGACCAGGGAAGACATGGTATTTATCAGGAGATTAAGCAAAAGAAATACCTTAGCGGTTATAAATAAAATCGACCTTAAGGAGAAGATTGAAAGAGGGATTATTACAGATAAGTTTGGCAGCGTAATTGATATTTCTGCTAAAAAAAATATAAACATTAACTTGCTTGAAGATGCTGTCGCGGATTTTGTATATAACGGGAAGGTATCTGCGCAGGAATCCATAATAGTTACAAATTTAAGGCATATTGAAAAAATAAAAGCAGCACATAGACATATTACTAACGCATTGAATTCACTTGATAATAAACTGTCAATAGAGTTTGTCGCACAGGATATCAGGGATGCGCTTTTGTATATGGATGAGATATTAGGTAAGAGTTTTACAGAAGATATGCTACAGAGGATTTTTAGTGAATTCTGTATAGGTAAATAGATGGAGGATGAGATGGACAAGAAAAAGATTGAAAGGGCAATAACTGAGATATTGGTGGCTATTGGCGAAAACCCCAGAAGAAAGGACTTAGAAAAAACGCCGCAGCGAGTTGCCCAGATGTGTGAAGAAATTTTTTCAGGGATTAACCAGGAGCCGGAAAAAGAATTAGAGGTTATCTTAGACCAAAAGCATGATGAGATAATCCTTCTTAAGAATATCCCTATCTATTCTTTGTGTGAGCATCATCTACTTCCATTTATTGGCAAGGTGCACATTGCATATATCCCGAGGCAAGGCCGTGTTACAGGATTAAGCAAGATAGCGCGGGTTGTGGATATTTTATCCAGACGCCTGCAGGTTCAGGAGAGGCTTACCACACAGATTGCAGAAATTTTGATGAAGAAACTTAAACCGCTTGGGTGTATGGTGGTTATTGAGGCAGAGCATTTATGTATGTCATTCCGCGGGGTAAAAAAGCCTGGAACCGTAACAGTTACCAGCGCCGTCAGGGGTATATTCAAAGAGAATGAGAAGACGCGTTCTGAAACATTGTCATTGATTAAGACATAAATATACTACGGCTATAATTTACACAAAAAACTCCCTATCCAGACTCCTGTATTGAATCGCCTCTGAGAGGTGTTCTGTTTTAATCTGCTCTGATTCTGCCAAATCTGCAATTGTCCTTGAGACCTTTAATATCTTATCGTATGCCCTTGCGCTAAAATTAAGTTCAGTCATAGCCATCTTTAATAGTTTATCCTCCTCCTTGCCTAATACGCAGAACTTTTTTATCTGCTTGTGGCTCATCTGGCTATTACAGAATATACCCTCATTTTTGAATCTTTCCCTTTGAATCCCCCGCGCCTTATTTACCCTCTCCTTAATCTGCTCTGAACTCTCAGCCGGGAGATTGCTGGATAACTCCTGATATCTTGCTTGAGGCACCTCAATATGAATATCAATCCTATCCAACAAAGGACCTGATATTTTAGAACGATATTTATAAACCTGGGTTGTGCTGCACCTGCAGGCAGACTTAAGTTGTCCTAATGCCCCGCAGGGACAGGGATTCATTGCGCAGACTAATGTAAAGGAGGCAGGAAATAGAAAGGACCTGTTTGCCCGCGAGATGCGTATAAAACTATCTTCTAAGGGTTGCCTTAATGCCTCCAGGCAGTCGCGCCTGAATTCAGGGAGTTCATCTAAGAATAATACCCCCTGATGCGCTAAACTTATTTCTCCGGCTTTAGGTATAGAGCCGCCTCCTATTAATGCGGCATTAGAGATACTGTGGTGCGGATGCCGGAAAGGCCGCCGCGTCATAATGCCTTCCCTTATAGGTGAATTGCCTGCCACAGAATGTATTTTAGTTACCTCAAGCATCTCCTCTAATGTTAAATCAGGCATAATAGTAGGTATTCTTTTAGCCAGCATAGTCTTGCCACTTCCAGGTGGTCCGATTAAAAGGATGTTATGAACGCAATACAACATTTGAGTATGAATTGGTAGCCAAATTGCCTTAAAAGACACCCCCTACCCTACCGCCACATCCCCCACCCACCCCTCGTTTTAATCCTAACCCCATTCCCTAAATCCATTACCATTTTGAAAAGGAAGTGGTATAATTAGGAATAAAAATTTACAATCGGTTGGAATAAAAGTTAGGATAATAACTATGAAAGCAATGTTACTACGGGTCGGTATTGACAAGGGAGCGGGTGGGGCTTTATCTCCGATTTTTGAAGATGGAACTTTTGAATTTATACCAATTCCTAAAAGAGATATATTATCAAAAGAAACAAGAACATACGGTAATACCGTTGGGAAGAAAGGATTACGTTTTCTACATACCTTCCAAGTAAAATAGCAGATACGGTTATGCATTGCGACCCAGATTTTGAACTCTTTATATATGGAGACCCCACAGCAAAAAGAAACTATCTTTTAAAACTTGACAAAGAAGATTTATTGGTTTTCTACGCAGGACTTACGCCGTATCAAAACAATAAGCAAAAAGAAGGATTATACATAATAGGATTTCTTACTGTTAATGCTGTTATTGACTTTAACAAGCTATCTCCAATAGAAACCAAAAAATATTGTGATTTATATCCAAGCTATGCACATTTTAGGAGAAGTTATACTACTGACTTAGTTGTAGTTATTGGAGATAGGCAGAGAAGTAAATTGTTAAATAAAGCTATATCTATAAGCGAATCTGGATTTGATAGTATAGGTCGTCCTTGTCAAATTGTTTCAAAAAAAATGGAAAATCTGCTTGGCATTTCAGGAGCAATCCAGCGAAGCATTCCACCAAGATTTATCAAGTGTGAAATAAATATTTCAAATTTAAAAGAGCTGTTAGGAATTACCCCTTAGGAAAGATTAGCCAGAAAAATCTTCGTTAGATTTCCCCACTTCTTACGTCTATTATAGTAGGAGGTGGCAAAATGAGATGTAAACCAGTCCCTAAGAAGCTGCTTGAGGAAACAAAGCGATTGATCCGACTGAAAATGTTCCTTGATGAATGTGGGCTAAAGAAGTATCGTTTTACTACCAAAGAGTTAAGGAAAATACTGCGTGTTTTATAGTCAAGAATACGCTTAAATAATACTGAAAAAGTAGTATAATTTACCTAAAGAGACAAAGGAGCAGTATGTTAAAAATTTTCTAAATAGTTGAGGCAACCTTCTAAGTTAGAGCGTTGCCTTTTTATTTTTCGGGAGGTCTATATGGATACCTTAAAATTGTCAATTAGCACTAAAATATACGATACGAAGGCAGTAACAAGAGCAGCCCATAGTTTTAGCGATAAATACTATATCCAAATTGATCCTTTAACGGAAGAAACCATCCAAGTTTCTATTAAGACAAAAGAAGAAAATAGCACTGCATTGAAGATTTTCTCCGACCTGTTCTTTAACGAACTCTTAGATCAGCAAATTAGAGTTTCTGTTGAGAAAGATTTTGGGCACATAAGAGATATGATTGTTAAGAAGGCATTCTCACCTATAACTGATTCGATATGATGGTGCAGGTATTCAGTATTATCGTAATATTTCTGATTTATGTCATCTCTACAATTATCCTTTTTTCTAAAACATCGTTTCTTAAAAATGAATTAATCTACAATTACAAGCTTATCTTGATACTGTTGGGAATCGCAATATTGGCAAAATTCCCCCTTTTTGGTCATTATTTTTTCGGTTTGGAATATGAGGATGCCTATATTTACAATGCCTTTGCACGGGCTCTATTATATATTCAGCATCTTCCAGCTACTCCTTTTCTGACACAAGGGTGTCTTTTTGGCAGCCTTCGTAATTGCTATTTATCGGGCACGTATTCAGGACACTTAATTACTTTTCCGGCTATCGTATATTCAATCTTTAGGTTAATCGGCTATTCTCCCTATACTATCCTTTACATCAATTTAATTTGTTCCTTGCTGTCCGTTATTCTCATATTTCTCATTGCAAAGATATTAATAAATGATAACAGCTATGCAGCCATAACAGCTGGAATTTTCGCATTAACACCGATTATCAACGTATTTCATACAAGTGGTCTTTCAGAAACATTCTCCAGCACATGGATATTGCTATTTCTATATATATTCTTATTAAAATATGTTCAAAGAGCAGAGTGTAGAAAATATACTTATTTATTTTGGTTAAGTCTTATATTTTCTTTAACCATAGCTACATTAATCAAAAGAGAAAATCTTTTGATTTTATTGACCCCGTTTATCGCAATCTTTATTCAGAGCATAAAAGCACGGAAGCGCATTCTTCAAGAATTATTTCGTTTTACACCAATTATTATCTTAACTGGGGCAATAATTCTTTTTTACTTATTTTACATCAGATTGAACTATACTGTTATTACTGATCAAACAGATATTGGTTGTTTAACTTTTGACTTGAAGTTCTTTGGCTCTATTTTTCCGATGTTCCTTAAAAGTTTTTTTAATCTTCGATGGTTTTTCATATTCTCATATTCCACAATCATTGGAGTGTGTTTTATTTTCTTAAGAATAAAGAAATATAATAATTTTCTCTATCCTGTGTTTTTTTTCTTTAGTTTTTTGTTACTTTATTCATTACACTACAGGAGCTATGCCTTTGTTAAATATGGAGAAATTCACGGATTTGAAACGTTGAGGTATATAAGTAACCTTTTCCCATTTTATTGTTTTTTCTCAGGACTCGGGTTATTTAAAATATATGAAAAATTCAAGCCTTCAAATTTAATAACAAAACCCTTATTTTTTAAACCTTTCGTAATTATATTCATTTTGCTTTTAATTTTCCAGAGCCAAAACTTGAAGTTCCGGTTCTCAAATATTGAGTTAGAAGAAAGGATTACGCCTGTAAAAGAAACTCTTAAATTTGCTAATAATGGGATAATTATAACTAACGAACCTTTATTATTTCAGATATTTGGTGATGCAAATGTAAAAATTATTGAATTATCTTGTATTGGCAAAAGCATCCAGAAAAAAGATATTGTAAAAATGATAAAGGAAAACAATGTTATGTATTTGGAAAAGTTTCCATATGAAAGTTATTCTAAAGATATGCGAATACAGCCTGCTATAGATATAATAAAGGATTTCATTCAAGTTTCTGTTATAAAAAGTTCAACTAATTTTCAACTATACCAATTAAAATTACAAGATAATGAGCTATAAATTTCTGCCCTTCAGATTCGAACGACTTAATAGAGAGGAAATATTTTTGTCAAACGAGGTTGGTGAATTTTATTTTATTTCAAATGAAGAATTTCAAAAATTTATAAATTATATGCTAAATACATCAAGCCAGACATTCTTAGACCTTAAATCGAAACAAATGCTCACGGACACCGATATTGATCCTGTAGTTGAAATGTTAGCAACTAAATACAGAACGAAGAAGAGCTTTTTAAATGATTTTACATCTCTTCATATGATTGTGCCGACTCTACGGTGCAACTCAAATTGTATTTATTGTCAAGTATCTCGTAAAGAAGCAACTTCAGGATATTTTACAATGAGTAAGCCTACGGCAAAGAAAACGGTTGATATGATTTTTAAGTCCCCATCCCCATCAATAAAGATTGAGTTTCAAGGGGGAGAGCCTTTGCTGGCCTTTGATATAGTTAAATACATAATTGAGTATGCTGAATGGATTAATTTATTTAAAAAGAAACATCTTGAATTTGTAATTTGTAGTAACTTAACGCTAATGGATAAAAGAAAGTTAGATTTTTTTAAGAACAAGAATGTCTGCATCTCTACTTCATTAGATGGAGATAAAGACTTACATAATAAAAATAGACCTCTTCAAGAAATGTCAAACAGTTACGATATTGTTATAGAGAAAATTAAGTTATGTCGGAGTTACCTCGGGAAGGACAGAGTCGGAGCCCTAATGACCACTTCCCGATTTTCTCTGGAGCATATGAAGGAAGTAATTGATGAGTATATCAAGCAGGGCTTTAATGTGATTTTCTTGCGTTCGCTTAATCCGTATGGTTTCGCTAAGCAGAAAAGAGATGAAATTGGTTATGAGATTGAAGATTTTATCAAGAGTTATAAGGAGGCATTTGATTATATCATAGAGTTAAATATTCAGGGGACTCTGTTTATTGAGTGTTTCGCTTCGTTGTTGTTAACTCGTATGTTAACACCATTTTCAACTGGTTTTGTTGATATACAATCACCAGCTGGAGTAGGAATTAGCGGAGTAATTTATAATTATGACGGGAATGTTTATGTATCAGATGAAGCCAGGATGCTTGCTACTATGGGGGATAACAAATTCCTGATGGGTAATGTTAATAAGCATTCCTATCAGGAGATATTTAATAGCGATTTTATGCACAATCTTATATCTTCTTCATGCTTAGAATGCTTGCCGGGATGTTCGTATTGTGCCTTTCAGCCATATTGTGGAGCAGATCCAGTTAGAAATTACTCCGAACAAGGAGATATAATAGGACATCGTCCATCAAGCGAAGTTTGTAGAAAGAATAAAGCAATCATTAAATACCTTCTTGAACTTATAAGAAGGAATGATGAAAAAATCAACAGAGTTTTCTGGTCTTGGATAACAAGACGCAATATTCTTGAAGAAAAATTATGAAACAATTAGAAGGGAATGTTTCAAATCTAAGAAATAGTATCTTTGGGAGAATCACATCAAAGTCGACACTACCTTTTCTTCCTAATAAATCAATTCTTTTATTCTTAAGGAAAGGAGGATGGATTTTTGGAAAATATGCGGCTATCCTTAATAAATCTCCCAACCCTTTAACCACCCGGATTCCTCAGGTATATAATGTAACTAATGCTGATTTGCTTTGTGAGGGTGATATAGTATTGATAGAGCCTAATGGAAAGATACAAGTTTTAATTGAGAAAAACTCAGATAATAATTGTTTATTTTTAACAAACCGCTGTAACTGTTCTTGCGTAATGTGTCCCCAGCCTAAAAGCGGAGAAGGTGTTGATCAGGGTGAAATATCTTATGATTTAATTGGATTAATGGATAGACAATCAAAATATTTAGGATTGACTGGGGGAGAGCCAACGCTATTAGGGGATAAATTATTGGATATTATTCGATGTTGTAAGAGACGTTTGCCTAATACGAGATTGGAGCTCTTAACGAATGGTATCAAGTTTGAAGATTTTGATTATGTTAAACGGCTTGCCAGAATAAGCCATAATAAACTTTATTTTGAAATCCCTTTGTATGCGGATATCGATTCATTGCACGATCAAATAATTGGAACAAAAGGATTTTTTAAGACAATCAAGGGGATTTATAATCTCGCCTTATTTAATCAAAAAATCAATATACGAGTTGTTATCCATAAGTTGAACTACAAACGATTGCCTTATTTGGCAGATTTTATATACCACAATTTCCCATTTGTATTTCATATTGCATTTATGCAGATGGAGATATTCGGAATGGCAAGAAAGAATATTTCCGAATTGTGGATAGATCCTTTTGATTATAATGAACAACTCAGGGAAGCAATTATGTATTTGTATCTTAGAGATATGGAGGTTTCTATCTATAATGCCCAATTGTGTGTTTTGCCAACAGAATTACGGAGGTTTGCAAGAAAGTCAATTTCTGGTTGGAAAAATATATATCTTAACGAGTGTGACGAATGCTTATGTAAGCAAGAATGTGGTGGTTTTTTTGCCTCTTCAGAGAGTATTCATAGCCGACATATTTCAGCTATAAAAGACCTTGACAATTAATGAACTTTGTGATAAATATAAGACGATAAAAATTAGGGGGTGTTAATATGAAAAAAATCACAAAAGGGCTACTATCGTTAATATTTCTATTAGGTTCAATATTTCTATTTACCAAAGGAAGTCAAGCTACCACACTTAACAAAACCAGGTTAGAGAACAAAAAAGAAAGTTCTTTAATACTAAAACATCATAGGGACTTAAAGAAAGCAGATATGATAACGTGGTCTTGGGAATCAGATAGAGAGAGCGGTAGGAATCATTGGTCTCATTGGTCTCATTGGTCTCACTCATCTCATTATTCCCATTATTCCAGCAGATATTAATAGTATTTGTTTAGTTTGGTTCAATTAACCCCTGCTATAAAGCAGGGGTTTTTATTTAGAGATTTGTAATGCCCCCCATTAGTCAAGGGGTTTTCAAGTTAGAACCGGCTCTTTGTTAATATTGACGCAGCTCTGATAGAACTGATTCGGTGTCATGTTGTTTAAGGCCTGATGTGGGAAATCCGTGTTGTAATCGCTGATCCATTTGTTCAAGGCAATCTCGAAATCAAACGGGTTATCCCAGTCGTAGCACCAGACGATGTCTTCTTTGATGGTTCTAAGCACCCGCTCGGTGTCTGAGTTGCCCTTGGGGTTAGACCAGGTGGTGAAT
>Ga0272448_1008381_pt1 | contig 10769 bp, 22 predicted proteins | sample YNPCB0191_FD_202220 | JGI IMG/M metagenome (GOLD analysis project Ga0272448, IMG submission 202220) | Hot spring sediment microbial communities from Yellowstone National Park, WY, United States - YNP-CB-019-1 | ecosystem: Environmental > Aquatic > Thermal springs > Hot (42-90C) > Sediment... | reverse complement strand
GATCTATGTGGCATCGTACGCTGTTACCGTAGGTTCAGAGTGCACGCTGACATTCTGGTCGGGCAATCGAAGTGCTCAGCTGTGGCGTCTGCGGCTGTCCCCAGTGACGGGGACGCGCAGCGGAGCAAACTTGGCGGGCGCCTGGCCATTGCCAGCGTTTGCGCCCACGAACGCGGGCGATGCTCTCTGGATTGAGACTACTGCTGATGCCGAAGTGGCAGTGAGCTATTGGAGAACATGATGGCACTACTCTGGATTGATGGGTTCGATCACTATAGCGCCTCGCAGAGTAACCGCATGTACGAGGACGGCGCGATTTCCAGCATGAGTACGTCAATTGCACGGACGGGACAGGCTGCCAATCCGCACTACAGTGACTACGGCCTAAAAAAGTACCTGGGAACCAATGCAGGAACCCTGATTGTCGGCTTCGCCTACTACAGCAACAACGATACGTACCAGGGCTGGAATTGGCTGGTGCGGTTCTACGACGGCACCACGGAGCAATGCCGACTGGAGCGCGGCTACGAGGGCAAACTCAGACTGTACGGCAACAACACACTGCTGGCGGAAAGCCCGCCCGTAACCTATCCATTGAAACAGTGGTGCTACATGGAGATCAAGATCGCGTTCGGCAATCCTGGCTCCTACCAAATCCGCGTCAACGCCCGGACAGTCATGTCCGGATCCGGGCGCACCACATCCACCGCAAACAACTATGCCAACTGGGTGGGCTGGCACGGGCCGAACGCTGACTGGATAGACGACCTCTACATTTGCGATGCCACGGGAAGTATCAACAACGACTTTTTGGGCGACGTCAAGGTAGTCACGGTCTATCCGAACGCCGATGGTACAAATACCGCATGGACGCCTTCGTCTGGAACCACCCACTACGTGCTAGTTAACGAAGCGCCGGCGAATGATGACACCAACTACCTGTACACAAGTGCAGTGGGCGCAACGGAGACTCTCAACGTCACTGATATCAGCCTGGCTGGCGTGATCCTCGGCGTCGCTCAGTTCGCGTGCGTGCGGAAGGACGATGCAGGAACGCGGCAAGCGTCGCTCATCTGTCGCAGTGGCGGAACTGACTACCAAGGTGCGCAGGTATCAATCTCCGATAGCTATACCTACCTGAAGGGAATATGGGAAACCGATCCTGCCACTGGCAATCTCTGGACAGTAAACGGCTTCAATGCTGCCGAGTTCGGCATCCAGATGAACGCGTGAGATGGCTGTCCGAGTCACTCAAATTGCTACCGCATCCGGACAATCCCCTACTACCGCCAACATCCGGCTCACACAAGTTGCCGTCAGTTCGGCTCAAGCCCCCACTACCGCAAAGGTTCGCTTTTCGCAATTGGTGGTCCTGGTCGCCGCGAAGCAGGGCGGCGGGGAATGCTTGCCACTGCAGGGTATCGGTCTTTAGTGGCTCATTTGCATGATCCACTTGACAACACCGGGCGCCTGGTCTACTCTGTGGCTGTGGCGCCCTGGCAAGCAGCATGCCGAACGCCTTCTCCTCGGAATCGTGGTGAAACGGAGAGACGGGAGTGGCGTCCCGTCTCAAGGGATAACCACGGCACGCCTGCGGAAGCGGGCGGAATGGGCGGCTGGCACGGCCCTCGGGCGCCACACGTGCTGGCCGCCCGTTCTGTTTTTGTGCGTGAAACCCGATCCGCGGCGTGCGCATGCCTCAATCGCCCGGGGGTACGGGGGCAGAGCCCCCGAAGTCATGATTGGAGGCTACCGTGAACGAAGACCTTCCCGACTGGATTCGTGGTTGGGCTCGGATGGCTCAGCTCTCTCATAGAGTACGTGACCTGCGCATTAGGCTGTACATCTTGGCGGCTATGACGATCGGATTTGGTGCATTCGGGCTGGTCACTGCCGCCAAACTCGCTTGGTGGTGGGCCGTCCCCTTCCCTGCCGCCGGTTTTGTCGTTGCCGCGGCTACTTTACTTGATACCAGTGATTAAGTCGGAAACTGGCCTAGAATCAGTGGGTTACGAGCATATGCCTGCAATTGAAGTGCCAAACCCTGACGGCGAGAAAAAAGACATGATCCGTGCAGTGGCCCTTGACTGTGACCTGGTTGGCGGCAGAATCCAGACTCTTGCGACGCTCAAGGGTCAATATGGGGCCGTACCGGCGATATTCGCCGCCGTCAAGAAGTCCAAGGATGCCGAAGTCTTGATCGTTTTCCCGTGGACGGCAATTAAGGTCACGCAGCCCGAGGTTCTCAGATCAATCGAAGCACGCCGACTAGTCTGGGACACGCCAACCGAATGGTACACACTGATGGGTGGTGTTCTGCTCAACGTGGTCTCTGTCACGTACTTCGACGGGGATAACGGGACAGGCGTGCAAATCTTGGGTAAGGACAACAAAATCTACGTCCTCGCGATGGTCTGGAGTCCTGGCCATAACCCCTACGTTCGCTTGGACGAAGTCGCCACTGTAGCCTGATGCCGTCCAAGCGCGCAAGCGAACGCTTTAAACGCCTAGCCGCCCTTAACGAACGCCTGGCCCGCGCCCTCGAAGAAACGTCGCTCAGGCATCTCGCTGGCAGGATGCGTGGATGCCATACCCACTTCCGGCGATATCGCTGCGGGAACGGTCACGAGTGGGCGTGGCCCCACCGGCCATGCAACATCAGGATTTGCGCCTTCGAAGCCAGGGTACGTTCAAACCGGGCGGCTAGGCGATGGGGCCCGCATTTGGCCCGCCTGGAACGTCCGAAGCACATCGTACTTGCACTTCCCAGCGTGCCGCAAGGACGCCTTCGCGATGGTATTCGTGCGTTGTGGAAAGCGTTCGAGAGGCTTCGGCGCACGGATATCTGGGTACTGGTAAAAGGCGCAGTGGTCGCCCTTGAGGTGACCTGGAACGAGAGAAAGCGTCTCTGGCATCCCCACTTGCACGGCATTCTCGATTCGCCGTACTTGCCTTGGGACGAACTGATGCATGCATGGCGCCGCGCGTCATTGGCGGCTAAAGGTGAAGCAAGAACATGCTGGATTGGGGCTGCTGACAATCGGGCAATCCGCGAACTGGTCAAATACGTCACCAAGACGGCCTCTCTGATACGCTATCCCGATGCCCTTGAAGAGTTCTTGACCGCCACCAAGCGCATGCGCATGCTGCGCAGCTACGGCACGCTCTACCGGCTCCCGGCCGAGCTTGAACCGGCAGGATGCCCGGACTGCGGAAGTCCAGGGGAGCCTTGCGAAATCCTCAAGCTGGAGCAAGTTACATGGGACGACAGTGGAACTCTCCGCCCTCTTCCGCCTTGACGGTGTATAAGGTGCGGACACCGTGGCGAATCGTAGTTTGCAAGCCGGACGAAATCAGAGCTTGGATCTACGAGTACCTACGCAAGCCATGGGTACTTCCGCCTGACCCAGGACCAGGGGGAGCCACGGTAATCTTTCGGGCCTCAAAGCACGCGATGTCGGCTTTCCGCCAAGTTGCAGGGGGCGGGGTCTCATCGTGCGTGCGTAGGCTGCTAACATGGGTAGCGGACAACCATGGATGAGGGCGAAGTATACCTCAGGGCGGTACTATGGGCCGTCCTGCTCTGGCTCGGGGCGCTAGCCATCCAGCGACTCCGAGCGAAAGCCGGACCACCTAGCAGCGGACGTCTAGGCAGGGAATACATCAAACGGCCTGAACCAGTACTACCGGAGTTTGCCGAATGGCAGCCAACTTCATCATCGGGGCAGTAGGGCGCCGCGGCTCCGGAAAGAGCACGTGTGTACGCAGCATCGCGAGCACTTGCCCGCGCGTCGCCGTGCTGGACATCTGCGCCGAGCACGATTGGGTACCGAATCGTATCAGACCGGCTGACTGGCCACGGTTCGTCGCCTGGTCCCTGTCCCGAAGCCGTTTCGCGGGCGCCATGGTACCCGACCAGCTTGACGAGGACTTGCCAGTCTTTGCAGACACCGTCTTTGACAGGGGCGATTTGGTCGTCGTCCTCGAAGAGCTTCCGATGTATTCCCAGCCGCAATACCTCCCACCACAGCTTGACCGGATCATCCGCCTTGGGCGCCACCGGGCCGTGTCGGTCATCTGGACGGCTCAACGGGCGGCGGAAGTGCCGCGCCGCGTCACGGCGGCTACCGACGCCTTTGTGCTGTTCCGGCAGACCGAGCCGCGCGATCTCGACGCAATTGCAGAGCGTTGCGGCAAGGCTGTCTCCGACCAAGTTGCGTCCCTAGCCCGTCACGAATACCTGGTGTGGGACGTTCTAGCAGAGCAGCAGACCACACTTGCCGCCGTCACACAACATCTTGTGCGCCTTTACCCTTGACACAAGACCTTGTGTGTGGTATCCTACGGGCAAAGTGCGTACCAAGACCAAACCGCAACCGTCAGTTTCCAGGCGTATCTGGATACCCCTCACCGGAAACGATCGTCCCGACTTGTCACGTATGAGTGAGCCGGCTCGGGAGCGGCTCCGGCAATGGTACACTGACCAGACGTTCTTGGAGTCAATCGGCGCCGTTCCCCAGCCCGAGGTACGGGAACCTGAACTCCCCTTGACCGAACGGGAAGCAGCCGCCCTTTGGCGCATCATCGGAAACATCCAAGCCTACCTCGCGTCCCGCGCCTTGAAGCTGCCCCCGCAAGCCGCCGAAGCGCTGCGGTTCTCCGACGCCGAAGCCGCGATCCTGGCTCAGCCCACCGTCGCTCTGATCAATCGCTATGCCCCCGCATGGCTCAGCGATCACAAAGACGAAGCCGTTCTCCTACTGCTGCTTTTCACGATCGAGCAGCAGAAATTCGCGCGTGCATTCGCCATCAAGAGGCAAATCGAAGCGCAAACCGAGAGTTCTGAGCCTCAGCATCAGGCTGAGGCTCAAAATATGGAGGGTAGGCAATGAGACCGTTCCCTTTGACCAGCCTGGCACGGCTGGAATGGATCAACAACATCAGTTTTTCAGCAAACACCGTGGGCGTTCTGCCTGGCAACCAGCTGCCGGCGGATCGCTTTATGTGGGGATTGCATCTCGTCCTTGAGGGACGCGCCACTATGCCGGCGTCCGGCGGACCAAGCGCGCTGTCGGCGGATGGTATCGTAGCCCTCATAGACCGGATCCGTGTTTCTGGCTACCATCGGGGCCGGCGACAGCCCGAGACGATCATCGAGCTTCGCGGGCCAGATGTCTATGAGCTAGGCAACATGTACTCCGGCGCCCAGCAGCTATACCTGCCGTCATCGTGGAGTTTTTCTGCGAACGCCACTAATGACTTCCGCGTCGGGATGGTTCTGCCGTTCGTACCCCCGCGGGTATCGCCGTATGAGCAGGCGCGTTACTTGCTTGACAATCCGAACTACGACGCCCTGAAGCTTGAAGTCAAGTTCGGTGACGTAGCGTCCTGCTTCGGCAGCTACACGACTGCGCCTTCACTCTCTGCTTACGGCAGTACGACCGGATCGCCGCGTGTCATCGTGGCCGGGTACTTTGCCCTGGCTGGTCCTGGCAAATTCCTGGGGACTGTTCCCGGGCGTACGACCTGGTCTTTCCAGGAAGTCACGGGAAGTCAGATGACTACGACCGCTACCAAGCAGCGACTGGTGGACATTCCCACTGGCGGCTTCGTGCGAGCAATCACCATCAAGACGGGCGTCAAGAGCACAACGGTCAGCAGTGGTAATGATGCCTATGCGAGCTTGAGTGATACCATCCTCAGTGAGATCAAGGTCAACCGCGGCATCAACAACGCCGTGCGCTATGCGCCTCTGTACCATTTCTTCAAAGAAGAATTGCGAACTCTGACGGGCCGAAGCCCCGCTACCGGCTACGCCCGCATTGACTTTGCGGGACGCGGAGCACTCGGCGAGGCGTTTGACGCACGTGCTCTGTCAGCCGGCCCAAGTGGGCGCGTGGATTTCTACGTTGAGGCTGACGTATCGGGCGCGGCGAACCAGGCGGCTTTGTTCATCTTCGAGCAAATCATTGCCTTGCCATCGTGAAGTGGTACCACTGGATATTGCCCATCACAGCACTTGCCATGGCTGCCAGTGGTCTTATCCGGTGGGCAAGGGCAATAGCGAAAGCTGAGGGCTATTACGTGCCAGGCAGCCTGCCTCAGAGACTCAACAATCCTGGGTCTCTAAAAGACCCCGCCACGGGGCAACTGCGCGTTTTCCCGGCGCCGGCCAATGGGTGGGCAGCTTTACTGACCCAGCTGCGTCTGGTCCTCGCGGGCCGCAGCCGGTACTACCGACCAGACATGACGATTGCGGAGTTTGCGCGCATCTATACCGGCGGAGACAAACCTGACGCTTGGGCTAGGACCGTAGCCGATGAGCTCGGAGTCAGCCCAGACACGCCGGTGAGAGATCTGGTGGGGGCCATCGCATGATACTGTCAGCCACCGATGAGCTTCGGCCAGGCGATCTAGTTCGCATCTCCGTCAACATCGCGGGCCTACGACCATCTGATCCGGACATTATGAGTGCCCTGCAGAATGACGGCTTCAGCGTGGCTCGCGTGGAAACCGCTCTGTTTTCGTCCCACACTGACGTATGGCTCAAAGTGGACCTGCCAATTCTGGCAGGCGAACTGGGCAAGCGGATTGCTGAGTCAATAGACAGGCATTTCCTGCTGGTTATAGATGCCGACGCCGTGGGCTACGAGAAAGTGAGCAGCCTGCCAACTACCCCGCCCGGTGGCGGAGCGGGACAGATTCTTGATTTCCTGCGCCTGGCTGTACTGCTGGGTGTAATCGTAATCGCGTTTATGATGATTCGGGAGGTAAGAAGATGAGCAAGAAGACGGCTCTGTGGGTCATCCTCATTGCCGCGGCTGTCGAAGTGGGTGACAAAGCATCCGGTGGCAAGATCTTTGGGCCGGGCGGCATCTTGCAGCCGATTGATGCCTTCGTCCCCAAGTTCACTGTCGCTGGCATCACTACCGATATCGCAATCTGGGCCATGCTCGTGGGTGCGGCGTTCTATTTCCTGTGAGTGCGCCCTAAGGGGGCTATATGGCGTGGGTACTCACTCCCGAAGGCTGGTTTGATCCGGTGACGAACAAGCTTGTGCAGGCGCCTGAGGGCTACAATCCCGCCCAGTATGCGCCGCGCGAGTTAGCGGATGAGTTGGCGTCCAATCTCGGCGGCACAGTCACAGAGACTGAAGTCATTGGCCCAGTCAAGCCGCCTCCGCAGCTGATGATCAACATCGGCGGAGTTGAGCTAAACGCTGGCCTGGTCGCTGATCTGTACGCCAAGTACCCCAAGGAACTTGCGGACCGCATCATACAAGAAGAACTGGCACGGGAGGGTGTCCAGTGGACGCCCCCGCCCACTCCTCCGCCGGTGACTAGTGGCATCTCGACTACCGGTGTTTCCGAGCCCCAACCTATCCGGGCTGGGGAGCCGGCTCCTACGGTGAAGCCTGGGACGGAACCGCCGCCGCCGGTGAAGGCTGATCCATTACGTGACTTGCGATCACAGATGCTCGCTGCCGCTCAGCGTTACGGCTCGGACAAGTTCGGATGGGATCAATGGAACTACATTTACAAGGAAGTCACGGGCGAAGCGGGCCCGGCGCCTGAGTCCCGCGGCTACCGTCGCGAATCGAATGGCCTGGTCCTGATAGATGGCAAAGCAATGTATCCGCTAGACGTCTGGGCGAAGGCTGCAGGCATCCCGTTAGATCCGCAGCCTATGGCGCCGCCCCAGTACGAAGCCCCTACGCCGCCCGCGGAGCCGCCTGCTACAAAGCCTACCGTAGGAGGGACTATGAGTGAAGCCGAGATTGATGCACGAGTAAAGGCTTTGGCCCGAGAGCATGGTGCTGAGCAATGGGGATGGGACGAGTGGGGCTGGTTCAGGCAAGAGGTAACGGGCCAGCCATCGCCTGCGCCTGAGGACCGAGGCTTCACGCGAGAGGCTAACGGTACCGTGCTCATTAATGGCGTCCCGAAGTACCCGTACGAGACTTGGAAAGCGTTTGCCTACCCGGGGACCGAGAAACTGCCCCCGCCGGGCAACGTGCCGCCGGCTCCGCCGGCGCCGCCGGCGCCATCCAAGCCCAGTCTTGACGTTACTTTGCTCGGGGCGGCAGCCGTCGGTCTGCTTGCGTTGCGTGGGCTGATGCGATGATGGCTGCTCCATATGACTTGTGGGCATGGGATGAACCATGGAGTGTCATATGGCATGGATGGTACACTCGCGAAGAGCCCGGCGGTGGGCCAATCGAAGCCGAACTGGAGGCACCAATGATTACGATCAATCCGCCCAGCGATCCGATTGATATTGGTCCGATCACGATTACCCCGCCTGGGCCCATTGAGATTGGGCCGCCATCTGGAGATGTGCGCGATCAGGCGGTAGCCATCGTGAACCGTTACGAAACGTACTTCGCAGCAAACCGGGATGACTACCGGGCTGGTCGCATCAGTAAAACCGAAGCGCAGGCTCGGTTCGATCAGCTTTGGAACGCAATGGTTACGGAACTGCGCAAGTTGGGGGCAGAGGGCGAGCGAGCGATTCGTGACCGCCAACCTGGCGGCAAGTTTGACTGGTGGGCATGGTATCGCCCGGATGGTTCCACTGCTCCCGGGACTCCCCCGGGGACGCAGCCGCCTGGCCTTCCGCCTATCATTCCGACGCAGCCCTGGTGGGTCTATGTGCTGGTCGGCGCTGTTGGCGTCTGGCTGTTGAGTAAGCTGCTATGAAGGGTAAAGAGTTAGCTCTATTGGTCCTGCTCATCCTGCTGCTACTGGCGCTTCGGTTCCGCGAAAAAGTGACGAGCACGATATGGTATGAGCAGCCACCGGTTCCGCCACGTGAACCGCAGCCCCCGCCCTGGACAGGGAAATTGGGTGACGTCGTGGTTTGGGATGGAGTGCAATGGGCATGGACTGAGCTGCTCAGTACTGGATGGAAGGGATGGGTTGCGATCGGTGACCGCGCGACGGCGGGTCCGGAGTGATTTATGGTCTTGCCTGACTGGATGATTTCGTTCTCAGTCTCCCTACCCACGGCCAGTTACGCAGTGGTCATCGGGCTGCTCGTCAATTTGGAACGCAAAGTTGCCAGGCTTGAGCAGAAGGTGGACGACTTGGCACAGGGGATACCGCCATGGCCAAAAAGGGACGAAAATACTTGATTCATGGGGCTTTCCGTTCGAAGCGAGATGCCGAGCGGAAAGAGGGCCGGCTTCACGACGCTTGGATTGTCAAGCGTAGGATCCGTGGCAAGACGCGGTACGTGGTACTGCAGGAGAAATGATATGAAACGCGTCCTAAAAGTTCTGGCCATTGCGGCGGCTGCGGGCGCCTTGAAAGCAGTGGCGGATACGCTCCCGTCCGTTCTGCCGTCGCAAATCGGTAACGTCGTGTCTGTCGCCCTGGCGGCTGCTATTGCCTACTTGCTGCCCCCGCCGAAGCGGGATGACCAATCGCAATGATTGTCCCAGTCTCGACCGAGCCACGGCCCGTACGTGGCCCTGGGCCCCGATACCGGTTCTACGTCCAAGTTCTAACGCCTGGCGCCACCGTCCGGATCGGTTCGTCTCATCGCGAGTTGTCCGATCCAAATGATGGCTTGCGCGTCACGTCTAGCGATGGCATCCGAGGTTTTTGGTGGTACGAAGAGCTTTGGATGGTCGCGGACGCTGATGCGCAAGTAGTGGTGGAGTGGGGATGAGTGAGACTGTCCTGTTAGCGGCATTTACGGCTGTTGAAGGGGCGCACGCATTCTCCGCGTTCTTGCCGAGCATTCATACCATCCGGCACTTCGCCGATGCCCGAACGCCGCGTGACATTCACGCGGGCGAAGCGTTCGGTGGCGCGTTTTGCCTTGCCCTGGGCTTCATCGTGAGCCGCCTGAGCCGCAGCCCTTGGCCTTTTATCGCAGCCAGTGTCACTGGCTTGCTGATGATCGGCGTCTACGAATGGGCATTGAGGACGGCATGACCTACGATGAGTGGATTCTGGTCGTGATCGCTCTTGGCGAGGCTAAAGGGCTGAAGGTCTACTATTACGAAGAGCCGCCCCGATGGGGCAGCCGAATTGGCCACTTTGAAGGTTACTGCGGCAATGAATTGAAGGTATGGGCTGGGGCAGGCGAAGATTTGTTGGGGCCGGCTGTCTACACGTCGCCTGAGGAGTTCACTCGCTACTGGCCGACGTGCATTCAATCGTCTGATCAGCCGCCTGGCCCACGTGCTCCGACTACGGAACTAGGACTGTGGGAGTACCGAGTGAAGGGCGCACGGTGGGTAGATCCTAACGTGGCTGGTGTCGTGTATAGGGCGATGAAGGTCATATTCCAATGAGTCGGCTCGAACGGCTGCTATTGTTCGCTGGGATTGGCGTGATCGCCTGGCTGCTGTGGCGCAGTAGGCAGCTGTCGGAAGCCATGTACCGGGCAGTGATTATCGCTGGCGGAACAAGCGGCGCAGGCGGACCAGGCGGAGCAGGCGGAGCAGGCGGGCCGGGAGCAGCTGCGGGAGTTGCGCCGGGATGGCCGAGCTTTGAGGCTGTGGCGGAAGCGATCCGCATCCTGGCTGCCGGTGTTGAAGTGCCTCCTCTGTACTCCGCTTTTGCCAGTGTCACCGGCGCAAACCTGGTGGAGCTAGTTCCGGCGGAAGGCTCGAAGCGGATCTATGTGGCATCGTACGCTGTTACCGTAGGTTCAGAGTGCACGCTGACATTCTGGTCGGGCAATCGAAGTGCTCAGCTGTGGCGTCTGCGGCTGTCCCCAGTGACGGGGACGCGCAGCGGAGCGAACTTGGCGGGCGC
>Ga0272448_1008380_pt1 | contig 10769 bp, 9 predicted proteins | sample YNPCB0191_FD_202220 | JGI IMG/M metagenome (GOLD analysis project Ga0272448, IMG submission 202220) | Hot spring sediment microbial communities from Yellowstone National Park, WY, United States - YNP-CB-019-1 | ecosystem: Environmental > Aquatic > Thermal springs > Hot (42-90C) > Sediment... | reverse complement strand
GGAAGACCCTCAATCTCGAAATGCGTCAGCAGTTCGAGACAAAGTGTAATGAGCGAAGCGAATTACACGCTGACTGGGGGAGGGGGCAGAGCCCCCTCCCGCGGTTCGGCCCCCGAACCCCCTTCGAAACTCATTCTGCAGAATTCCTTACGGAATTCTGATTTTAACAGATGGGGCTATTGATGGGAATTTGCTTCCCATCGTTTGGAACGCATTCTGGTTATCCTCTGGGACCGAGAAGTGGGGGTCTGGGGGAGGAGATACTTCGCCTCCCCCAGGATTACAGAAAAGAGAGGTAGGGGTTCCGGGGGAGGGATTCCTCCATCCCCCGGGTGTCGTCTCCGTGCATATTAACGTATGTCAGCTCCCTCACAGAATACTCGGGGGAGGGGTCAGGAAGACCCTCAAACTGGGGGAGGGGGTGGTAACCCCCTCCCGCGGTTCGGCTGCGGTTCGGAGGGGCAGGGTTATATTATTGAATCTCTGCATCAGGCCGGGAATTCACATCGGAGAACCGTGAATCGTTCCCTGCTATTTCTCTGAGCCTTTTTACACCATCGATCTCTTTGATTACCCGGGCAACCTCTTCGGGGACAAGGTGTTCCCACCTCTTTTCGGAGATCATCCGTTCACGGATTGCACTTGCGCAGTAGATCCCCCTCCGGTATAGTTTTACGGAGTGAACATCAATCCCGTGTTCGATGAATAGCCTCCTAGTAGTTGGTTCATTCGCAAAAACCCCCTGAATCGACGGGATAAATGTAAGCACATGAGTGACCCAGAGGGAATGTCTGTGAATATCTTCGATCGGAATGATCAGCACATTGTCGAACCCCATTGAGATCATGGTTCGATGGATCATCTCGATACGCTCCCCTGCAGTAAACGGGTTTCTCAGGGTATGGGAATACTGGGCGCTCCCTACAACGATAACCAGTTCATTATACTTTTTTAACGCCTCCCTGACAAGATAAATGTGACCGAGATGCATCGGCTGATACCTTCCGATAATTGCACACCGTTCTCGTTTATTCCTCTTCATTAAACCCCTCTAGGAACTCTGAGATATGCGGACACTGTAGCGTCAGATATTTGATACAGTGGTTACAACTATAATCCTCCATCAGGGGGTCAAGTGCCCGATTGAATTCAAAGCATTTAGCCCGCTCCGCAATCGGAACCGGCCACTCCTCATCTTCATCCTCGTTCCCATTGAATTCATCAGTTGATAACTGGTTTTTCAAGGGAGATCACATCCTTCTGCGGGAGCAGTTCTGTAAGCCTCTTAAGAAGGGTTCCCTTCTTACTGCCCACGAGCGCTACCTCCAGTACATCCTTCATCACGGAGACGGGAATAATCTCTACCTTACCTACATACTTCTCCTCAAGGATGATATCTTTAATGTTTGCCTTGGGGACAATCACCCTTTTGATCCCTGCCTCTACTGCGGCTTCAATCTTTGCGGTTACCCCGCCAACCGGGAGGACATCACCCCTCACACTTAAAGATCCGGTCATCGCAATGCTCTGCTCGACTGGAATCCCTTCCAGTGCGGAGATCACCGCAGTTGCAACGGAGACCGACGCACTATCCCCTTCGACACCTTCACCCACCCCGATGAACTGGATATGCACATCGTATTTCGAGATGTCCTGACCGGTATATTTCTTTATCAGGGCACTGACATTCTGAACCGCTTCCTTTGCGATCTCGCCGAGTCTTCCTGTGGCTATAATACTTCCCTGCTCCTTTGATATTGCCGGTGTGACCTCTGCTACTATGGGAAGAACGATCCCGCTCATCTCACCCAGTGATATGTCCGGGCTCTGAACCACCGCCAGCCCGTTCACCACACCGACAAGTGCGCCCTGATTAACCATCGTTTTGTACTCCTTGGTCTTTGCAATCGCCCGTTCAGCTACCTGCTGTTCCAGGGATTTGGCAAGTTTCTTTGCCTCGATTACATGCCTCGCTAATACAAACTGAGACCCCTCCTCATGCGCGATGTCTCCTGCTACCCTGATTACGCCCCCCAGTTCCCTCAGACGGAGGGTCAATTTTCCACGGGTGTTTGCCCGTCTCTGTGCCTCTTTGATAATCTCTGCGACTGCATCCTTTGTAAAGTGCGGGATCTTCTTATCATTCTTGATCTCCTGGGCAACAAACCGGATGAGTTTTCTCCTGTTCATCTCATTATCATCCATGACTGTCTGCATGTAGATCTCATATCCGGACCCTTTTATCCTTGACCTCAGGGCAGGGTGCATCCCCTGAAGTGCATCCAGGTTCCCCGCTGCAACAAGAACAAAATCGCAGGGCACGGGTTCAGTTCTCACCATCGCACCGGAGGAACGCTCACTCTGACCCGTGATCGGGAACTTCTTTTCCTGCATGGCGGTAAGAAGTGCCTGCTGGCTCTCGATGTGAAGGAGGTTGATTTCATCAATAAAAAGCACACCTTTATGCGCCTTGTGGATCGCGCCCGGCTCAACCCGTTCATGCGCCGGGGTCTCAAGCCCTCCTGACTGGAACGGGTCATGTCTGATATCCCCTAAAAGTGCACCTGCATGTGCACCCGTCGCATCAATAAACGGGGGTGTCTCCTTTTCTTCATGGCTCACAAGGAGTTTCGGGATCATCGCACTCTCCTGCTTTCTCCCTGCATACGCCATCAGAAACATGATGAATACCGCTGTGAATATACCCAAGAGTACAGGAACAATATCTATTACAACACGGTTTGTAATCGGGTCCTGCTTGATCGCAAAGATAATCGATATCGCTATAATGATAATCGCAAGAAACAGGGCAAACGAGGTCTTGCTCTGCCTCCTCTGAAGGACCTCCTGCTTGTGCTTTGCGATGATCTCCTTTCCCTTTCCCGCAGGAACAACCTTCACCTTAGGTGCATTCATATCGTCCGGATTATGATAGATCAGAATATCCTCCATCTGCTCCTTCGGCAGAAACTCGGTAATCGCCTGCGCAAGCATGCTCTTTCCTGTCCCGGGTTCACCAATCAACAGGACATGCCTCTTTTGTTCAGCCGCTTTCCTGACAACCTTTACCGCTTCATCCTGCCCTATAACCTGATCTAGAAGTTTCTCCGGAACTTTAATCTCCGCTGTCGTATTGAAGTGAATCTTTTTTATCCACTCTTCGACCGGTGGTAACTCCCCGTCTTCCGTTTTCCTGTCTTCCATCTCCATTCCAATCATAAGCAGGCAACTATTTAACTGTTTTTACTGATTATCTTCATAATACTTTCTTTTTTTCTTCAAATACTTCCCCGAATCACATGCTTCAAAATAAAAAATAAATTAAGCAATAATTTATATGATTTTGATTTTTTAATTTTAACATAAAACTATTTAATATATTATAAATTTTAATAATCCTGGTCTCTGGCATGCTACGAAAGACATATATAGCAGGGAAATATAGAACATCTGCTATGAAGAGAGGGTGGAAACCTGGGAAGGGTATGATAAAGAATATCGTCGGGATTATCTATCTTATTCTTTCCCTTATATTAACATCGGCGCTGATCCTGGGGGTAAGGGACTACTCGGAGATTCAAAGGGCAGAGGTAAGTGTTAAGGCAGAAATTACTGAATTAGAAATTAAAAACGACTCGCGATTTGTCAACATCTCCGTATATGTACTCTTTTCCAATCCATCTGCTATGGAAGTATATGCATATCAGATCGGTGTGCACCTCGGGATCTACAACTCAACACGGGACGAGGTTGTAGACCTGGGACTTCTAACTTCACGGTTAAGCCTCCTCCCGGAGAAGAGTGAACAGATAGTTATGAAACTTATGATAGATCGGAATACGGATAACCCCCGGCTCAGACTCGGTCTGGATAGCATGTATCTCGGGAGACCCGGGGTGGAACGGGTGTGGGTACTCTGGGGCGAGAGTAACTGCTATGTGATTCCGTCGAACTTTTACTTCAAGGTGGGTATAAATGGGGTCTTACGGAGGTAAAGGATGTCTCTTTTCAGGTACCTGAATCGTCATAATCTGATTCTTATGATCCTTATCATTTTAGGTGCATGTTCAATCGCAGGGATATCTTTTGTTTATACCGTTACACAGGCAAACGACTCCCTCCTTCTGGGATCCGGAGTAAAGACGAATTTCTCTTTTCTCCCGACGGATGTGGTCACACCGGTTGGCGTTGTACTTCTTGCACTCCTATTTTCATTTTTGTTATCATTCCTTGTATATAGAGGACGGTTTCAACCACCCTTTTATGCCACACTGGGGATGATACTATTATCCCTTATCATCCTGTTGTCTTCCTACCTCTACCCGGGGATGGCGGGTATCGTCGAATATACGGACTTCTATATCATCTGGGCACTCAAGGAAACCGTAGTCATCATGCTTTTTACTTTGCCTGTCAGCTTTGTGGGTGCCGCAGTCGGGATCTTCTTTGGGGATCGGCTTGAAGATTAATGTGTGACATTTACTTGCGGTTATTTTGTTTTATAAATAATAGCATGTAAACCTGAAATATTAATTTTTTAGTTTCCCTGCTGAAAGATCATTTTTGGATGATACCCCGGGGATCGAAAATGTCAATTTTTGCAATCCGTGACCACTTTTTCCAGGAGACGCGATGCTATATCGGAAGTTTTTTATATGGTCTCCTCATGCCGTATAATCCATATTATACGGCATGAGGTGATGCTATGTATGATATCGAAAGGTTCATCCGGCACCTTGAAGGGGTACGAAAGAGTGAATACACGATAAAGCAATACCGTTTTTTCGTAATTCACTTACTTGATTACATAAAAAAAGACCCCTCAAAGATTACCGGGGAAGATATCGAAAGGTACAAAGGTCACCTTGCAGTCGACCTTAATTATTCTAAGAATTCTATATGCCTTGCAATGTCCGCAATTAAATCATATTTTGATTTCCTGGGGATTGATCTCAAGGATGCGTTTTCCAGACCGAAAAGGCCTGTCTCGGTCCCGAGATATATTTCGGAAGAAGAGGTATCGCAACTCCTTGATGCAGCAAAGGGGTCAAAAAGGGATTATGCAATCATCTCTACCCTTGCATATACCGGGATGCGTGTCGGCGAACTCTGCAACCTGACCATCGATGATCTGGATTTCAATCAAAAGACCATCCGGATCAGATCCGGAAAGGGTGACAAATCCCGTATAGTTATCATGGACGAGCATGTGGAAAGGGCATTAAAGGATTACCTCACTTCAAAAGAAAAGGTTACCTCCCTGGTATTCAATTCTCTGAAAGGCGACTCCATCACAGAAGAGAGTGTCCAGCGCATCGTAAGGTCATACGCAAAAAAGGCAGGCATCACCCGCCCCGTCACACCACATGTCCTGCGACATACCCTTGCGACCCATATGCTCAGACACGGTGCAGATATCCGGGTGATCCAGCACCTCCTCGGGCATAGTTCGATAGCCACCACGCAGATCTATACCTATGTTGATACCTCCCTTTTGAAAGAGACCTTCGAAAAATCAAAACCAAAATATTAATAAATTATGTATTTATAATTTAATAATAATTTAGATATATTTAAAATCATAAATATATTTTTTAAAATTAAAAACAGAGGGCAGGATTACCGTGCTTAATTCATGTGGTCCGGGTAAAAATGAGCGGTATCGAGAAAGATCAATCACAGGGCTTAAGTATGCGAAATCGGTTAAGCCGGGTGATGCTCTGGGCAGAGAAGTATCGACCGAAAAGTCTTAGAGAGGTGGCAGGCAACACCAAAGCGGTTCAGAGGTTAATCACCTGGGGTGAGATGTGGCATAGCGGGAAACCTGAGCGCCGTGCGCTTATTCTTTCAGGGGGTCCCGGGTGTGGAAAGACATCTGCGGCGCTGGCGCTTGCCCAGGATATGATGTGGGATGTGATCGAACTTAATGCATCGGATTTCAGGGATGCGGGGAGTATTGAACGGATTGTTGGACGTGCCTCGGTCAATCGGGGGTTTGTGGATGGTAGATACCTCTCGGCAGAGAGCAAACGATTGAAACTCCTGATCTTTGATGAAGCGGATAACCTCTTCGGAAAGGCAGACTATGGGGGTGCATCGGCGATCGTCCGTGTAATCGAGCGGACATGTTATCCGATTATTCTGATTGTAAACGAATATTATGATGTGATCCGGCGTTCTCCAAAATTAAAGGACCTCACAGAAGAGGTGAGGTTTTATTCCCTTCGTAAGGAGACGATTATAAAACGATTGAATGAGATCTGCATGGCAGAGAAGGTAAGGGTTGATCCATCTATTATCGAGAGGATTGCAGAGTCTGCAAGGGGGGATATGCGGGCTGCAATAAATGACCTTGAGTCTGTTGCCGAGGGGCAGGGTGGTGTTCCGAAGGATATCACGATATTCACCAGGGACTGGGTTGATGAAGAGTTTCATGCCACGAAAATGGTTCTGGAAGCAAAGACCATAAAAAAGGCGAAGGAGGCGTTTGACAATCTGGATATCGAGCCGGAGAAATTCATCTTCTGGCTGGAGGAGAATATACCGATAGTTTACAGAGACCCGGAGAGTGTGGCAAATGCATTTGAGTCGCTTTCCCGGGCGGGTGTATTCTTTGCGAGGGTTATACGGAGACAGATGTACGGTCTCTGGGCATATGCGATCCCCCTGATGACTGGCGGGGTAGCACTCGCTAAAAAAGATTCAATCTCCCCGGAGGGGCAGAGACTTCAGTTTCCCCGTTTGCTCCGGGCAAGAAAAGGGGGACAGCGTGCACGGCAGACCCTTTCCATGATGCTTGGCAGGATGACCCATCAGGCATGGATGCACCTCCGGAGTGAGGTATTACCTTACTATCTGGAGATCATGGCAAACGATGAGAATTTTGCAAGATACCTTTTAACCGCTGCGACAAGCGAGGATGAGATGGAGGCTGTGCAGGAGATTATCGATGAGATCAGTGAAAAAAAGAAAAGAGGAAAGGGGGATGTGAACGATTTGACCCAAGCAAGGGGTTTACCTTTGGGGTGAAAATGGATGTTATCGACAGAGTTAGAACACCTTCGCAGACAGGGGTATGCAATTGCAGGGAGACATAGCGCAGTTAAACTCTGTCACTGGACAAGGAAAAAACTTGAAGGAAAAGGTATATGTTATAAGGAGCGGTTTTACGGTATCGAATGTCACAGGTGCATGCAGATGACCCCTGTACTTGGCAGGTGTAATCTGCAATGTCAGTTTTGCTGGAGGCATATGACATGGCAGGAACAGGGGATCCCCGGGGTGGATGATCCTGCTGCAATAGTAGATGGGTGTATTAAAGCCCAGAGAAGACTCCTTACAGGGTATGGGGGGAACCCTAGGGTGAACAGGGATCTTTTAAAGGAGGCTAATCACCCGAACCAGTGTGCCATTTCATTAACAGGTGAGCCCACGCTTTATCCTTACCTTGGGGGTCTTATTCGCTCCCTTACGGAGAGGAGGATGCACACATTTCTTGTGACGAACGGGACATTTCCTGAGGTGCTTGAGAGGTTAGAGGATCTACCTACACAACTCTATATTTCTGTTACTGCACCCGATCCAGAGACCTTCGAGAGGCTGTGTTCCCCCGTAGGTTCCCGCGGGTGGAAGGAGGTCATGAGAAGCGTGGAGGTCTTATCCGGTCTCGGATGCAGGACCGTGATCCGTCATACCCTGGTTAAAGGGTGGAACATGCATGGCGTAGAGGAATATGCAAGTATTGATCTTCGCGGGTCCCCGATGTTCATCGAGGCAAAGGGGTTCAGTCTCGTCGGGGAATCGAGAGGTCGCATGAGGGGTGAAAACATGCCATCACATCATGAGGTTCGTATCTGGGCTGAACGACTGGCAGAGCTGACCGGGTATATCGTTTATGATGAACAGGTGGAGAGCAGGGTTGTTCTTCTTGTTCGGAGTGATGTAAAGGACAGGGTTAAACTGCCCCTTGTGAAATCCTTTAAGAACTAGAACAGGAAGAGTAGCGCGACACCTGCGACTGCGATGCATGCCCCGAGGATACCCCGCCATGAAGTCTTCTCCTTATATAGGACCCATACGACGGGGATTACCATAATCGGCATGAGGGACATGAGGGTTGCAGCCACTCCAGCAACGGTGTTTGCAGCAGCAATCATCGAAAGCCAGACACCGCAGAAAGGACCAACAAATGCGCCTCCCGCGGTTAACTGGATACCGCGGTGGTCCTTCAGACCACGAAGGATCTCAGGTATCTTACCCCAGAGGGTTACTATAATCCATATACTTGTAGCCCCTGCAAGAACACGGATGAATGTCGCGGAAAGTGGGTCCAGAGGGTGTTCCGGGTCAACAAGAACCATTCCATACCGGGAAATAGTATATCCGATCCCCTGGCATGCAGCCCCTGTAATACCCAATGAGATGCCGATTACCTTCTGCCGCTCGCTCAGGGATTGACCTCCAGATGACCCCTTCCTTTCGAGTATGGCAAGATATACACCGAAAAGGGTTAACGAAATACCAAGAATAGCAACTGCATCAAGGGCCTCGTTCATGAACAGGTATGCTGAGATGGCTGTAAAAATCGGTGCAGTTGACATTACGAGTACTGCAAGTCTCGGTCCGAGAATGACAAGTGAGGAAAAGTATGCAAAATCCCCGATGGCGAGCCCGATCACACCGCTGATACTCATATAAAGCCACTGGCGCCCTTCAGCCACGGGGATGGTCAAATGAGCAGTCAGGTACAGGGCAGCCCAGAGAAGAGGTAGTGCTATCAGTATCCTGATTGAGTTAACCGCGATTGATCCGATCCTCTTTCCACCAGATGCAAAGAAGATGGAACTCATTGTCCACATTACGGATGTCATTATTGCTGCAGTTTCACCTACGGGGAACCCCATCTCTCGACTTAGCATGGAAAAAGGATGCCCTTATTAAGGAATCGTAAAGCCAGAGATACATTCAATAGAGGTATCCCCAGCTCTGCAGTCGATCTGAATTATCACTCCATTTATCCCCGATGTCAGTTCGATAAAACATATTCGGTAGCATGACATTCTTTACTCTTGAGTATGCCTGTTTCTTTGCCTCTTCCACGGTTAGCCCGGAACCCGTGACAACCAGGGCATACCCGGAATCCCCGGCAAGTATCCAGTCGTCATCGACGAGTTTCACATCCCCGAGGTGGTACCCTTCAAGTGGCGGTTTCTTGAAGAGGACAACTGCATCCTGCGATAGCCTCCGGAAGGCGACAGGGTCGTTGAAGGGGAACGGCGGAACAGCAATCACCACACCGATCTGAAACCCTTTCTTGGTTTTCAGGTCGAACCTTTCACCCCTTGCAATGGCTGCCATGAACTCCCCCCAGGGGCTTAATACACCCTCCATCTGAATGGATATCGTAGGATACCCGAAGCGGGATGTGAACTCCAGCGGGTAGATCCCGCGCGCGTTCGCAATACAATTAATATCGATATACCCGACATACCCGCACTCCTTCAGTCTGGGTTCCATCTTAGCAACGGTCTCCCGGAAGATGGTATTTGGCTGTGACCAGTACATCAGTGTACCCATCTCGCCCGTTGAGGGTCCGATGTCCCCGGGAAACATCCGCTTATGCTCAAAGTTCACGCAGATCGGCGTGATGAACTCACGACCATTGAAAAATGCACCTACTGCAACCTCCACCCCGCTCGCAAACTTCTGGAGCTGGAAGACCCTGATCTTCTTGCTCCACCTTTTCTTATAGTGTTTCATTACCTCGATCACATCTTTTCCATCCTCTTCCTGTCCGACAAAGAGTAACTCTTTTTCGTTCTGTGCAAGACCGGATGGCTTGAGGACATACCTGTCCGGTCGCTCCGTAACGAACTTTATACCCTCATCAAAATCCTCAAAGTTCCATTTGGGAAGGATGTTAATCCCGGCGCTTTTCATCTCTTCCTGCCCGAACTCACGATTCAATTCCAGTTGATCTGTGTAGACGCTTCCTCCGACGACAGGTTTCCCCTCCTTTCGGAGTTTCTCTGCGACCTCGCCAAACCCCACATCATCAAAGATGATGATGTCAGCCCAGTCTTTATCTGCCTCCCAGCTGTCAGTCTTCTCAACAAACCCGTCACATACATCCTTCTGGTTCTTCTCCTCAATAAAATATTTTACCTCGTGACCCTCTTTTTTAATCTGCCAGGCAAGGTCTCCGATGAGCCCCTCCCTCGAAACGAATAAGAACTTCAGTCTGCCTTTTTCAGGGGTAGTGTCCATCTTACCCTAACCAGAGGATATCACAATATTATAAATCTTTTATCATTCTAAAAGTTCCGTATCTTCCCCAGACGGATGGTGGGTGTCGCATTCATAACAGATATACCTGATACATGCGCCGTAAAAGTCTTCCCGGAACCTCGCAGGAGGTTCACACGCACCGTAAGGTTCCTAGTCTGCATATCCTTCATCGTCTCCTCGATCGGGAGGTATGCCACACCGGCAGATATGCTTGATGAGGAGATTACCCGTCCACCCTCAAGAAGGGTCAGTGATGCGCAATCCTCAGCCCCATCACCGGAGACATTCATGCGAATCCCACGAACAAATATATCACCACCGGAGGCGAATAACTCCACTCTCAGGATATCCCCTGAGCCCCTTACTGTCGAAATGTTAGTAGCGTATATGGGACGCACATCAAGAACACCGGGTATCCCCGGGGTAACGATATCCGTCATCTCCATATTGCTCCTGCTCCTTGCCACGAACAACCCCCCATG
>Ga0272448_1008379_pt1 | contig 10769 bp, 7 predicted proteins | sample YNPCB0191_FD_202220 | JGI IMG/M metagenome (GOLD analysis project Ga0272448, IMG submission 202220) | Hot spring sediment microbial communities from Yellowstone National Park, WY, United States - YNP-CB-019-1 | ecosystem: Environmental > Aquatic > Thermal springs > Hot (42-90C) > Sediment... | reverse complement strand
GACCGCGTCAAGGCGCTCGAGCAGGACCTGCGCGGGGTGGAGTCGGAGGTCAGACGGCTGGCCCTCGAGATCCCGAACCTCGTGTCGCCAGAGACGCCCGCGGGGACCACCGAGGGCGAGAACGTGATCGTCCGGGAGTGGGGGGAGCCGCGCGACTTCGGTTTCGAGCCCAGGCCGCACTGGCAGATCGCGGTCGAGCTGGACATCGTGGATTTCGAGCGCGCGGCGAAGATAGCCGGGGCGAACTTCGAGGTGTTCAAAGGCCTCGGGGCGCGCCTGCGCCGCGCTCTCATCAGCTTCATGGTGGACCTGCACACCAAGGAGCACGCTCACACAGAGGTCGCTCCCCCTGTCCTCGCCCGGCGCGACTCGCTCATCGCGTCCGGGCATCTCCCCAAGTTCGAGGCCGATCAGTTCCACGTCTGCGAAAACGACATGTTCCTGATCCCGACCGCAGAGGCGGCCCTCGCCAACCTGCATCGGGATGAGATTCTCGACGCCGCCGACCTCCCACTGCGCTATGTCGCGTACACGCCGTGCTTCCGGTACGAGAAGTTCAGCGCAGGAAAGGAATCCCGCGGCCTTATCCGCCAGTACCAGTTCGATAAGGTCGAGTTGTTCGAGTTCGTGCTGCCCGAGGCGTCATCCGAGGAGCTGGAGCGGCTCGTGGGCTGTGCGGAGGCCGTGTATCAGCGACTCGGCCTTCCCTACCGGCTGGCGCTGCTGTGCGCCGGCGAGCTCAGCGTCGCCGCCACGAAGGCGTATGACCCCATGGCCTGGTTCCCGGGCACAGGGGGGTGGTATGAGCTCAGCTCCTGCTCCAACTGCCTCGACTGGCAGGCCAGGCGGGCGAATGTGCGGTTCCGGCGCGCCCGCGGGTCCCGCCCGGAGTTCGTGCACACCCTCAACGGCTCGGGCCTGGCCGTTGGGCGCACCTTCGCCGCCATCCTCGAGAACTACCAGCAGGAAGACGGCTCGGTGACGGTGCCCAGGGCGCTGGTGCCGTACATGGACGGGGTGGAGGTCATCGGCAGAGCGAAGTAGCGCAGGTTCAGGCGCCGGCGACGCGCTCGGCGTGCCGCACGAGCTTCTGTCCCAGTATGCGGCACATCTGTCGCTCGCGCTCGTCAGGCTCGCCGACTGCTACTGCTCCGTAGTGCGCGGTCATGCCGGGCGCCGCGTAGTCGGTCACGCCGAACACCAGCATCCCGTAGTTCAGCATCACGCTCAGGATGGACAGACAGGTCATCTCGCTGCCGCCCCCCTGCCCGCCGGAGGTGCTGAACGCGCACCCCACCTTGCTCTCGACCTTGCCCCAGGCCGCCAGCCCCTCATCGAAGAACCGCTTCAGCTTCCACGTCATCTGGCCGCACCACGTCGGAGATCCGACCGCGATCCCGTCGTGCTCCAACAGGTCGCGGGCGTCGGCCTCCTCGACCGACTTCAGCGTAACCTCCGCGCCCGGCATTGAGCGAGCCCCCTCAGCTACCGCCTCGGCCATCGCCCGTGTGTTCCCCGACCGGCTGTCGTAGAGCACGAGAATCCTCGGCACGTGAGCCTCCTCCACAGGATGGGTTGGGTGCAGCGCCAGTCTTCTGCTGGTTCGTGTCGCATCCTCCTCGCCGGCGGTAGGCGCCTCGGGTGGCGCGTGGAATGTGATGGGCATGAGTTGACGGAGGGCGTTCTATGAATTCCAGAGAGCGCGTGGCCGCAGCCCTGGCGCACCGGAAGCCAGATCGGGTGCCAATTCACGAGTCCTTCTGGGAGGCCACCGAGAACCGCTGGCACGCCGAGGGCTTGCCGGCCGGGGTCTCGGCTGACGACTACTTCGGCACGGAAATCAGGCTGCTGTCTGTCGACAACTCCTTCGGGTTCCCCGGCGAGGAGGTCGAGCGCACAGACGAGTGGGTAATCGCCCGCGACAACTGGGGCGTCCTAACCAGGAACTGGAGCGATCGGCGGTCCACGCCCGAGCTGCTGGACTTCGCCGTGAAGTCACGCGAGGAGTGGGACCGCCTGAAAGAGCGTCTGTCGCCCGATGCGTCCCGGTACGACTGGGACGGCCTGCGGGCCGCGCATGAGAAGTGGCGGCAGGAGGGCAAGTTCATCGCCATTGCGGCCATTCCGGGCTACGAGGCCACGTGGCGCAAGATCGGCCCAGAGGCCCTGCTTGTCGCGATCGCCGAGGATCCCGGCTGGGTGTGCGAGATGTACGAGTATGACGCCCAGATGATCATCGGGAGCATCGACCTGTTCCTGGAGCGCGGCTTCGATTTCGACGGCGCGTGGCTGTGGGACGACCTGGCCTACAAGAACGGGCCGCTGTTCTCTCCGAGGGCGTACCGCGAGCAGCTCCTGCCATATCACAAGCAGGTGACCGACTTCTGCCATGCCCACGGCTGGCCCGTCATCCTGCACTCCTGCGGCAACATCACCGCGCTCGTGCCACACATGATTGACGCCGGCTTCGACTGCCTCCAGGCCCTGGAGGTGAAGGCCGGCGTGGACCTGGGCGCCCTCGTGCGCGAATACGGCGCGGATGTCTGCTTCATGGGCGGCGTCGACGTGCGCACGTTCTTCGCCGACGACGAGTCGGAAATGGAGCGAGAGGTGTTATCCAAGCTCGCCATCGGCATGTCGAGCCCGGGCGGGTACGTGTTCCACTCCGACCACTCGATCCCGACCCAGGTGAGCTTCCAGCGCTATGCACGGGTCGTCGAGTTGGTGCGCGAGCACGGGGTCTACCGCTGATCGGCCTGATTGGCCTTCTCGCCTGCGCGCAACACCCGCAGGAGCCCGAGGTCGAAGGTCAGGCTGAGTGACTGCGCGCTGGGCCGGAAATGATACTCGAGGCGGATCCGCCCGTCCGGCAGTCGCACCTCGCCGGCGGGGTCGTGGACGCGGTCCCAGCTTCCCGTCATGTCGCGCGCCCGGGCCAGCCACCAACCCGCCGGGAACGTGATCGACAGATCGGCCGCCTCCGTCCTTGGAGGCGCAATGACCACCAACTCCAGGCGGCCCTCCTTGGGCGTCGTCTGCACCGTGTAGGTCTGACCGGCGACATCCAGCCGAACCCTGCCGCCAGCCAGATCAGCCTGCCCCTTGGCCGTCTTGCCGCCCGACCGGGCGGACAGCTCGGCCGTGCCCGTGGGAGCTGCGCCGAAGCGGCGAAGCAAGTCCAGCGTCGCGTCGGGGTAGGGGAGGGGTGTCGGCTGTTTCGGCATGAGGTACGACACAAGGTCGACGACCAGCGGGTCCGTGTCGAGATAGACATTCCCCTTGTTCCTCACCCAGAGCTGAGGGGGGCCGTCCCATTGGCGGATCCAGTAACCGCGTGGCGTTTTCAGCCAGCCCGCTGGCGGGTCGCGGCGGGAGACAATGATGGCAGACCGGTTGGTCGGCGGCGCCCCGCCGTATGCTCCAACCGCGTACTGCCGCCCGCGCTGGCGGAGCAGCTCGCGGGCGATCCGATCGGCGTGGGCCGGCGACGCGTCGTCAAGCACTAGCGCCGGGCCGCTGTCCGCCAGCAGCCTCTCTCCTTCGAACGGCGGTGCGGGAGGCGGCACCGCTCGCGGCAGCACCTTTGGCGTGAATTCGATGCCGCGCGGGGCGCGCTGGGCGTCAAAGAGCGCGTGCTTCATCCCCATCAGCAACACCGCAGAGTCCCACAGCCGCCGCGTCTCCCCGCTCCACCTGGGGTCCTGGATGTCGTGCAGCTCCCACATGCAGCCGGTCGCCGAGCACAGCTTCTCGAGTCGCACCATCAGATTGCCAGTGAACGTGCAGGCGGGGGATTCGCTTGCTGCATACAGCACATAGCCCGGCGCGCCCCCCTCGATGATCGGGCTGCGCGCGCTCGACCGGATGCCCCGGTCGAAGTTGAGGCGGTTCCAGCTCGCGATGAGCCCGCCGGTGAGATATGGATTCGACGCAGGGAGCACCCCGAGGACGGCGGCCTGGGCGAGCACGCCGGGGGTCAGTGTGAGGTCGAGCGACCCGTCGGCCCCGCGCCCGATCGCATACCACTCCGCCTGCCCCGGGCGCGGCGCGAACTGGTCCAGCGCGCGGCGCGCTCGCTTCGCGAGCTCCTGGTAGCGGGCGGCTCGCTCCTGATCACCCACCCGCGCCGCCAACTGCGCCCCATACTCGGCCGAGGCAGTGAGCAGAGCCGTGTTGCTGAACAGATCGTCCAGGTCGCGCACGGGCGCCGCGAGCAGCCAGGTCTCATCGCCGTTCATAGGCTGCAGGGCGCTGTCGGGAACGGCGGCGCCGTCGAGGCATCCGCGCACCATGTCCCAGTACTGCGTGCCGTCCACGCCGCCCAGCCGCTCTGCATCCCGGACCATCAGCACCAGATAGTGCGGCAGCTCGACCCGGGAATAGCCGTACGCATACGGCCTCCCGTCGGGAATCCCATAGGAGCTGGCCAGCCCAGACTTGCGCCACGACGCGTGGAAAAACTCCAGGCCCCGAAGCGCCTCCTCCTTACGGCCCAGGTCCAAGAGCGCCCGCTGCACCCAGTACGTGTCCCGTACCCATGCGCGATTGTGCGGATAGCGCACCGAGCCCGTGTGGATGGCCTCCGGGCCGACGTGTGCGCGAACCAGGCACAGCAACGAATCCAGCAGATCGTCCGTCCGCTGGTCTCCTGTCTTCAGTGGCGTGCGGGCGCACCACCGCTCCCAGTCCGCGCGAGTGTCCTCCAGCATCTCGAGGACCTGCCCCAGGCGGACTTGGGCGCGCGCCACGTCCTCCCGCAGCTTGTCCGGCTTCGCCGCGCCCACCAGAAACAGCGCCGCCGCTGCCGCTTCGCCCGCCCCAAGTCTCCCCACCGACAGCCCGACGGCGTCTCCCTCCTGCCTCAAGCGGTGCCCGGACACGATCGCAAGTCTCTCGCCGCGCTGCCAGGCCCGGCTGGTGATCCGCCTCCACTCCCCAGCCGCGGGCACATCGAACACCAGCCTCACGCCTTGCTTTTTGGCGCCCGTGTTCTGCACCAGCGCCCAGCGCACCAAGAAGTTGTCCTCCGGCCCCATAGGCGCGAAATCGACGCAGGTTACCGAGAGGCCCGGTTGCTTGCTCTCAGAGACCGCGATCGAGGTGTGACGCACTCGCCTCAGGGTCTGCTCGGGGAGGTCGCCGAGCTTTCGCGCCTTCCCACCGTTGACCGCGACGCGCATGACCAGCGGTTTGGCCAGCGCCCGCACATTTCTGCGGTCAGTCCAGAGAACATCGATCGAGCTGAGGTCATTGCGGTTGCAGCCAATGGCCGCGAAGACATTCGGGCTGCCGAGAGTGATGCCATCGGAGTTGTCGGGAATCTCCAGCTCCCTACCCTGGCGGCGGTAGGTGTACCAGGTGGAGTAGGAAGCGTGCTGGAGCCAACTCTGAAGCTCGTTGCTTGTCCCCCGGGGGGTGCGCTCCCGCCCGCCGCAGCCCGCCAGGACTGCAAGCCCGACGACGGCAGCCGCCAGCGCCGACCATGCGGCAAGGCGCAATTCGGGGGCTGCGCAGCCTCTGTGCGCCGCGCCGCGGCGGCCAGAATCAGTTACATGACCGAGTGTCAAGGCCGGATGCGCCTCCTTGCCCAGCAGTCGAGGTCCGGCCCGCGCCTGGTAGCGGAGACGGCTCCCCTCAACTGGCGGGCGATGGGCCGGCCCCCCTGTCATCTGTTCGCCCAGTCCCGCGGCCTTCCTTGGCACGCGGCGCGGAGACGTCAGGCCGCGTTCAGCACCTCCTCGTTGATCTCAACGCCGAGCCCTGGCCCCTCGGGCACCGTCAGGCAGCCGTCCTTCACCTCGAGGACGGGCTCGCGGAAGAGCCGGTGCCAGAGTGGATGGGGCTCGATGTTGTACTCCTGTGCGTAGCGCACGTTCGGCGTGCTTGCGGCGAAGTGGAGGTTCGCGACCGTGCCGAAGGGCTGGGTCTGGTGCGGCGTGCAGACACACCCGAACGCCTCGGCGAGGTGGGCGATCTTCTTGCACACGGAGAAGCCGCCGGCCTTGATCAGGTCGGGCTGGACGATATCCACGGCGTTTATCTCCAGCATCTCGCGGAATCGCCGCAGATCCCAGTCCTGCTCGCCGCCGGCGATCGGCAGATCGAGGGCGGCCGCCACCTTCGCGGTCGACCGAAGGTCCCAGTAAGGGCATGGTTCCTCGAAGTGGAACACGCCGAATCCTTCCAGGATGCGGCCCAGCTGGATGGCCCTCGGCGCCGTGTAGCAACTGTTGCCGTCCACCATGATCTCGATGGAATCGCCCAGCGCGGCCCGGACCTCCCTCACCAGGTCGACGGAACGGCCCGGCCACTGATCCTCGTCGAAGCCGAACACGCTGCCGACCCTCACCTTCACGGCTGTGAATCCGTGCTTCTCGATCAGGTCCCCGAGGCGCTTCGCCTCGTCGGCCGGCGTGATCTCGCGGCTGATGCTGGAGGCGTAGACGCGAATCTTCTTGCGGTACGCGCCTCCCAGCAGTTTGTAGATGGGCTGCCCCAGCGCCTTTCCCATGATGTCCCACAGGGCCATCTCCACCCCGCTGACGGCCATGGCCATGCTCTGGCCGGCCACCTTGTACGTCGACACGAACGCCTTCTCGACCAGGGCCTCCACGTCGAAGGGGTCGCGCCCCACGAAGAGCCGGCCGACCGTGTGTTCCAGATGAGCGGCGACCAGCCGGTTGTCCATCGGGCTGCACTCGCCCCAGCCCGCAATCCCCTCATCCGTCCGGACCCGCACCAGCAGGTTGGGCCCGACGTGTATTGGCTCGACTTGCGTGATCTTCATGCTGCTCCTCTCCCCGTACTCCCGTGCGCGCTGGGCTCAGCCGGCCGCGGCGCAGCCGATGTCGACCGGCCCGCTTTCCGGAACGTGTGCGCCATAGTAGTCGCGCCCGCCGCCCTCGTCCACCCGTACGCCGCCTCCCCGGCACGGCGAGTCGGGACGCAGATGCACGTCGCCGGCCGCCGCGCCGACAAGCCCCGGGTCGCCCTCGATCTGACCCTCCGCCCCGACCAGCGCGTCGAACTCCCGGAGCGACAAAATCTGGCGGCCCTGGATCTCGAAGCGCAATCCCCCGGCGCCCCGGTGGAATAGGTTGTTGCGGAATCGGTTGCGGCTGATGTCGAAGGCCGACTTCACCACCGGCACGTCCTCCGGCGACTGGACAGAGAAGATGTTGTTGGCGATCAGGTGCCCCCGGGTGTCGCTGGTGAACTTCAGAGGCGAGGCCGTGCGCGTGAGGCACGTGTTGTTATAGACTCGGCAGTCGACGGACTGCCAGAACAGGACGCTGCTGTAGTCGTTGGCGAGGCCGTCGTTCACAGAGAGGCTATAGCGGCACACCGCGCCCGTGCAGGGCCATTGCTGGGGATCCCACGAGCAGATGAGATAGCCCGCGCCGTCGTTGTCATGCGAGTAGTTGTATTGCAGGACGCAGTCCTCGCATCCGCCGTCGAGGTCGAAGCCGCCCCCGTCAGCGGGATGGCCCCCCGTGTGGTTGTCGTAGGCCTCGCAGAACTGGATCGTGCACCTCTGGGCCCAGGCGTACCAGATCGCAACCGGGCTGTGATCCTCCGGCGCGACGCCCAGCCCCGTGCGGTATGCCGTGCAGTGCTCGACCACGCCGTCGCGGCTGCAGAACGGGACGATGCCGTCGCCTCCGATGTCGTGGACGGTGCAGCGGGCGATCCGGAACCGCGGGAAGTAGTCCCAGGCATATGTTGGGCGGGAGAGAAACTGTATGCCGCAGCTCGCGTTCGAAATCTCGCAGTTCTCGATCACGACCTCGGGGAACACCGGCTTCGGGCCGCCGGCGGCCAGCAGGTAGATCCCGGGCCCACTCGTGTCGTGAATCGCGCAGTCCACGATCGTCAGCCCCTCGCACACCTCCTCCTGGGCGACGAAGACACCACACGTCCCCCCTGTGATCTTCCGGGTCGGATTGCGCGCATTGGCGCTCGTCAGCTCCAGACCCTCGATGCGCCAGGCCGAGATCGGCCCGCGGCCCGCGATCGCGTGGTCGTCACCGCCGTCGATGCGCGGCCTGGGGCCGTCGCCATAGGCGCCGAGCGTGATCGGGTGTTTCTTCGACCCGCGGCCCATCAGCCTGATCCCCTCGGGCCACCGCGACCCCCGCCTCAGCCGTACCTGGTCGCCCGGCCCCCAGACCTCCCTGCTTGCTCGTGCGAGCGTCCGCCATGCCTGCCCCGGGCTGTCACCCGAGTTCGCGTCATTGCCACCCGCCGCGTCCACGTACGCGATCATACGCGCCTCCTCGCCTCCGCGGTCTAGCCGGCGCACGTTTCCACCTCGCGCGGCTGGCGCCCTTCGACGACTGTCGCGCAGATACGCGTGCAGCGCCTGTGCGGAGCGTTGACACCCGTCGCCCCGCGCCCGTATACTCACCGCACCCGGCCCGTCGGGCCATGAGACGCGGCCGGTCGTTCGGAGACGATTGACGTGGCTCTGCCCTCTGTCAGCGTGGTCATCCCGACCCGGGACCGTCCGGATATGGTCCTGCGCGCGGTCCGAAGCGTGCTGGCGCAGCAGCTTCCGCCCGCCGAGCTGCTCGTCGTCGATGACGGGGGCGCCTCCGACCTCTCCCGCCGGCTGCGCGAGATCGCGCCCCCGGGCCGGCTCAGGCTGCACGTTCTGCGCGGCCCGCGGCGGGGGCCGGGGGCCGCCCGCAATGTCGGTGTGCAGGCGGCCCGGGGCGATCTGGTGGCCTTTCTCGACGACGATGACATCTGGCTGCCCCACAAGCTCGACTGGCAGGTCCCGTGGTTCGTGCGACAGCCGCGCCTCGGGCTGCTCGGGTCAGGCCGCATCGCTGTGGAGCGGATGCCGGGACCCGTGGCCCCGCCGCGGGCGCGGCCGACTCGCCTCCAGCGCGTCTCGCGTGCGGCGCTGATCCGCGCCAACCGCTTTGCCACCTCCACCGTCGTCGTGCGCCGCGAGTGCATCGATGAGTGCTCCGGCTTCGACGAATCCCTCGTCCTCGCGCAGGACTGGGATCTGTGGCTGCGCATAGCCGGCCCATGGCGGGCCGCGATGCTCCCCGCTCCCCTGGCCGTGTACACCGTCCACGGCGGCCAGCGAAGCGCGGACAGCGCTGCCATGCGCGAGTGGGAGGTGGCGGTGCTCGAGCGCCTTCTGAACCGGCCCAATGGCCCCACAGGGCGTTTGCGCGCGATCGCGCGGCGGCGTCTGGCCTGGGCGCACTGCCGCGTCGGGCGCGCCTTGCTGCGATCCGCTCGCGTCGAGGAGGCGAGGGCCTGCTTCATCTCGTCTCTGTCGTGCCACATGTTCCAGCCGATGGCCTGGGCCGGCCTCGCGCGCTGCGCCCTCCTTGGCACCGCGCGGGCGGGAGGGCGTTCCACATGAGCAAGCGCTTGCCACCATGGCTTGTGCCCTCCCGCCCGCGGCGGCCGCAGATGGAGGGTTTGGGCCGGCGGCTGGCGGGTATGGGCATCCACACGGTGTGCCAGAGCGCGCGGTGCCCGAACCTGGGCGAGTGCTTCAGCCAGGGCAACGCCACGTTCATGATCATGGGCGACGTCTGCACGCGCGACTGCCGTTTCTGCGCCGTTGGGCACGGGCGGCCGGGCCCCCTGGATCCCGGCGAGCCGCAGCGTGTCGCCGAGGCCGCGCGGATGCTGGGCCTGCGTCATGTCGTCATCACATCGGTGACGCGCGACGACTTGGCAGACGGCGGCGCGGCACACTTCGCAGCGGCCATCGACGCGGTGCGGCGCACGCTGCCGGAGGCGACGGTGGAGGTCCTCGTGCCGGACTTCGGGGGCAGAGCGGACTCGCTGGAGACAGTCCTTGCCGCGGGTCCGGACGTGCTTAATCACAACGTCGAGACGATTGCGCGCCTGTATCCGCGGGTGCGGCCGCAGGCGGACTACAGCAGGTCCCTGGAGCTGCTTCGACGGGCTAGCGGCCGATCGCCGGGTTGCCTGACGAAGAGCGGCTTCATGGTCGGCGTTGGGGAATCGTTCGATGAAGTCGTGTCGCTGCTCGCGGACCTGCGGTCCGTGGGGACGCACACGGTCACCATTGGGCAGTACTTGCAGCCGACGCCAGACCACCTGCCCGTCGCCAGCTACGTGCCGCCGGCCGTGTTTGAGGAGTACGGTCGAGCAGCTCGACGGCTCGGATTTCGGCGCGTCCTCAGCGGGCCGCTCGTCCGCAGCTCCTACCATGCGGGCGACCTGGTGGGCAACTAGCTAGGGCAAGGGAGAATCGGGTATATGCTGTTGGGGATCCTCTAGTGGGCAGGACACGAGAGATCCCACCGGCTCGCACCCATGGATCGATGCGCAGACTAGCCCGACTGCTGCCGTACCTCGCGATCCTCGCCGTGCTGCTTATCGCAGCCGTCGTGCTGCTGCACTTCGGCCCGGTCAACGAGCACATCCGCAACGCGATCGCCACGGAGCTGTCGAGCCAGCTCGACCGGAAGGTGGTGGTCGGCAAGGTGTCGCTGAGCCTCACCGGCCGCGTCGTTCTCCGCAACATCGTCATCCGCAACAAGTCCGGAGCGCCTTTCGCTGATATTCCCGAGGCCGTTGTGACCCTCGGCAAGCCCGGCAACCGGCTCTCCCTCATCCTGAACCCGACCGACATCCGCGACGTGCGCGTCCTCCGGCCCAAGGTCACCATCAGGCGATCCGCCAGCGGCCGCTTCGACATCGCCGACCTGTTCATCCGAAAGCGGCCGAAGCCATCTCGGTTCCGCGGGACGATCACCGTTCAGGACGGC
>Ga0272448_1008377_pt1 | contig 10770 bp, 8 predicted proteins | sample YNPCB0191_FD_202220 | JGI IMG/M metagenome (GOLD analysis project Ga0272448, IMG submission 202220) | Hot spring sediment microbial communities from Yellowstone National Park, WY, United States - YNP-CB-019-1 | ecosystem: Environmental > Aquatic > Thermal springs > Hot (42-90C) > Sediment... | reverse complement strand
GATCCCGGACAGCGACGAAGCAACGCCCCAGCCGCAGATGGACGCCTTCGGGCGCGGCCTGATGAGCTTTGGCGACACACTCTACATTCTCAACGGCGAGAGCAACTCCGGCATCAATCAGGACGAGGTGTACTACTGCAAGATCCAGCCCGACGGTGACTACGGGCCGTGGATCGAGACCACCAACACCCCGCCGGGCTCGCCGGAGCCCGGTTCATGGTTCCACGGCGTTGCGATCTTCCAGGGCACTACGGCGAACTACATCTATCGCGTCGGTGCCAACTTCTCCGGCACGTACGAGAAGGAGTCGCGGAAGGCAGTAATCGCAGCCGACGGGAGCATCGACCCGACGAATGCCTGGGTCAAGGAACCGGCGGACCTGCCGGACGGCCGTTACGAACTGGGCTGTGCTGTTGCCAACGGATACATCTTCGCCGTGGGCGGCCTGTCGGGCGCCACGCCGCAAAACACCGTGTACTTCAGCAAGGTCGATCCTGCAACGGGTTCGCTGGCGCCCTGGGTCGGCGGGCCGCCGTATCCGGTGGCGATTTCGCGAAACGCGGCCGTCGGCTACCAGGCCGGAGGCAAGTGGTATGTTCTCGGCATAAGCGGCCTTCGGGGCTACTACAGCTCCGATCCACGCGAGGCGCGTTGCTGGTACGCGCTGGTCGACGACGACGCGGATGGCGACCAGTTCGGCGACACCACCGACAACTGCCCCACCACCTCCAACCCGGATCAGGCGGACTCGGACAGCGATGGCGTGGGCGACGCGTGCGACGCGTGCCCGGGCACCCCGCTGGGCGTGCCCGTCGGACCGGACGGTTGTCCGCTGTGTGAGACGCCGACAGTAGCGTCGATCACGCCTGACACGGGCGTGCAGGACAATGGCAACCGCGAGGTGAACCCCGGAGCGGGCCAGCTCTTCCTGGTCAGCCCCCCGCCGCTTCACGTGACGATCGCCGGATCCGGCTTCACCGGCACGCCGGCCGTCAAGATCGTGCAGGGCGCTTCCACGATCAACGCGACCGCCGTTACTGTGGTTGATGCAAACACGATCACAGCCGACATCGATCTGACCGGGGCGGCCCCCGGTGCGTTGAACGGCGTGTGGGACGTGGTGGTCACCACCTGTGCGGACAGCACGGGCGGCGAGGGCCTCTTCACGGTGAGTATGTGCTGGCCGCAGCGGCCGGACGCAGACGGCGACGGCGACGTTGACCTGAGCGACTTCGGCATCTTCCAGGCGTGTTTCAACGGTCCGAACCGGCCATACAAGACGGGACCGGATCCGCGGAAGTGCAATTGCATGGACGCCGGCGACAACCCGATCGTTCGGGATGTTGACCTTGCGGACTTCAACACGTTCCAGAGCTGTTTCAACGGCCCGAACCGGCCGCCGAAGGCCGGCTGCTGAGCGGTCGGCACGTGCAGCCGCTCGAGGTGATGCAGACGTAAGGTGATTCACGGCCGCGCGGTTCACGAGAGTGGGCCGCGCGGCCTCCGTATTGCCGCCGGTGCAACAGCCTCCGTCGTGCGCGTCGTCGCATGGCTCGGTTGGCCAAGATGCACGTCCGTTGAGCTGCCCCACCCGCCTGCCGTGAAGGCTTGGCTCGCGCCGCCGGGGCACGGCGGGTTGCGCCCAGGCGGCAGGGCCCTTTGCGGTAAACCGGTTCCGCATGCGACGTGCAGCAACGCGGCGGCTCCGGGGCCTCTGCGGAGCTTTGCCTTTGTTGACGCCCGGAACACGGGGCTCTTACGCCCCGGGCTGCTCTCGGTCGCCCCCGCGGGTCTGGAAACGCACGAAACTTCCGAGCCGAAACCGGTGATTGCGATCGATGCGTGCTCCGCCCGAACACCGCGCGAATCTCGAGGCGGGCGCGACGCCGCCGGCTCCTCCATAGCAGATGGGAAAACGCGGACTCGAGAATGAATCCCGCGGCATGACGTCGTAGCCCGATGCCATGGAGAGCGAGTGCACTCCGCAAGCCGGCTCGGTTTCGCCTGCGGCCCGATCTCTTGCCGCTGCCCGTATGCGTGAATCCCCTTTCGCGAGCGGTTTCGAGGCTTTTGCATTTCGCACCGCCCTGCCGTACACTTCCACACGGTTCGTTTTCCCTTTGTGAGGAACCGGATGAGCATGAGCGACAACGAGGAGATTTCGGCCATAGCTCGGACGGACCCGGAAGTGTGGCGAGTCTTTCAGGCCGAACGCGAGCGCCAGCACTACACCCTTGAGCTGATCGCCTCCGAGAACCACGTCTCCAGGGCCGTCCTGGAGGCCGTCGGCTCGATCTTCACCAACAAGTACGCGGAGGGGTACCCCGGCAAGCGCTACTATGGCGGCTGCGACCAGATGGACGCCATCGAGAACCTGGCCCGGGACCGCGCCAAACAGCTCTTCCACTGCGAGCACGTCAACGTCCAGCCCCACTCCGGCAGCCAAGCCAACACGGCCGTGTACATGACCGTCCTGAAGCCCGGCGACACGATCCTGTCGCTGGATCTCTCGCACGGCGGCCACCTGACGCACGGCATGCGGCTCAACTTCAGCGGGATGTTCTACAAGGTCGTGCACTACACGGTCGATGCCAGGACCGAGACCTGCGACATGGCTGCGGTCCGCCGCCTCGCCCGCGAGCACAAGCCGGCGATCATCGTGACCGGGGCCTCGGCCTATCCGCGGACGATCGACTTCCCCGCCTTCGCGGAGATCGCCCGCGAGGTCGGCGCCGTCCAGATGGCCGACATCGCCCATATCGCGGGCCTGGTCGCCGTCGGGCTGCACCCCTCGCCCGTGCCGGTGGCCGAGTTCGTCACCACGACCACGCACAAGACGCTCCGCGGTCCCCGCGCCGGCATGATCATGTGCAAGGCGCAGTACGCCCAGACGCTCGATTCCCGCGTATTCCCGGGCGTGCAGGGCGGCCCGCTGATGCACGTCATCGCCGGCAAGGCCGTCGCGTTCGGCGAGGCCCTGCGGCCGGAGTTTCGCGCGTATCAGGAGCGCATCCTCGCAAACGCCCAGGCCCTCGCCGAGGGACTCAAGCGGCGCGGCTTCCGCCTTGTCTCCGGCGGAACCGACAACCACCTCATGCTCGTGGATCTGCGACACAACTACGAGCACGTGACCGGCAAGGCCGCCGAGACCTGGCTCCAGGCGGCCGGCATCATCGTCAACAAGAACATGATCCCGTTCGACACCCGCAAGCCCGTCGAGACCAGCGGGTTGCGGATCGGCACGCCCGCCGTCACCACGCGCGGCATGGGCGCCGCCGAGATGGAGACCATCGCCAGCCTCATCGACGAAGTCGTCCGTTCCCAGGGCGATCCGGCAACGACCGCGCGGGTCCGGCCTCGTGTGCGAGAGCTGTGCGACCAGTTTCCCGTTCCCCATTAGGCGTCCGACGCCGGGAGTCCCCTGCCGTGGCAGGCAGTCGTCTTACGTCATGGCTTACGGTTCTGCTTGGCACGGCAGGCCCCTTCTGGCTCAGCGGCTGCACAGGCAGTGCTGCAATCTCCGCGATTCCGTTCTCACGGACTGACATCCGCGACCGCGAGCCGCTGGCGCTCACGCTGCCGACGGCCGGCCGCTGCGCATGGTACGTCGACGGCGCCGGTCAGCTCACGGTGGCGATGAAGTACGAGAACTTCCCCCTGTTCGGCAAATACACAAAGGCCGGGTGGCTTGCCCGCTTCCGGCTCGGCGAAAAACCGGCCGGCCGTTCGCTGCGGTACAACCTCTCCCGCGACCAGGTCCGCGGCCTATGCTCCTCGGGTATCGAGCACTGGCGTTTCCAGACGCGTTGGGGCGTTCTCGTCCTCGACCAGATGCCCGGCCACCGCTACCGGGGACGCTTTCAGATCGCCGTCGCCCAGCAGCAGTTCACTCTGCTCTCCGGTTGGGCGCCCACAGGGTACACCGCCCCCCTTCTGATCATGTGGGGCGAGTTTGAGGCCGTCCATGACGAAGAACTCGCCAAGGCTGTCGTCGCCGCCATCGACAAGGAGAATTGGACGGACTTCGGCACGATCCCGATGGTTCGACCGGTCCAGACGCGGCCGCTTCCCGGCACCACGCAGCCCGCAACCCGGCCCGTGCCCTCCACAAATCCCGCACGGATACCCGATCCTCGCGGCATGTGAACCCTTCGCCCCGCTGCCATTCACACAGGATCCCGCGGGGGCGCGTTCGGCACGGGCAGGACCACATCGGGCCGCGGAGTGAGCGGCGCTGCCGGGCGCAACCGCTCGGCGATCGCCCGCAAAGGCTCGCCGGTGAGCGGATGCGGAAAGTCCGGCGCCACCTCCGCCAGCGTCACCGCAAGATAACCTCGCTGCATCACGTCGGGACAGGGCAGCGTCAGCTCCGGCGTCTCGACCACCACGGCACCATACAGGCACAGGTCCAAGTCGATCGTCCGCGCGGCGTACCGGTCCTCGCCGCGAACCCGCCCGAGGCTGGCCTCAATGGCCCGCAAACGACGACGAACGTCGTGCGGGGGCAGATCGGTTTCCAGCAGCACGGCCGCATTCAGGTAATCAGGTTGCGGCCGCGGTCCCACGGCCGGATTCTGGTAGACGCGCGATACCGCCGCGATCCGGCCGAGTTCCGCCAGACATGCCACGGCCGCCGGCAGATACCGGGTCGGATCGATGTTCGAGCCGGCCGCAATGAGCGCCTTCTCAGCCAAGGTCCTCCGCCCCGCGCTCGATTTCCACCCCGACCGATCGGGCAAAGCGGACCGCGCCGGGCTTCTCCACGCGCACCCGTACCCGCAACACGCCCGCCATCCGCAGACAGATCCGTGCGATGTCCGTCGCCAGGGCCTCCACGGTCAGGCGCTGGGCCGACTCGGCGTGCGCCATCACCTGCTTGGCCACTGCGCGGTAGTTGACCGACCGCGAGAGGTCGTCGTCGGCGCCGGCGGCGCGCAGATCCGCAAAGAGCGTGATGTTGATCAGGATGTCCTGCTTCTCGCGCCGCTCCCAGTCGTTTACCCCGATGATCCCCCGTACCAGCAGGTCCTTGATCTCCACACGGTCTTCAGTCATTGGTCCGACTCCGAGAAAGAGCGGGAACGGAACGCCGGCGACGCCCGCGAAGATCGCCTCGGCGCCGCGGATGTCGCCCGCCCGCCGACGCAATCCCGACAGGCTCCTGCGCCGCCGTTGACAGCGAATGCGCCCGCGGCCAGAATGAAGGCCCTTGGCGTCTCGCCGGACGGGCCCTTGCGGCCACCGCGGTCCGCTGCCAGGCGGGCCGCCTGTAGTATACCCTGCCGGCATACGGAGACTAGCTGGTCACATGCCCAAGCGCAACCTGGTCTGGCTTCTCGTGGTCGTCGCCCTCTGCGTCGGCCTGTGGGTGTATCCGAATACCCTCCTCCGCCGGGATATGTTCTATCGGGAGTTCTCGCCGCTCCTCGACGTCCGCCTCCAGATCAACAAAAACTATGTGGACGAGGTCGACGACAAGCTCCTGCTCCGCGGGGCGATCCGCGGCATGATCCAGGAGCTGGACCGCTTCAGCGACTACTATGACGCCGAGGAATACGCGCAGTTCAAGAAACGCGCGGCCGGCCACTTCACCGGCATCGGCGTCGAGGTCACCCTCAAGGACGGCTACCTGACCGTCCTGAGCCCGATCGAGGACACCCCTGCCTATGCGGCCGGCCTTCAAACCGGCGACCGCATCCTTGAGATCGACGGCGTCAAGACCGACAACATGACTCTCGGTCAGGCCGTCGCTCTGATCAGCGGCGAGTCGGGCACGCAGGTGCGGCTCAAGATCTCGCCCGCCGGCGATGAGCCCCCTCGTGAGGTAACCGTCGTCCGCGGGCTGGTGACGCTCCATTCGGTAAAGGGCTACAAACGCGGCCCGGATAACACATGGGATTACTTCATCGACCGGCCCGCCGGCATCGGCTACGTCCGACTGACCAGCTTCGACGAGAACACGCCGGAGCAGCTTGACCGCGCCATGCGTACGATGTATGAGCAGGGACTCCAGGCGCTCATCATCGATCTCCGCGACAACCCGGGCGGGCTGCTGAAGACCGCTGTGGCCATCGCCGATCGGTTTCTCGACTCGGGCCGGATCGTCTCCACGAGAGGGCGGGCCTCTGAGGAGGAAATCTGGTCGGCCAGCGCCAAGAGCAACTATCGCAAACAGGTTCCCCTCGTGCTCCTGATCAACGACGGATCGGCCAGCGCCTCGGAGATCCTCGCGGGCGCCCTGCACGATCACGGCCGCGCCATCCTCGTGGGAGAGAAGACGTACGGCAAGGGCAGCGTACAGAACCTCATCGAACTCGGCAATGGCGAGAGTGCACTGAAGCTCACGACGGCGTATTACTACCTGCCCAACGGAGAGCGGATTCACGGCAAGGGCGTCGAGCCCGACTACGAGGTCAAACTCACGCGGGAGGAGAAGCGCACCGTGTTGCCGGACAGACGCCTGCTGACTACGACCAGCCGGGCGGCGACGGCCCCGGTCACCAGCGCCCCGGTGGTCGATCGCCAGATCAACAAGGCCGTCGAGGTCCTGCGCGACAAGCTCGGGCTGCCGCCCCTCGCGACGACGCAGGCAACCACCCGGCCGAGCACGACGCAGCGCACAACGAGCCCCGCGAGCCGATAAACCATGTCCCTCATCCTCGGCATCGAAACCTCCTGCGACGAAACCGCCGCCGCCATCGTCGCCGACGGTTACGATGTCCGCAGCAGCGTGGTGGCCACCCAGTTCGACCTGCATGCGAAATTCGGCGGCGTCGTTCCGGAAATTGCCTCCCGCGCGCACATCGAGAACCTCGACGGCGTGATCCGCGAGGCCATGGAGCGCGCCGCCGTCTCCCGCGCGGAGATCGACGCGATCGCCGTAACCTGCACGCCCGGGCTTGTCGGCTGCCTCCTGATCGGCGTGACCGCCGCCAAGACGCTCGCCTGGGCCTGGGGCAAGCCGCTCGTCGGCATCAACCACGTGGAGGCGCACGCGTGCAGCGCCGCCGTAGCCCTCGGCTATCCCCCCTGGCCCGCGGTCGCTCTTGTCGTCAGCGGCGGACACACCTCTCTCTTTCATGTTCGCGACTTCGACTGCATCGAACGCCTGGGAAGCACGACCGACGACGCCGCCGGAGAGGCATTCGACAAGGTGGCAAGTATCCTGAATCTCGGCTATCCCGGCGGGCCGATCATCGACCGCGTCGCCGCCGAGGGCAACCCGAACGCTGTGCCCTTGCCGCGGACCATGCTGGCATCGGAGTCGCTCGACTTCAGCTTCAGCGGGCTCAAGACCGCCGTCCTCTATCACGTACACGGCCCCGGCAGGACCAGCGGTGGCCTGGAGCGCCTGACGCGCCGCGACATCGCCGATATCGCGGCCAGTTTCCAGGCGGCCGTCGTCGATGTGCTCGTGGCCAAGACGATGCTCGCCGTCGAGCAGACGGGCACGCGGACCGTCGTGGTCGGAGGCGGCGTGGCGGCAAATGGGCGTCTGCGCAGCGAACTGGCAAAAGCGTGCGAGACCGCCGGAGCAACCCTTCATCTGACGCCGATGTCATTGTGCACGGACAACGGCGCGATGATCGCCGCCCTGGCCCATCACCGCCTTGTCCGCGGCGAAAGCGCCGGCGCCGACCTCGAGGCCCGGGCGTAAGCAGCCCGGAATGGGAACCGTGTCCGTTCAGCCCCCTGCCTCGAGCAGTGCCAGCGCGGGCTGGTCAGCGCGGCCGACGCCGACGGGGACGCTGATGTGGACGTGGCGGACTTCCTGAAGTCCCAGGATTGTTTCAACGGCCTCGATCGTCCCGGACGGTGTCGACGGCCTTCACCCCTCCGCCCCCGCTTCCGCATGCGGCTCCGCCTGCGTGTTGAGGCGGCCTACGAGGTCGCGAGCGGCGGAGAGGCCGTGGCGGGCAAGATACGCCGGCAGGGCCTCGATGATGCGAATGGGGCACGTCGGGTCAATGAACAGCGACGTGCCCACGGCGACGGCCGTCGCGCCGGCCAGCATAAACTCGACGGCGTCCTGCCAGGTCTCGATTCCCCCCATTCCGATCAGCGGAATCCTCGCCGGCGCCGCGACCTCGCGGTACACCCGGTGCACAAGATGCAGCGCCAGCGGTTTGATCGCCGGTCCCGACAGGCCGCCGGTCGTGTTGGCCAGCACCGGACGCCACCGCTCGATGTCGATCGCCATCCCGACGAACGTATTGATCAGCGAGATCGCCTCGGCCCCCGCATCCACCGCCGCCCGCGCCGTCGCGGTGATGTCCGTCACGTTCGGCGAGAGCTTCACGATCAGCAGACAGCGGTGCACCTCCCGCCGCACCGCCGCCACAAGGTCGTGCAATCGGCGCGCGTCGGTCCCGAACGTCAGCCCGTCGGCCACGTTCGGGCAGCTCACGTTGAGTTCGAGCCCGGCGATCTCCGGCACCTCGTCCAGCCGGCGGCACACTGCCACGTATTCCTCACGCGAGTGCCCCGCCACGTTCACGAACACCGGAATGCAAAACGCCCGCAGCTCAGGCACCTTTTCCGCGATGAAACGCTCAAGCCCGACGTTCGCCAGCCCGATCGCGTTGAGCATCCCCGAGGCCGTCTCAACGATCCGCGGGGGCGCGTTTCCGGGCCGCTCCTGCACGGTCACACTCTTGGTCGTGAACGCCCCGAGGCGGTTGAGGTCCATGTACGGCGCGTATTCCCGGCCGTATCCGCACGTTCCCGAAGCCGTCAGAACGGGGTTCTGAAGCGTCACCTTTCCGAGCGAAACGGACAGGTCCGCCGCCGCGAGCGTTTCCATCGAGCTCATGCCGGCCAGCATCGAAAGCCCGGACGGCTCTGTCAAGCCGCGCCGACAAGCGGCCTGGTGATACCCGCAGGACATGTGGGTTCCACCCCCGTCCGCGGACAGCATAGCGATGCGCCCGCACACCGAAGCCCGTTCTTGCTCGGGCGGCTTTGCATCGCTTGCAGCCGACCCCTTCCGGCCGGGATTCGCAGCTTTGACCTCAACCCCGAGACGTGAAACCGGGCGGAAGCGACCTGCCCGGCCCTTCGCCGCCCTCGCCGCCGCTTCAAACCCGCTCGAACGGCTCGAAGAGGCGCTTATACTCGTCCTGGCAGAAGCGGTCCGTCATCCCGGCGATGTAGTCGCAGATCACCCGGTGCAGACCCTGCTCGGCAATGCGGTCGGCAAAACGCGGCTCCAGCAGCCCCGGCGTCTCCAGATACGCGTCGAAGAGACGCCGGATGAAACGCCCCGCCTTGTCATCCATCCGAACCAGGCGGTGGTGGCGGTACAGATGCTCCGCAAGAAACCCCTCCAGCGCGGCGAGCCGCTCCTCCATCGCCTCGGAAAGCCCCGCCAGTTCCCTGCTGCAAGCGCGAACGTCATCCGCCGTCTCAACCTTCGCCCCGCCGATCCGGCGAGTCGTCTCCTCGACGACGTCCTTCAGTAGCGCATCCTCGACCGCGTCCAGGATCGGCCGGCGCACGGCCGGCAGCGGCCGACGACCGTATCGTTCCTCTACCGCCTCGGCCGCATCGCGCCAGATCGCCAGAGAATCCAGCTCTTCCCGCTCGATCAGCTTCGCCCCGATCGCGTCCTCCAGATCGTGGCAGTCGCACGCGATCCGGTCCGCCAGGCTCGCAATCTGCCCCTCGAGCGGCCCGCGCGTCCCGTCGGCCAGTTCGTGCCAGCCCGGCCGGTCGAAGCGCGTCTCATGTTTCGCAAGTCCCTCGCGAACCTCGTACGTGAGGTTCAGCCCCCGGAACGCCGGGTACGGATGCTCGAGGAACTCCACGATTCGCAGCGCCTGCACGTTGTGCTCAAAGCCCCCGTGCCCGGCCATCCGCGACGCAAGCGCCTGCTCGCCGGCGTGCCCGAACGGCGGGTGTCCCAGGTCGTGGGCCAGCGCCACCGCCTCCGCCAGCGCCGCGTTGACACCCAGCGCCCGGGCCAGGCGGCGTGCGAGCGCGGCCACCTCCAGCGTGTGCGTCAGGCGCGTGCGGAAATGGTCATGCTCGTGCGTGACGAACACCTGCGTTTTGTATTGCAGACGACGGAACGCCGCCGAGTGCACGATGCGGTGCCGATCTACCACGAACGCATCGGCGCCGACGCCCGTGCCGGAAACCTCCGGATACCGGCGGCCGCGCGATGCTTCCGCGCGCACGGCGTAGGATTTCAGGGCGAACTCGTTCATGACATACCGGCGAGCGGCGGCAGGCCGATGCGCACGGCAGCTTCGGCGAACTGGGCATACAGATCGTCCATGTCCTGCGGGATCACGCGCGCGTCGCCGACGACGCTCATGAAGTTGGTGTCCCCTTCCCACCGCGGCACGACGTGGGCGTGCGCATGATCGGGAAGCCCGGCGCCGGCACATCGCCCGAAGTTCATGCCGACGTTGAAGCCCGCCGGATGCAGGACATCCGCAAGCAGAACCTGCACGTCGCGGATGTGGCGGATCATCTCGTCGAGTTCGGCATCCCGCAGTTCGCGAAGGCTGGGCTCGTGCCGGCCGGGCGCGATGAGCATGTGCCCGTTGTTGTAGGGAAAACGGTTGAACGCCACGAAGCACGTCGGGCCCCGCCAGACCACGTGATTCACGCGGTCGCAGTCCGCCGCTCTCCAGTATTTGCAGAGGAAGCAGCCGTCCTCCGTACCCGCCGGCGAAAGCGAGCGGATATAGGCCATCCGCCATGGCGCCGACAATGTGTTGTAGAACTCCGGCATAACGGTGCGAATGTACCGCGCGCGGTGCA
>Ga0272448_1008375_pt1 | contig 10772 bp, 4 predicted proteins | sample YNPCB0191_FD_202220 | JGI IMG/M metagenome (GOLD analysis project Ga0272448, IMG submission 202220) | Hot spring sediment microbial communities from Yellowstone National Park, WY, United States - YNP-CB-019-1 | ecosystem: Environmental > Aquatic > Thermal springs > Hot (42-90C) > Sediment... | reverse complement strand
TCTATCTTACAACAGGTCATGACAATATATTAATTCCAACTCCTGATACAGTTGATAACATTTATGGTGTTGCAGGAAACTTAGAGAGCGTGGTAAATACATATAACTCCTATGATATTATTCAGGGAAATGGGCATACTATTCTTAACCTCACCCTTTCACCTCTTTTAGGTTCATATTCTCCTGCAGGACCTGCAAAGGTTACCAATGTTGACAAGATAAACCTTATATCTGGTGGTTCTGGAACAATGTATTTTGATGCATCCAACTGGACTAATGTTGGTTCAATAAATCTTAATGCAGGAGTTAATGGTCTTTATGCAGAGTTTGGACAGCTTCAGGTAGGAACAGACCTTTATGTAGGAAATTTAGTAACAGGAGCTCTTGGAGCCTATTATACAGACAGTGTATATGTTGGGATTTATTCTGACAGACAAGCCCAGATTTCTTATGCTGATGGAACAGTTAATGCCTATGCTCAGGCAGGAAAAGATGTAGCACTGCTTGTTTCTGCTACAGCAGATATGACCCCAATAACACTTGGAAACATAAGCATGATTGGTGCTTCAGCAAATTCTGCTAATATCGGTATTTATAACTCGCAGTATTTTGCAGGAGACATCACCGTTGGAAATGTTTCAGTTAATGGTTTTTATGATATTGCAATGCATATCGCAAGTACTGGTCACGGACCCCTTTCTGACCCATCAAACATAACTGTTGGAAATGTTTCAGTTAATGCCGCAGGCACTTTATCAGCATCTATAAGGAATAGTGGATATAATAATGTTGGTGATGTGAAGGTAGGTAATGTCTCTATTGCAATGGGATATTTTGCTACAGGTTCTTTTGTAATACACAATTCAGCATTTACAGTAGGAGATATAACAGTAGGAAATATCTCTGTTCAGCTTAACAATAATGCTTCTTTAACGATGACAATTTCAAACTATGCTGCCGCTTCAAAAGGAGATGCAACAGTAGGAAATGTAACGGTAGGGGATGTAAGCTTTAATGTAGGAAAAACTGCAACAGCATATCTCTATGTATATAACTCAGCTATTGCCTATATAGGTAATGCAACAGCAGGAGACATTACATTAGGGAATATTTCAGCAATAGTAGCAGATAGTGGTCATGCTAGAATGTATATTGATAACTATGCATCTGTATCGGCGACAGGAGATGCAACAGTAGGAAATGTAACGGTAGGGGATGTAAGCTTTAATGTAGGAAAAACTGCAACAGCATATCTCTATGTATATAACTCAGCTATTGCCTATGTAGGTAATGCAACAGCAGGAGATGTAACGATAGGGAATATTTCAGCAACAGTAGCAGATAGTGGTTATGCTAAAGTGTATATTTCTAACTATGCATATGTAGGGACGACAGGGGATGCAACAGTAGGAAATGTAACGGTAGGTGATGTAACATTTAATGTAGGGATAACTGCATCAGCATATCTCTATGTATATAACTCTGCTTCTGCCTATGTAGGGAATGCAACAGCAGGAGATATAACGGTTGGGAATATTTCAGCAACAGTAGCAGATAGTGGTTATGCAGATATATATATTGATAACTATGCATATGTAGGGACGAGTGGTGATGCAACAGTAGGAAATGTAATGGTAGGTGATGTAACATTTAATGTAGGGATAACTGCAGCAGCATATCTCTATGTATATAACTATGCTTCTGTCGATGATGTAGGGAATGCAACAGTAGGAGATATAACGGTTGGGAATATTTCAGCAACAGTAGCAGATAGTGGTTATGCTAAAGTGTATATTGATAACTATGCATATGTAGGGACGACAGGGGATGCAACAGTAGGAAATGTAACAGTAGGAAATGTAACATTTAATGTAGGGACAAACGCAGCAGCATCTCTCACTATATATAACTATGCTTCTGTCGATGATGTAGGTAATGCAACAGCAGGAGATGTAACGATTGGGAATATTTCAGCAACAGTAGCAGATAGTGGTTATGCTAAAGTGTATATTGATAACTATGCATATGTATCGGCGACAGGAGATGCAAAAGTAGGAGATGTAAAAGTTGGGGATGTAAGCTTTAATGTAGGGATAACTGCATCAGCATATCTCTATGTATCTAACTCAGCTATTGCTTATATAGGTAATGCAACAGCAGGAGATGTAACGATAGGGAATATTTCAGCAACAGTAGCAGATAGTGGTTATGCTTATGCGTATATTAATAACTATGCATATGTAGGGACGACAGGGGATGCAACAGTAGGAAATGTAACGGTAGGGGATGTAAGCTTTAATGTAGGGGCAATAGCAGCTTTGTTGCAAGGAGCATATCTCTATGTATATAACTCAGCTACTGTCAGTCATGTAGGTAATGCAACAGCAGGAGATGTAACGATTGGGAATATTTCAGCAACAGTAGCAGATAGTGGTTATGCTAAAGTGTATATTTATAACTATGCACATGTAGGGACGACAGGAGATGCAACAGTAGGAAATGTAACAGTAGGAAATGTAACATTTAATGTAGGGACAAACGCAGCAGCATCTTTCACTATATATAACTATGCTACTGCTTATATAGGGAATGCAACAGTAGGAAATGTAACGGTAGGGGATGTAAGCTTTAATGTAGTGGCAGGAGGAACTCCGTGGCAAGGAGCACATCTCTATGTATCTAACTCAGCTATTGCTTATATAGGGAATGCAACAGCAGGAGATATAACAGTAGGGAATATTTCAGCAACAGTAGCAGATAGTGGTTATGCTTATGCGTATATTTCTAACTATGCATATGTAGGGGGTACAGGGGATGCAACAGTAGGAAATGTAACGGTAGGGGATGTAAGCTTTAATGTAGGAAAAAATGCAAAAGCATATCTCTATGCATCTAACTCAGCTAGTGCCTATGTAGGGAATGCAACAGCAGGAGATATAACAGTAGGGAATATTTCAGCAACAGTAGCAGATAGTGGTTATGCTTATGCGTATATTGATAACCAAGTTGCAGCTGGTACTAATAGTTTGCCTGGGACAGGAGATGCAAAAGTAGGAAATGTTAAAGTTGGGGATGTAAGCTTTAATGTTGGGGCAAGTGCAGCAGCACATCTCACTGTATATAACTCTGCTGTAAATTATGGAATTGGAACAGTAACAGTAGGAGATATAACAGTAGGAAACATCTCTGCAACATTGGCTAACACTAGTGGTTATGCACAATTTTATATTTCAAATTATGCCCTTGGAAATGCTACAGGAGATGTAACAGTAGGTAATGTAAAAGTAGGGGATGTAAGCTTTAATGTTGGGGCAAATGCAACAGCATATCTCACTGTATATAACTCTGCTGTAGCTTCTGGTTTTGGCAATGCTACAGCAGGAGATATCACAGTAGGAAATATTACAGTAACACTTAGTCAATCAGGTGCTTTGGCTAGTGTAAATCTCTGTAATTTTGCTTCTGCAGCAATAGATAATGCTACAGTAGGAGACATCAAAGTAGGAAACATCACTGTATCTGCCAATAATACAGCAGGAACTGTTTCCTTCTTCTTTATTGCTACCAACACTGCTACACATGGTATTTTGGGAACTGCTTCTATTGGTAACATAACGGTTGGGAATATTACTGTTTCTGATGTAGCAGGAAGCTTAAACAATCTTGCTACACTAACAATTTGGTTTAAACCATTAACTTCTTTAACTTCTACAATTACTGTTGGAAATGTTGACTACAGCGGATACAATTCAAGCGGTGCTATAATTGACTTGTACAATTTCAAAGGTGCACCAGTTGTCAAGGGAACAATAAACGGAGATACTATCACTGATACTACTGATACAAATGCAATTTATCTTGGACTGGAAGGAGCAGGTCCTGGCGATAATGATATTGATACTGTCACATTCAGACAGGGTAACAGCGGAAAAACCCTTACAACCTGCGACAAAGTATATAACTTTGAGACTGGAACAGATGTATTGCAAATTAGTAATGGATTAGGTGGTGGAGCTACAGTAAACGGTGGTTTAACTTTCCCAAACTTTGCAGCCTTCTTCCTAAATGCTAATACTTCAATATCAGGAGTTACTGACATCTACTATGGTTATGTTGGTTCAGACTCCTATATCGCAGTGGATTATAATAATGACAATGTTCTTGATTATGTCATTCAGGTTGTAGGAGTTAATATTGCAGGTGGAGATATTGTGCCTGTTGTATAAAACAATAGAGAAACACACTTAGGGGGCTGCCAAAAGGCAGCCCTTTTTTTATTTGTCAACCTTTTTTGCCTGTCCTTTTTTCTTTCCCCCTAACCCTGTAACCCTTTTTCTATCACCCTTTTTACCCTGTCACCCTGAGGCTTTTTACATGTCCCCCTGCATCTCTTCTTTGTCACCCTGAGGCGAAGCCGAAGGGTCTCCTGTGGAGATTCTTCCCCTTCGCTTCGCTCAGGGTCAGAATGACAGAATAAAAAGCGGAGGAGATTCTTCGGTCGCTTACGCTCCCTCAGAATGACAGAAAGGAGTGGATTCTTCACTCCGCTAACGCTCCGTTCAGAATGACAGAGTAACAATTCCCTCAGAATGATAGAGTAAGACTCTCATAATGACCCCGATGACAAAATAGTCCAAAACATAATTTTCTATCGGCAATTTCGGGTTTTATGTTCACTTCTTTTTTTATTCTCTTTTTTGTGTTATAATATTTAATTCAAATAATTAAAGGAGAAGCTTATCTTGGAAAGAAGAATTAATGATTTTTTGGAAAGAATAAGCTACTTTGAAAGGTCTCAAAAGTATGCTGATGCCCTTGCAACAGTTATTGAGGCAAGAAAAAAATTCCCCCAGGAAAGGGTATTTGCCATAAGGCATGCCCAGCTACTTGAAAGAACAAAACAGTTTCCCTTTGCCATAGCTCTTTACAAACAACTTTTACTTACCTCAAAGGATACTCAGGAGCCAGAAGTTGCCATAGGTCTTGCAAGATGTATTCTTAAAACAGAGCAGTATGAGCAGGCAGAAAAACTTTTTAATGAGCTTTACCAGAGGCTACCCAATAATCCAGATATTTTAACAGGCATTGCCACCTGCAGAAGAAAAAAAGGGCTTTTAAATGAAGCTGAAAAATTTGTTAGACTGGCGCTTGAGATTGACCCAGATTTTAAACCAGCAATTCATGAACTTGCTGAAATTCAAAATGCTAACAAAGAAGAAGAGCTTGCCCTTAAAACCCTTGAAAAAAACACATTCAGGGAAGACCTTTATGGAGACTCCCTTGACCTTTGGCTTGAGATACTCAAAAAGCAGGGAAGAGAGCTTTATGCCATTGAAAAGCTTGAAGAGCTTACTAAAAAATATCCAAACAAGGTAGAGTTTTGGTATGGGCTTGGCGTTCTTTCTGTTAAAAGGGATGACTATCATAAAGCAATAAAATGCTTTGAAAAGGCGGCAAAGCTTAGTCCAAACAACTGGAGAATTTTAACTGAATGGGGGCTTTCGGTAAGGATAATTGGGAAAGTTGAGGAATCCCAGAAGCTTCTTATGCAAAGCCTTAATTTAAATCCTGATCAGCCAGCAGTTATAAGAATATATGGCTCTGAATATAAATGTAAATACGGAGATGAATTTTGGAAGAAGGTTCATTTTGCTTCTGCAAGGATAACTGATATGCCTCCTCTTGATCAGGTAAATATGCATTATGCCCTTGCTAAGGTTTTTGAAGATGTTGAAGACTTTGATACAGGCTACAGACATTATGCAATAGCAGGTGAGAAAAAAAGAAAGATAGAAACCTATAATGAAGCAGATGCCTTTAGGATGTTTGAATTAATAAAGCAGATTGTAACTAAGAAAAACTTTGATTATGCTCCACAGAAAGGATGCGAAAGTGAAGTTCCTGTTTTTGTTTTAGGTATGCCCCGTTCTGGAACATCACTTATTGAGCAGGTTTTTTCAGCTCATCAGGATATATTTGGGGCTGGAGAGTTAAAGTATCTGCATGGAGTGGCAAACAATATTCAGTTCGGTCCCCACAGGCTTTTATTTAAAGATTCTGAAGAGTTTTTCCCCTATGAACAGAATGCTTCCTGGGAGATAAGGGGGCAGAGATATGTTGACCTTGTGGAAAAACTTGCAGGGAAGCCCTATAAAAGAATTGTGGATAAGATGCCAGGAAACTTTATGCTTGTTGGAATAATTAAGGCAATACTTCCAAAGGCAAGAATTATCCATATAAGGAGACATCCTATTGAAACCTGCCTTTCCTGTTACAGAATTCATTTTCAGGAAGGACATCTATGGACATATAATCTTAAAGAGATGGGAAGATATTACAGAAAATACTGGGAAATTATGGAGCACTGGAGAAGGGAATTTCCAGGGGCAATGTATGAGATAAGATATGAGGACTTTGTCATGAAATTTGAGGAGGAGGCAAAGAAGCTTATTGAATTTTTGGAGGTAGAATGGACAGATTCATTAAAGGAGTTTTACAAAGTTGAAAGACCAGTAAAGACAGCAAGTGTTACACAGGTAAGAAAGCCAATTTATAAGTCTTCAATAAACAGGTGGAGAAAGTATGAAAAGTATTTAATACCACTTGTTGAAGAGATTCCAGATATAGTTGAAGAGTATGAAAAGGAAATAGCCCACTGGCTAAAAAAATAAAAAGGGGAGAAATTTAAAATGGGTAATTTTGTAGTTATTTCAAAGGAGCTTCATAATGGTAAGTTCTGGATGAGACCAGAAAGTTTAAAATTTACAGAGAAAAACACTGTTGTTCCTGTTCTTTTAACAGAGCTTGGAAGGGCAGTTACAGCCTTCCCTCTTGTATTTGTTAAGCATGAGGAAAACTTTATTTTTTCTGCAATGCTTGGATTGGCACCAGGTGAAAATCTTTTTTTATCAAAGGATGGTAAATGGCTTGGAAATTACATACCAGCCTTGATAAGAGCTTATCCTTTTAGACTTGTTAGAGCAAAAGATGAACAGATGGTTTTAGCAATAGATGAAGATTATATTTCAGAAAAAGGCGGAGTGCCCTTTTTTGAAGGAGAAAACCTCTCTAAGGAAACTGATAACATTCTTAAATTTCTTACAGAGATTGAAAAAGGAAGGGCATTGACTGTTAATGCCTGTAAAAGATTTGCTGAACTTGAACTGATAGAGCCGTGGAATTTAAAGATTAAAACTGAAGGTGGTGAAAAAAGTGTTGAAGGAGTTTTTAAGATAAATGAAAACAAGCTTGCTTCTTTAAGTGATGAAGATTTTGTTTCTTTAAGGAAAATTGGTGCTCTTCAGTTAATATATGGACAGCTTTTTTCAATGGGAAATTTGCATATACTTGCAAGACTTGCTCAGATGAAGTATGGAGTGCCGAAGAAAGAGGAAAAACCAGAAAAGAAACAGGTTGCACCATCAATAGATGATGTTGATGTAGAGGAGCTCTTTAAAAATCTTAAGTTTCCTGAGTGTTAAAAATTTATGTTTATTTCAAAAATCAAAGGGATAAATAAGATTTTAGTATTATTATTTTTTATTTTTTTCGGATTAAAAAGTGCAGAGGCTTTTGATTTTTTAGAATGTTATAGTAAAGCAAAAACTTATGATCCAAAATATCTATCTGTTTATTATGAATATCGTGCAGGGCTTACCCTTCCTAAGCAGGCACTTGCAAGCCTTCTTCCTCAGGTTGAATTTAGTTATTCAAGGATGAGTTACAAATATGTCACAGCTCCTTATTATTATACTGACTATACAGCTAATACAAGTGCAATAAATTTAAAGCAAGCTATTTTAAATATTCCTAATATTATAGAATATAAACAGAATAATATTAGAAGTGTGATGGGTGAGGAGAAACTTAATGATGCTACTCAAGAGCTTATAAAAAGAGTAGCAGATGCCTATTTTGAAGTGCTTTACTATGAAGAGACTTTAAGAGTTATTGATGAGGAAAAAAGAGCTATTTTTGAGCAGTTAAAGATGATTAGGAAACTATTTTCCGCAGGAGAAGCAACCTTAACTGATGTTCATGATGCAGAGGCAAGATATAGCAGTATCCAGTTTAAATTAATTGAGGCAGAAAAAAATTTATATACCTCAAAAAACAACTTAAGAAGAATTATAGGAGAAGAACCAATAGCATTAGCAAGGCTTGGAGATGAGATTGATTTTCCTGAGCCTGAACCTTCAAGCATAGATGAATGGATAAGAGTTGCGAAGGAAAACAATAATGTGATTAAATATTATTCCCTTGCTAAGGATATAGCAGAATATGAAATTAAAAAACAGACTTTTGAAAATTTACCAAAAATTGATTTTGTTGCAGGATATGTAAAAACAAATACATTGGAATATTTAAAAACGACCTCTATAGATTATTACATTTTTGGAATTCAGATAAATTTTAATTTATTTAGTGGAGGTTATTTTATAGCAAAAAGAAAAGAAGCTATTGAGAAATTTGAACAGGCAAAAAAGGACTATGAATCAGTAGTTTCAGATATTATTCAAGAGGGGTTTAATAATTTTTTTGGAGTAAAAACAGCATTGGCACAGATTAATGCAGCTAAAACTTCATTAAAATCAGCTGAGGTAGCTTTAGAGTCTTCAAAAAAGGGATATCAGGCAGGAATAAGAACTGTTGTTGATGTTCTTAATTCAGAAAGCGAGGTTTACAAAGCAAAATTAGACCTTGTAAAAGCAAAATATGATTATATAAAATACTTAATTGGACTTAAGTATTACAGTGGGGTTTTGGGTGAAGATGATGTTAAAAAAATCAATACTTGGCTTGTAAGGAGATAGAATGCAATTTAATCCAGCTTTGCTAAGAAAGTTTTTCAAAAAGCCTGAAAAGAATGAACTATTAGAGACGCTTTTCTCCTATAAAAAAATTTTTTACTGGCTATTGTTTTTTTCAGCCCTTGTTAATTTTATTTTAATTATACCTGCCCTTTACATGTTTCAGATTTATGATAGTGTTCTCACAAGCAGAAGCATTGAAACACTTTTAGTCCTTACTTTCATAGCTGTTTTTTTCTACTTGGTTATGGGATTTCTTGAGTGGTCAAGGTCTCAGGTACTTGTGAGATTGAGCAATGACTTTGATGATAAATTAAGCAACAGAACCTTCCAGTCTTCTTTTTCTGCGATAATAAACTCTGGCTCTACTGCACCTGCACAACATTTTAATGACCTTACAACACTTAGGCAGTTTTTAACTGGAACAGGTGTTTTTGCCTTTTTTGATTCACCATGGGCATTTATTTATCTTGTAATTATATTTATGATTCATCCTATTCTTGGTATATTTTCTTTAATTGCTCAAATTGTTATTTTTTCTACAGCTTTCTGGTCTGAATATGTTACAAAAAAACCTATTCAGGAGGCAAATAAAGCTTATCAATCAGCAAATGTTTTTCTTCAGACAAGTCTGAGGAATGCTGAAGTAATTGAAGCTATGGGAATGCATGAAAATATCAGGAAAAAATGGAGAGAAAAATATGAAAAAGTAATAGCCTCACAGACTGAAGCAAGTGAAAAAGCAGGAAGAATTCACAGTATTAACAGATTTATAAGAATTTCCGCACAATCTTTAATTCTTGGTTTAGGTGCCTATCTTGCAATTCACAATATAATTACACTTGGTATGATGATTATGGGCTCGATTTTAATGGGAAGAGCCCTTTCTCCAGTTGATATGGCTGTTGGGGCTTGGAAGCAGTTTGTTTCTGCCAGGCAGTCTTACAGAAGACTGGAAGAATTATTTACGAGTTATCCACAACCAGAAAAGCGTTTACCTCTTCCTGTTCCAACAGGCAAGCTTAAAGTTGAAAATGTTGTTGTTGTCCCACCAGGTTCAAATAAGGAAGTTTTAAAAGCAATTGATTTTGAAGCAAATCCTGGTGAGATAATAGCTATTATTGGTCCGACTGCTTCTGGTAAAAGCTCTCTTGCTAAAACAATTGTAGGTGTATGGAAACCTGTCATCGGCTCTGTAAGGCTTGATGGAGCAGACTTAAGTCATTACAATAAGGAGCAACTTGGCAAATACATTGGATATATGCCTCAGGATATAGAAATAATTTCTGGGCCTGTTGCAGAAAACATAGCAAGATTTGGTGAGATAAACATGGAGCTTATTATAAAATCAGCAATGATTGCAGGTGTTCATGATATGATTTTAAACTTTCCAAATGGATATGAGACAGATGTAGGTGAGGCTGGAGGATACCTAAGCGGAGGACAACGTCAGAGGATTGCACTTGCAAGAGCTATATATGGTGAGCCTGTGCTGATTGTTCTTGATGAACCGAACTCAAACCTTGATGATCAGGGAGAGATGGCTTTGATGAGAGCAATGGCAATACTTAAAAAGATGAATAAAACAGTTTTTGTAATTTCCCATAAAATAAATATTCTTTCTATTGCTGATAAAATTATGTTAATTGATAAAGGAAGTATTCAACTCTTTGGTCCAAGAGAAGAAATAATGGAAGTACTGCGAAGAAGAGCAGAGATTGCTGCGAGAGAGAGAATAAAGGATGATAATCCTGAAGGGGAGCAAAATGGAGTCTAATGAGAAAGAAATCAATGAAGTAATTATTGAAAAAAAAGGAATAAATAAGATAATAAAAGTTACCCTTATTGTTCTTGCTTGCACAGTTGGAATTTTTCTACTCTGGGCTGCCTTTGCACCTTTGAATCAAGGAGCCTCAGCAGGAGGATTTGTTACTGTTGCCAATTACAGAAAAGTCATTCAGC
>Ga0272448_1008374_pt1 | contig 10772 bp, 9 predicted proteins | sample YNPCB0191_FD_202220 | JGI IMG/M metagenome (GOLD analysis project Ga0272448, IMG submission 202220) | Hot spring sediment microbial communities from Yellowstone National Park, WY, United States - YNP-CB-019-1 | ecosystem: Environmental > Aquatic > Thermal springs > Hot (42-90C) > Sediment... | reverse complement strand
GAAGAGATAGGTGCGGATAACCTTGCTCCCGGCCTGGACCGGCTAATAGCCCAAGGCCCGGAGCTGGTGCTGACTATTTGCCCGCACTGTTTTTACCAGCTCCGCCGGAAACTTCCCCCAAAAATTGCAGTCAAATTCATCCTGGAGATGATTCCTGAAAACGCCGTCCCGGCCCTGAAGCCGAAAGGCAAAATCATCTATCACGACCCCTGTTTCCTCACCCGGAAGATGGGCATGGGCGGCCTGCCGCGTCTATTATTGCAAAGGGCCGGCGCCAAGGTCGTGGAATTCAGCGCGAATAACGGACTGGCTGATTGCTGCGGAGGTGGAGGAGGCCTATTATGGTATGAGCCGGCGCACGCCAGCCGGATTGCCGGCCGGCGCGTAGAGGAGGCGCAAAAGCTCGGCGCGGAAATGCTTCTGACCGAGTGCGGCATCTGCCAGGAGCTGCTGGCAAAAGCCGGTCGGGGCCAAATTCCGGTCAAAAGGTTAAGTGAATTGTTCATTTGAATTCTGGAGAAAAGATGGTTCACGAGCCAGGAACGGAGGCGGAAAAATGAAGAGAGTTTTGTTCAGGACTTTCATGGTTGGCGTGGTCTTGTTCGTCTTGGGCGCGCTCTGCCTGGGACCGCGCTCGCTCCGGGCTGAACAGAAGAAGGACGAAAAAAAGCAGGAGGTCACGGACGAGTCCAGTTTCTGGGACATGTTCCGCAAGGCTTTCTCCAGACCAGAGCCATCCTATAAGCGGCCCAGCGGAAATTTGACTAAGGTTGCTGGTGTGCGCGGCGTTGACCGGGAAGGAGCGCTCGGCCAGCAGGAGGATTGGGAGAGCGTGAGCTGGATGGAGAAATACACCCTGAACGAGAGCGATGTCAGGCAGTTTTTGGAAAGCCGCAAAATCGGGCCTTTCAAGCCAGGCGGAGGTGAATGATGAGGCGCACAAATCATTTGAAGGTCGGCTTGGGTATTATCGCGTGTGCGGTCTGTATTTCCGCACAAAAGTTTGACCTCAAAAACCTCAATGCCCAGGACTGGCTGGAGGTGGGCAAGAATGTAGTTGAGGCGGTCAGGCCGATGAAGGAGGACGAAGAGATTCAGCTGGGCCGTCAGCTTGCCGCGAGACTGGCCGGGACTTTCGGGGTGTTGAAGGACGAGGCCTGGACCCAGGAGATAAATCTGGTCGGCCGGGTGCTCGTGCCCTATTCGGAAAGGCCAAACCTTAAATATCGGTTTGCCATTCTTGACACCGATGCGGTCAACGCTTATTCGGCTCCAGGGGGATACATTTTTGTAAGCAAGGGCCTGCTCAAGCAGCTTTCCAGCGAGGCCGAGCTGGCCGGGGTGCTGGCCCACGAAATCGCGCATATTGCCAACAAGGACATCTTGCGCGAGATTCAGAAATCCAATCTCTGGAAGGCCGGGGCGAAAGTCGCCATTTCCGGTTCTAATTTAAGCTCTGACCAGGAAGAACTTCTTGGCAAGTTGACAGATGCTTCCTGGGATACCTTGGTGGTCAAGGGCTTGAGCAAGGAAGACGAGTTTAAGGCCGACCAGGACGGCGCCAAGAACGCCCAGAAGCTCGGCTATGACCCGTATGGAATTTATGATTTCATCAAGCGGCTCGAGCCGATGGAAAAGCAGCCGGGAGAGAATGTCAAGATATTTTTCTCCACCCATCCCAAGCCCAGCGCCCGAACCGCGGAGCTGCAGAAATTTTTTAATAAAAAAGGATGGTCCCCCGGCACCCTTGCCCGAAATCAGGACTTCTACCAGAGCCTGAAAAGCCAACATCCCCTCTGATAGTCTGAAAGGGCCGGCTGGTCTGAATTGCCAAACCCCGGATTGGCGGCCAGATAGGGGAACTGGCCTGATTGTCAGGTACGGGCTGTCCGAAAATTTTTTTAAAAGGAGTCAATATGGCTCAAAATCAGGAGGGGGATAAAGGTCCTGGGCAACGGGGCTTTTTTTTGCGGAATATTCTTTCCCTCGGGTTTGTCAGTCTGTTCACGGACATCTCGTCGGAGATGGTTTATCCCTTGATACCTGACTTGGTCAAGGCCGCGGGCGGAGGAGCTGCGGCTCTGGGCCTGATTGAAGGTATCGCGGAATCCAGTTCTCAAATCCTCAAGGGATTCAGCGGCTACTGGTCGGACAAAATTGCCAAGCGCAAGCCCATCGTGTTTCTGGGCTATTTGCTTTCAACCCTTGCCAAACCCTTGCTCGGCTTGAGCCATCTCTGGCAGATGGTGCTCGGCTTCAGATTCCTGGACCGATTCGGGAAAGGCATCAGGACCTCACCCCGGGATGCGCTGCTTGCGGACTCAACCGGCGAACAGAAAATGGGCCAATGGTTCGGGTTGCACCGGATGATGGACACGCTCGGCGCAGTCCTGGGACCGCTCCTGGCCATGCTGCTCCTGGCCCAAGGATTGCAAATATCCCATATTTTTTTCTGGGCGGTTCTTCCGGCAGGGCTTGGCCTGCTGATTATCCAGTTTTTGGTGAAGGAAGTTCCTCCTGCACGCTCCGGGCAGGAAAAGTTCAAACTGGAATTCAGAGGGCTGAATAAAATTTACCACCGGTTTTTGTTCGTCTCATGCGTTTTCGGCTTGGGAGCTTTTTCAAATACTTTCCTCATCCTGCGCGCCAAGGATTTCGGGTTCGCGCTCAAGAGTCTGCCCCTGCTTTACCTGGTCTTCAACCTGGTCTCGGCCTTGAGCAGCCTGCCTGCGGGCATGCTTTCGGACAGGCTGGGAAGGAAGAATGTGCTCCTGGTCGCTTGGTTCGCTTTCGCTATTTCTTTTCTCGGGTTCGGCTTTGCCAAAGAGCCTTGGCATATCTGGCTGCTTTTCGGCCTGTTCGGGGTCACGGACGGGATAAAGGAAGGTGTTCCCAAGGCGCTGGTCTCTGACTTGGTGCCGAGCCAAAAGCGCGCCAGCGCTCTCGGGATATATTATGCGGCTATCGGCATCATGACCCTTTTTTCCAGCGGCCTGGCCGGTCTTCTCTGGAAAATGGCCGGCCCTGTGCCGGTCTTTGCCTGTGGAGCGGGCCTGGGTGCCATCGGCTTTATCCTGCTTGCCCTTCTGGTCCCCAATCAAATAAATCCGCCTGCCACTCGTATTAATCAGTGAGTGCATTGGACGCGAAGGACTCAAGGAAAGACGAGGAACTGTTCCAGGCTTGGCTGGACGGTGAAGGAGGAAGTTTTGAGCACCTGCTCGCACGCTACCAGGGGAGGCTTTACAAGGTGATACTGGGCTGGACCAGAAACCCGCATCTTGCCCAGGACCTGTTCCAGGAAACTTGGGTCAGGGTGATTGAGCATAAAAATGAATTTGACCCGCAAAAAAAGTTTTCCTCCTGGGTGTTCTCGATTGCACTTAATCTCACCCGCGACCAGTTTCGCAAAATGAAGCGCGAGCAGACCGAACCGGACTCGGACAGGATTGAAATGTTCAGCACGGCCCCGGACCTTCACGAACGCCTGGCCGCGCGGGAGCGGATGAGCAAGGTGCAGGGCGCTCTTTCCGGGCTAAGCGAGCTGGAGCGGGAGGTGTTCATGCTCCGGCATTTCGGGGAGATGAGCTTTGCGGAGATTGCGCAGATGCTTGAGATAAATTTGAACACGGCCTTAAGCCGGATGCACCAGGCAAGCACCCGGCTGAAAAAAATGCTCGGAGAAAATCGATGAGCCACGAAAATTTTGAACATAAACTGCTCCAGTATTTCTACCAGGAGCTTTCCAAAGAGGAGCGCGAGGAATTTGACACACACCTTTCGGAATGCGCGGTCTGCAGAAATAAGCTGGCGGGCCTGGAAGCTTTGGCACTTGAGCTCGACTCGGTCTTTGCCGGCGCGGAACCCTGGAGGGAAACCCTGGAGAAGATTGAGCGCGCTGCGCGAAGCGCGGGCATCGAGGCCGGAAGCCGCAGAGCGGGGACTTCTTTCGCGGCCAGGCCGCGGCTGGCCTTGACCTTTGCGGCTGCCGCGGCTTTTGTGGCCGCGCTTTTCACAAGCCTCTGGCTGGTTTTTTTCAAACCCTCGCCGACTGACTACGGCCTGGCTCAAGTGGCTATGGCTATTGACAGCCTGGAGCAGGATATGGCAATGGTCGCCGGCCGGGGGGAGGAAGCATATTTTTCCAATGAGCTTTCCCAGCTCGACCCGAGGATAGACGATTCCAGTTCGGAGTCTGACGCCGGGAGTCTGGTGATGGATTCCCTGGAAAGCGAGCTGGAGGAGATTGAAGGAATAAGCAATGGCATTTTGTGAACCGGGTTTCGCAGAAGCATAAGGAGGCAAAAAATGAACAGGAGATGGCTGGTCAATTTTTTAGCATTGGCACTGGCAACAGGATTAAGCGCATCGGTTGGAGCGCAGATGCTCGAAGGCGAGGAGGAGATGCCGCCGGACGAATTCCTGCTCCCGGGAAAGCCCCCTCGTCCGCCTGTCCGGGACAAGAAACAGGACCGGGACAAGCTGCAGGAGCAAACCCGGGACTATTATCAAAAGAGGGAGTTGCGTTATCGGTATCTGGAGCGGATTCAGGAGGAAAATCCAGAGCGGTATAAGCAGATACTGAAAATCCGCGACTTGGCGGCTCGCTACCGGGACACGGATAATGAGGCCAAAAAGCAGTCGCTGATGAAAGAGTTAAAGCCGTTGCTGGAAAATGAGCTGCGCGCCCAGCAGGAGGACGCCAAGAAGCGGGTGGCGGATATGGAGAAGAGGCTGGACAACCTCAAGAAGATACTGAAGCAGCGGGACGAGCACTGGAACGAGGTGGTGGAATTCAATCTCAAGAAAATAACCGGCCAGTTGGACTATCTGGAATTTCCGCCGCCCGCGGTTCCCCGCCAGGGACCGCCCCCCGGGCAGCCTCTGCCGCCGTCGGAACCTCCGGCCAAGACACCGACCAAAAAATAATACTGCAAGCCCAATTCCCCATTTTCAGACAGGCGGAGTTAATCCCTCCGCCTGTTTTTTCACATGACAAGCGGGACCGGAGCTTGGCCTTTTTTATTTCAGGACGAGAAGCAGGCGCGGGAATTCCAAATAGAGAAAAATCGACCAGAGTAGAACTCCGGAGAGAATCATGCTGGTTCTATTTCGGGCGTGGTCTCGCCACTCTCCGGAAAGGAAAAACGCCGCGTAGATGATTAAAAAAGGTATAAACGGCAGCCGGTATCTGCTGGCTCCGAGGAAGAAGGCACAGGCCGCGGTGAAGTAAAGGACCAAAAGGAGGGTGAGACTCTTCAATTCCCATTCCCTGCTCATGCAAAGTCCGAGCAGGGCGAGCAAGACAAGCAGGAGATAAGTCAGAGAGCAGAATGTTCGGAACCACCTGGCCTGATATTTTTTCAGGCCGGGATGCTTGACGAGGTCAGCGTTGAAAATCATTTTGTAGATGAGCAGATTGGGCGCATAGAGGTTGAGGGTCTTGATTATGGAATGCTTGACGGTCAGGCCCGGATGGGATTTGATGAACCGCCAGGCAGTCTCGCTCTGGCAGTCCCTTTCCTCGCAGTCGCTCATCCCCGCGCAGGGATTGACAATCTCCGCGGAGCTGTATCCCCGGAAATCCATGTTCAGAGGATGGGTGGTATTGTGGTGAAGGTAGAGGGTGCGGAAGGGCGAGGTGTCAATCAGGATGAAGCAGCCGGCCACGCGGTAATTTTTCAGGCTCTGGACCGAGACCGGCCCGGCCAGAAAAACCAGGAAAACCACGCTCCCCAGCATCTTATTCTTCCAATTTCCTCTGCCGAAGCAGAAGAAGTGGAAGATGAAAATGAACAGCAGGTAAAAAGTCCCGCCCCGCACCAGGCTGGCCAGGCCCAGCATGAGTCCTGACCCGGCCAGGAGAGGCAAATTCGCAGGCTTTTGGCTCCGGGTTGCGGAGAAATAAAGGAGCGTGCCGGTCAGGAAAAAAAACAAAAACAGGGTCTCGCTGAACAAGAGGTAGCTGATGGAGACCAGTTCGGGATAGAGGGAGGCAATGAGGCCGGAGAGAAGCGCGGTGCGTTTCTGGAAAAATTTAGCGGCCAAGGCATAGACTAGAATTGCCTCCAGGCTTTGCAGCAGAAGCTGCTCGATTTTGATGCCAAGCAGGGCATGTTCCGAAAAAACCAGCCGGTTGAGCGCGATGAAAATCGGATACAAGGGCGCCTGCCTGTCCAGCTGGCTGAAATAGTGCCGGAGCGTGTCCAGGCTTCGCAGCCAGTATAGTTGCGCGTCGCCCAAAAGCGGCAGGTCTTTCCAGCTGCAAAGCAGCGCAAGCTTGAAAATCAGGCTGACCGCAACCACCAGGAGCAGGATTTGAAAATGCCCCTGTCCCGCCTTTTGGTTATTGAGCATAGCCCAGACTTTTCAATTTTTTACGAAGCGTCTCCGGAACCGCCTGCCCATTGCCCGGCAGGGAGGGGAACGATTTCCGGAATTGCGACAACTTGGCTGCAAGCTCCTGCGCTTTGCCAGGCTCAAGCTCAAGCAGGTTGTTCAACTCCAGTCGGTCCCTCCCGAGGTTGAACAGCTCATGCTTCTCCGCGCTCGAAGACACATATTTCCAATTCCCGCAGACCACTGCGGTTTTTTGGCCCGGAGACCAGTTCGGGTCATTGCCGGGATTATTTTCAGGATACCATCTTCGCTCAAAAAAGTCGCAATCCCGGAGCGAAAACTTCTCTCCGGAAATGAGCGGGAGCAAGGAAGTCCCGCGACAGTTCATGAGGTCTTTAAACCCGAGGAAATCCAGGACGGTGGGCGCGAGGTCAATCAGATTCACTGCGGCCTCAATCCTCTGGCCGGCGCCGCGCCTGTCCGGGAACCTGAAAAGCAGTGGAATCAGAATTTGTTCCTCATACAGGTTGATGCTGTGTTTGTACCAGTTATGCCGGCCCAAGCCCTCGCCGTGGTCGGAGGTGATGATGATGAGCGTATGCTCCAGCAGACCCTCGCGCTCAAGATACGAGAAAAATCCCTCCAGCTCATGGTCTAGATAGGCCAGGGAATTGTCATAGGTGTTCACATCCGCAAAACGCTGCTTCTGCAAATATGAATTTTGCGACAGGTATGTCTGGAAAGAGGCGTCGTTGGTGAAAGGGGCAACGAACTCTTCCGGCAGGTCATAGGGATAGTGCGCGTCCCAGAAATGGAGGAACAGGAAAAAGGGTTTGCGCTGGTTCCTTTGCTCCAGCCATTTTTCAGCCCAAGCCACCACCTCACCCGCGCGGCGTTGAAGCCTTTCCCTTGTCTCCCCGGTTTCCTGACCGACCCTCACGCTCCGCTCAAAATTCTGGTCCTGGTACCAGTCAAAGCCGCGGTCCAGACCATGCCACCGGGTCAGAACTGCACTGCCGATAACAGCCCCGGTCTCGTAGCCTTGAGCTTTCAGCACCTCGGCCAGCAGCGGTTTTGGCCATTCTTCAAGCCTCCAGCCGTTGAACAGGAGTCTGTGCTCCGCCGGATAACTGGAGCTGAAAAGCGAGGCATGGGCCGGAACCGTGTGAGGAATCGGGCTTCGCGCCTGATTGAAAACCACACACTCCTCGGCCAGCTTGTCCAGGAAAGGCGTGGTCTTGCGCGGATAGCCGTAAAGCGAGAGGTGGTCCTGCCTGACCGTGTCCAGGACAATCAGTATCACCGAGCTTTTCGGCTTGCGCTCGCAGGTGAAAAGAAAGCAGGCCGCGAATAAACCAATAACCAGCCTGCGCCATTTCATAAGCTGGATAATAAACCCGCGGCCCGGCTCGAGCAACTTCGGCTTATTTATTCTCCCGCGCCTTGGCCGGCCTCTTCAAAGGTTGCTTGGCGCCCTTTGGCCCAGGCTCCCCCTCCTGGCCGCCTTGCTTCTGCTCCTGCCATTTCTGCAGCATTCTTTGCCGGGTCTTGGCTGGCAGATTCCTCCAGACCTCGCCCTCCAGCCCCCATTTTTCAGCTGTCTTCATTATGCCCGCGAAATGCAAGGCGATGATTTTCCGGTCTTGCTGGTAGAGCGCGGGCACATTCATCTTCTGGAGTTTGTTGAGGGTGGATGCAATCTGCTTTTTGCACTCCGGGGTGAAGCGGTCAGGGTTAAGCTTAACCTGCTCGCTTATGTTGTTGACGATGTAGTTGACCGCGAGCAGGGTATTATCCGCCTGCGACAAATTGTTGAGCAGTTTCATGTAGACCTTTATCTGCTTGGCCGCCTCCAGCCTTAACTGTTCGGGGGTGAGCTTGCCCTGCTCATATAAAGCAGCCAGGATTTTTTTCTGACTGGCCATTTTCCGGTCCTGCTCGGCAATCAAGGCGCGGCTGCGCTCAATCCTCCGGGTCAGGACATTCAGCACCTGGTCAGAATGTTCGATGAAGAACTGCTCGCGTGCCTGGAACCACTTCTGCCATTGCTGGTCGGTCATTGGTTTGCGCTGGCCTTTTTTCAGCTTGCCGTCATAGCTGACCTCGGCCTGCTCTCCGGATTTAAGCAGTTCCTGGCCTCCATCCATGGCAAGCTCCACGGCGCCGCTTTCCACGCTGACCAGGCTGCCGCCGTCCATGCCCGCAGCCGCCTCAAAATCCGTGCCCCGGACGCCCGCGGTGGTCGTGAGCGTCTGCACGGAAAAAACCGGCTCTTCGGATTTCATCGGAGAAATATGCGCGAGTAACCGTCCGATGAAAAGAAAGACCGAGATAGTATCGCTGGTCTCCTGGTCGTTCAGTTTGAGCCGGGTGTTGGGGCCCAGCTCTAGCCTGCTCCCGTCATCAAGCGCCAATGTCAGCTTGCTGCCTTGGCCGGTCTCCACGACCTCCTCGCCCAAAACCGACCCGCCCTTGAGCGCGGCGCGTGCCATGCCCTGCTGGTTATAAATCGCCGCGCTTCCCTTCACCTCCAGGACCTGCGCGGCCTGCAAATCCGCGGCCGCCAAGCCCACCGAAAACCAAAACAGGCCCGCGGCCAATCCCCGGCCCAAAATCCGCATCAGGTTTGTTCTGAACATTTCTCTCCCTCCTTCAAGACGCCTTCCCGTATATTATACGATGGTTTGAGCATAAATATTACAGCCCGGTCCATGAAATGACCCGGTCAGCTCAATCCCCAGTACCTTCTAAGTCCCCATGCCAGGCTGAAGAGCGCGACCAAGATTGTCCACCAGAGCCAGTTGTCCCAGAGCGGAAGGTCGGTGGCCGAGGTTATTTCCTCAAGTTCGAGCTTGTCAAATTTGATTTTGTCCGCGGCCTGGTCCAGGCCGAGCATTTTACCTCCGCTGGCTTCGGCCAGGCTCTGGAGCAGTTCGGGATGGAGCAAAAGGTCGTCCATCTCCGCGCTCTCGCGCTGAACCACCAGGACTTCCTGGTCCGAGCCGAGCGCCCTCCCGGCTTTTTGCGCGCTGGCCTGGAACCGGTATCCTCCCGGACAGTCCAGCTTGAAACGGAATTGGTATTTGCCGGGGGATATTTCCGCGCCGGCCTGGTTCTCGACCCCGCAGTGGGGTGGAGCTTTAATGGCCGAGAGTAAAACCGAGGCCCCGCTGACCGGCTCGTAGGAAACATCCTGGACCTGGAAGAAAAGGCTGACCTCCTCTCCGGGCTTGCTGTATTCCCGGACCGAGCTTAAGCTCACCGGTTTCATCTCCGGGTCGCGCATCAGCCAGCGCAAAGCGCGCTCCCAGAAAAGCTGGTAGTATCTGGAGGAGGAACCGATGCTCTCGGTCTGGAAATGCCATCGCCATAAATTGTCCGTGGCAATGCTCATCACCCGTCCCTTGCCTGGTTCCCGGACCGCAATCATTGCCGGGTTGGAGCGGTTTTTGGTATCCACCAGGACCAGGCTGTCTTGTTTGGCGCGAAGCAACTGGTTGAAACCTTGAAACTCGCCCAGGCTTTCCCACAATTTGCGGTTCTGGAAATCGTCGCTTTCCAGCCGGGTGATGGGATGGCGCGCCCCGGTTTCGGTCAGGCGGAGCTTGAATCTATCGGGTTTGTAATTGGGTACTGCGAATGCGAAATCCACGGGCAGAATCTCCTCGAGCGGAGCCTCAAAAGGCTCTTTCAGGAACGAGCGCGGGCCTCCGATATAGATAAGCGCCCCTCCCTTGTCCTTCACATAGTCCCGGAGATTTTGGATATAGCTCGGCAACATGTAGGGCTGGCCGAAGAAGTTCTGGAAAATGACCAGGTCAAAACTGGCCAGCTCCTCGGTGAAGAGCTTGTGGGTGGGGAAGGGGATGAGTGCAAGCTCTTCTTCCGGGGCCGCGGGGTCGTCAAAGTATTCACGCAGGATGTAGAAGCTGACCAGGTCAACAGCCGGGTTCTTGCGCAGGGTCTGGCGCAGGAACTTTTCATCCCAGCTCGGATTGCCCACGATATAAAGCACACGAATCCGGTCGCGGATGATAGTCAGCGGGAAAGACCTCTGGTTGTTCTCGACGCTGGCCTCGCCCGGATAAACCGGAAGCTCCACCCGGAACAAAAACCTGCCAACCTCCTGGGGCACGAATTCCAGCTCAAATTTCTGCTCCTTGCCCGGCTCCAGAATAACCGGCCTGGTTGAAATCAGCTTGTCCTCCTGCCAGAGCTGGAGCGAGCTCTGCCTCGGGATATCCCCGAGCGCGCGCACCGTGGCCGAGACCACAAAGGGATTTTTGATGAAACCATAGCTGTCGTGCTCGAGCTTGACCAGGGCCAGGTCCTTGAGCTTTAGCTCGCTCCCGGCCAGGACCGGATAAATTCGGCCGAGACCGGAAAGATTTTTTTTTAGTTCCTGGCTGAATTTCTTGCGGGCATCGGAAGCG
>Ga0272448_1008372_pt1 | contig 10773 bp, 7 predicted proteins | sample YNPCB0191_FD_202220 | JGI IMG/M metagenome (GOLD analysis project Ga0272448, IMG submission 202220) | Hot spring sediment microbial communities from Yellowstone National Park, WY, United States - YNP-CB-019-1 | ecosystem: Environmental > Aquatic > Thermal springs > Hot (42-90C) > Sediment... | reverse complement strand
CCCCTGACAGAAGGCATCGAGACGCGCATTGTGGATGCGGACGGGAATGAAGTCCCCCCAGGCGTGGTCGGCGAAATCGTCTCCAGGGGCGACAAGGTGACGCCGGGTTACTGGCGCAACCCCGAGAAAACAGCGCAGGCCTTTGACCAGGACGGATGGTTCCATACCGGAGACCTCGCCTGGCGGGACGAAGACGGCTATTACTACTTCGCGGACCGGGCCGGAGACATGATCAACCGCGGCGGGGAGAATATCTTCCCCATCGAAGTCGAACGGGTCCTTGCCCAACACCCGGCGATTCTCGAGGCCGCCGTGTTCGGCGTGCCCGACCCTGCCTGGGGACAACGGGTCGTGGCAGCCGTGGTCCTCAAGCCCGGCGAGTCGGTTTCTCAGGAGGAGATCATCCGTTTTTGCAAGGAGAGACTGGCAAGCTACAAGGCTCCCTCCTCGATTCGCTTCCTGCCGAGCTTGCCTCGGACCTTCGAGGGAGGCAAAGTGAAACGCAACGTCCTCAGGGAAGAGTACGTTCGTTCGCAGGCCGTTCAACCAGGACCCTAGAGCGCATGGCACGTGGGCGCGCTTTGCTGCTGAGCAGAGCCCCCGGCCTTTACCCTTTGCAGGTCAGGCCGCCGTCCACGGGCAGAAGCACGCCCGTGATGTACTTCGCCTCGTCCGAGGCGAGGAAGAGCGCTGCGTAGGCCACGTCCCAGGCCTCTCCCATGTGGCCCATCGGAACCGCGGCGTCCCGGAGACGGATCAGTTCTTGCTTGTCGATGCCCAGGCCGGCTGAAATCGTCTCGATGGCCATAGGCGTGTGGATGAGGCCGGGCAGGATGGCGTTGCAGCGGATTCCCTGGTGGGCGTACTGCATCGCGATGGAGCGGGTCAGCGCGTTCACCCCTCCCTTGGAAGCGCTGTAGGCAAGCATCGGATAGGGAGGAAACCGGATGGCCCCGATGGAAGAGATGTTGATGATCGATCCTCCTCCCTGCTTCAGCATGTGGGGAATCACATATTTGCAGGCGAGATACATCCCTTTCAGGTTCGTGTCAAGAACCGCGTCCCAGTCCTGCTCGGCCAGCTCCACCGGCCCGCCGCCAATCCCGATGCCCACGTTGTTGTGGAGGATGTCGATGCGGCCGTAAGCCTCGATGCACGCTTCGGCCATGCGCCTGCAATCTTCGGCCCGGGTCACGTCCGCCTCGAAGGCGAAGGCCCTGCCGCCCTCAGCCTCAATCATGCGCCGGGTCTCTTCTGCGGAGTCCAGACGCCGGTCCACGAGCATGACCGAAGCGCCTTCGCGGGCGAAGACAATCGCGGTCGCGCGGCCGTTGCCCATCTTGTCGCCGGGCGTGCAACCGGCTCCGACGACAATCGCCGTTTTTCCGCTCAGTCTCGCGGCTGCCATATCGGTGCCCCCCTTGCGAAGAAAGAAAAGGCTGGTCTTGACCCGGAGGCACCATAGTATAATGTCTGACCTCGTGGCAAGCTGCGCCGTCCCGGGCTACGCGGAAAGGGTTCGACCGTGCGGACCCATCCGGGACATCGTGGGGCCAGCGGCATTGCAGCACCAGGGAAAGGAGCGCGCATGGAGCCGGAGAAAACCTATCACATGACGCCCGAGGCGTTCCGGCGGTACGGCCGGGCCGTCGTGGACTGGATCGCCGACTACTACGAAAAAATCGAATCGTATCCGGTCCTGGCGCGGGTCGAGCCCGGCCAGATTCGCGCGGGCCTGCCCGCGCACCCGCCCGAACAAGGGGAGCCCTTCGAAAAGCTCCTCGAGGACGTCACGCGGCTGATCCTGCCTGGCCTGACCCACTGGCAGTCCCCCAACTTCTTCGCTTTCTTCCCGGCGAACACGTCCGGCCCCTCGATCCTGGGCGAGATGATCTCGGCAGGTCTCGGCATCCAAGGGATGTTGTGGGCCACGAGCCCGGCCTGCACCGAACTGGAAACCCACGTGCTCGACTGGCTGGCGGAGATGCTCGGGCTGCCCGAGAAATTCTCCTCTGCCGGCGCCGGCGGAGGCGTCATTCAGGACAGTGCCAGCAGCGCGGCCCTCTGCGCCCTGGTCGCCGCGCGGGAGCGGGCAACTCAGTTGACTTCAAACGAAGAGGGATGTCCGGGCAACCTGGTCGCCTATGCTTCCACCCAGGCCCATTCCTCGATCGAGAAGGCCGTCGGCATCGCCGGAATCGGCCGGAGGAATCTGCGCCTCATCGACGTGGACGCCCGGTTCGCCATGCGGCCCGGTCTGCTGCTGGAGCAAGTCCAAAAAGACCGGGAGGCCGGCCGGACCCCTTTCTTCGTCGCGGCCACGGTCGGCACGACGAGTTCGAACGGCCTGGACCCCCTGGCCGCGATCGGCCGGATTTGCCGCGAGAACGGCCTCTGGCTCCATGTAGATGCGGCCATGGCGGGCACGGCCGCGATCTGCCCGGAGTATCGCTACATCCATGAGGGCCTGGAACTCGCCGACAGCTATTGCTTCAACCCTCACAAATGGATGTTCACAAATTTCGACTGCGACTGCTTCTACGTGTCCGACCGGGCATCCCTCATCCGGGCCCTGAGCATCCTGCCCGAGTATCTGCGAAACCAGGCGACCGAGTCCGGCGCGGTCATCGATTACCGAGACTGGCAGATCCCCCTGGGCCGCCGCTTCCGAGCCCTCAAGCTCTGGTTCGTGATCCGTCACTACGGCGTGGAAGGGCTTCGGTACCACGTGAGGCGCCATATCGAATGGGCACAGCGATTCGCGGATTGGGTGCAGGAGGACCCGGCATTCGAGTTGGCCGTTCCGCCGCCCCTCAACCTGGTCTGTTTCCGGCACCGGGCCGGCGACGCCTTCAACCAAGAACTCCTGGATCGGCTCAACCGCAGCGGAGCGCTTTACCTGACCCACACGCGCCTCCACGACCGGTTTACGCTGCGCTTTTGCGTGGGCCAGACCGCGACTACCTTCCGTCACGTCGAGAAGGCGTGGGAACGGATTCGGCAGACTGCCAGGCAACTCGAGACTGACCGGAGAGCCACAGAGTCGCTTTCGGGAGCCCCTGCCCCGGACCGTGCTCCTGGCCGCTAGCTCGCCATGGGACCCCTGCCTGCTTTTTCGCCCCCGGTCTGGCTTCGCAACGCCTTGGTGCAGACCGTGCTCGCCTCGAGCAGGCTCAGGGCGCTCGGCGCGAATCCCATGGCCGCGGCTGCCAGAGAGACAATCGTCGACGCGGGCCGGGGAGTCCGTCTCCTGGGTTTCCATTCGCCCCAGCCCGAGGGGAAGAGTCGCCGCGGCCTCGTTGTTCTCCTGCACGGCTGGGAGGGAAGCGCGGACTCGACCTACCTTCTGGCCACGGGCAGGCGGCTTTATGCCGACGGATTCGACGTCTTCCGCCTGAACCTGCGGGATCACGGGAAAAGCCACCACCTCAACGAAGGTCTCTTTTACGCCACGCTGCTCGACGAGGTGGTTTGCGCCGTCCGCCAGGTCTCCCGGCTGGCCCGCGGCGCCCCGGTTTTCCTGGCCGGGTTCTCCCTCGGCGGCAACTTCGCGCTGCGAATCGCCAGGCGATGCACGTCTGAGCCGATCGAAGGACTTCGCCACGTGGCTGCGATAAGCCCTGTTCTCAATCCTGAAAAGGTCACCGACCGGATCGACGGGCATCCTTTGCTCCGGAGGTACTTCCTCAGGAAGTGGCGGCAATCCCTGTCCAGCAAGCAGCGGCTTTTTCCTGACCGATACGACTTTCGGGACATTCTCGTGCTGCCCACGCTGCGGCTCATGACGGAAAGGCTCCTGTCCCGTTACAGCCCCTACGGAAGCTGCCGCGCCTATTTCCTGGAATATACCGTTCTCGGAGACGCCTTGAGGTCCGTCGAAGTTCCCACCACCGTGGTGACAGCCCAGGACGACCCCATCATCCCGGTCGAGGACTTCCAAAGGCTCGAGACCGGTCCTGCGGTGCGCCTCAAGATCCACCGGCACGGCGGCCACAACGGTTTCCTGGAAACGTTTCGGTCAAGCTGGTGCGAACGCGCCCTGGCCTGGCTGTTCCGGGCCGGCGGAGCAGGTTGATTTTCCCAGCCTCGGGCGGATAGAGTGAACACGGTCAGGCGGGCGGCCAGGCGCCCACATCTCTCCCGAAAGCGCGGAGCACAGTCATGGAATGGGGAAGCCACGAGTCCTTCACGGTCGAATTCCTGCGAAGCCAGCTCAAGATCATGGCCGGGCTGGATCTCTCCCCCGAAGCGGAGCGGATGAGCGATCTCCTCGCAGCGCTCGTCGCTGCGATGAATACGCTCGAATCCAAGGAGTTCCAGGACGTTTTCCCGGCACCGGTCTTCCGGCCCATCTAGGAGGGAAGCCCATGGCGGACGAACTCGCGCAGATGACTATCTGGCAACTGGCCCCCAAGATCCGGGCCCGGCAGGTCTCCCCTGTTGAGATCACTCGGGCGGTGCTCGACCGGATCGAGAGATTCGATCCCGTGCTCAACGCCTACATTACGGTCGACGCCGAAGGCGCCCTGAAAGCGGCCCGGGCGGCCCAGCGTCAAATCGCGGCGGGCAAATACCTGGGGCCCCTGCACGGGATTCCGGTCTCGTTGAAAGATCTTTTCGACGCCAAGGGCCTGAGGACCACAGCCGGATCCAAGATTTTCGCCGATCGGATCGCGGACCGGGACGCGCCCTCGGTCGCGCGCCTGCGGGCCGCGGGCGCCGTGATTGTGGGCAAGACGAACTTGCACGAATTCGCCTTCGGAAGCACCACCCAGAATCCCCATTACGGAGGCACGCGCAATCCGTACGATCTTTCGCGCATTCCCGGCGGATCGAGCGGCGGGTCGGCAGCGGCCGTGGCCGCCGATCTCTGCATGGCCTCCACAGGAACCGACACCGGTGGATCCATCCGCACGCCATCGGCCTTGTGCGGCACGGTAGGGCTCAAGCCCACCTACGGGCGGGTGAGCCTGCGCGGCATCGTGCCCCTGGCCTGGTCCCTGGACCACGCGGGGCCTATCGCCAAGTGCGTCCGGGACGCCGCCCTTCTGCTCGGCGTCATGGCCGGGCACGATCCCCTGGACCCCACGAGCGCCGAGGCGAAAGTTCCGGCCTTCGCTCGGTCCCTTGAAGGCGGCGTGAAGGGGTTGAGAATCGGACTGGACCCCTCCTTCTGCTTCAACGCTGTGGACGAAGAGATCGCCCAAGCCGTGAAAGACGCTCTCAAGCTGTTCGAGCAGATGGGCGCCCGGGTCCACGAGGTGAAGATCCCCAGCATCGAACTGGCCGTGATCGCCGAATCCGTGATCATCACCGCCGAGGCCGCCTGCTTCCATGAGCCCCACCTGCGAAGTCGTGCGGGCGACTACGGCCCGGACGTCCGCGCCCTTCTGGAAGGCGGCTCTGCGTTCAGCGCGGTCCACTATCTCAAGGCCCAACGGCTGCGGCGCGTTTTGCAGGAGGAGTTTGCCCGGGCGTTCGAAAGGATGGATCTGTTCGCCCTGCCGGCCGCTCCGGTGACGGCACCCCGCATCGGAGAGGCTTCTGTTTCGATCGCCGGAACGCCCTCTGACCTGGAGACAGCCCTGCTCCGGTTCGCCTGCCCCGGCAACCTCACGGGCCTGCCGGCGATCTCGATTCCGTGCGGCTTGGATCGGCAGGGCCTGCCCATGGGGCTCCAACTGATCGGCAAAGCCTTCGACGAGGCGACCGTGCTCCGCACGGCCCGGGCCTTCGAGGACGCCAGGGGCCCTCTGCCCAAACCCTCCCCTGCATAGGGGAAGGTGGGACACAAGCAACTCATCTCCGAAACCTTCGCGCCTTTAGAGTTGCGAAACGATTCGTGAGGGCGGTATCCTTTCCCCGGGCCGCCTCGTGGTCCCCGATCCGCGACAAGAGAGAGCGTGCCAACCATGACTGCGCGCAAAGCCTTTGGCAGGGACAAGCGCTGCAGCTTCGGATCGCATCAAGACGCGCCTGGGAGGCAGGGAAAAGATTGGCCCCGCGCGATGATTTCAGGGGGAGCAACCCTGGGGGGAATCCTTTTGTCCTTCTTAATCGCCTTCGGCGGATGCACAGGCATAGAACAGGACTTCTCCTTTGCGGTTGTCTCAGATCCACATATCGGGGCGAACCCTGAAAACGAACGTAGGCTCAGGGCTTGCGTAGATTGGATCCAGGCAAACGAAGCAGTAGAATCCATCGAGATCGTCTTCGTTGTCGGCGACATCGGGTTCGGCTTGGAAAGCCTCTATCGGGCCAAGGAGATCCTAGACCTTCTCAGTCCCCCTTACATCCCCCTCATCGGAGACAACGAGGTCCAGTCCGGAGCCGAGGAGGCCTTCGAAGAAGTGTTCGCCCCTCATTTCTCCCTTCTTGCCGAACGAATGGATCGCTGGAGGAAAGCCCCGACTCCGGTCTGGAATCCTCAAAGGAGCAAGTTCAGTTTCTTGCAAAACTACTCCTTCGACCACAAGGGGCTCCATTTCATCTGTCTTGACTGGTGTACCCGAATCCTCGCACCGCTCCTCGGGGAACAGGCGGATCTGCACGATTTTCCAGAAGGGACATGGCCTTGGTTCGTCGAGCATGTTACGGCTTCGGCCGCGGGTCCAAAAGAGAGCCTCGTTCTGTTTTCCCACCACCCGATGCACGCCGAGGCGCTCGCTGCTTTCACGACATCCGAATATCGAACCCTTTCTGAGTTCGCTTCGGGCTTCCAAGATTTCCTGTACGCAGATTTCGCAGGTCATTATCACATCTACTGGCACGAAACCTTGTGGCCCGCAGGTTACGAGCTCTTCGTCACCGAGGCGGTGTCGTTTCTTTTTCCGAACTTGAGCCTCGTCGAGGTTCAACGCGAGGGAGACCGTTTCAGTTACAATCACCGATGGATCACGCTTTTGCCTGCATCTTGACCGCAGCCGTCTAGGGCGCTCCACAGGTAGGCGATCTTCGATCCGAAGCGAAAGTAGAGGAGAACAAACAATGCCCGAAAGATTCGAGGGGATTCTTCCGATTCTTATAACCGCCTTGAACGAATAGGAGACCCTAGCCTACAGGGAACTGTGTCATCTCCTCGATTCTTGATTGCGGCCGGCATGCACGGCCTGGTCGTGCTCGTCAGGGCGGACAGTCCCCGTGTTTCACCTAGGAGAAAAGTTATCCATTTCCCGGGCCACTTCCAATGCCTGCGGCGGGCGCGCTCCGCTCATCGCGGGCGCCAGGTTTCCGAGCCTCCGGGAGATACCCTATTTCTGGATGCCTGCCGCGATCTGCAGATCGACGACTTCATGGTGCCCTTTCCCATCATGTTCTACGCGATCCTCTTTCCCAAAGCTCTGAGCTTGTTTGAACAGGTCTCTCAAGCTTCTCCCCGGCCCGTGCTTTCCTGCCACTTCCACCAGGTCATGACTCTGTTCTTTTCTGCAGCGGAGATGGGCCGGTTTTTCTCTGTCGAAAACCTTGTCGGAGGCAGGGAAAGCTCTCTCGAGGAGATTCGGGATCCGCGTCGGCTCCGGAGCCTGATATTTCAGGGCTCGTTGCCATCTTTTCCAGCTCCGCCCTGCCAAGTCCCAGGGCGGCCGCGTAAGGGTTGGCCCTCAGAAGGTAGAAGGGGCGATCCGGGAAGTGCAGCAGAAGCCGCCGGTCTTCCTCGGGACCCAGGGAGTGCGCGAGCAGCAGAGGCCGTCCGTAATCGGCTTCGTTGTGAATGAGATAGAAAGGCAGATCCCCCTCGAGCTTCTGCTGACGGGCACGGATCCTTTCGTCCGCATGGTCATAAAAGCCAGGTTGCAGTGCCAGAAGAACCACACCTTTGCGGATCCCTCGCTCGGACAACAGCCGATCCCCATCCCGGAGACCGCGCACCACCAAGGCAAGTCCGAAACCCATGAGCACGCAAAGGGCCAGATTAAAGAGCGCCGAGACTCCCAGCCAGCCTCGCAGAGCGCCGAGGACCCATGGGCTTCCGGCCGGCCGGCTTTCGAGCCTTTCGAACAGCATCGCCAGTCCTCTTGACACCAAGAGAGCCACCACGCCGAAAGCCGGAAAGTAGTATCTCGGTCCGTACTCCCACCCACCCGGCGGCACATAGGGCACATAAATGAGCGAAAGGCAGATCGCCCCGGCCAGGAGGATCCGGTCCCAAAGATTCCCTCGCGCCACGACAGGAATCAGGGCCAGGAGAGCCAGGGGGAACAGCCATAAATTGAGACTCGCCCAGCGGAAGGCCATCCTGGCGAGCCCCATCCGCAGGGAATAGTCGGAGTCAAACCCATAAAGGCGATGCGGATCCGTTCGTCCCTCGAGCACGTAAAGATAGCGGGCATGCTCGATGTACAGTTCGTGGGGCGACAAGAAGGGATCTCCGGTCAGCGCCCACTGATAGGCCACGGCGACTGCCAGGGCCCCGAAGAGCGGAAGCACAAAAAGAGCAAGATTCCTCAGGGCGTGCTGCTTCCCCCTGAAGACGTCCCAGACGAGCCACAGGCCAAAGGGCAGTCCAAAGAACAGATCGAAATATCGCGTCAGGAAGGCGGCTCCCAGCGACGCACCGCAGGCCACGTACGCCCAGGCACGAACCTGTTTTCGCGCGACCACGAAGGCCCACGTTGAAAGGGTCACCCAAAACAGACCCGCCAGGTGGGCATAGTATGTGGCCGAGTGAAACAGGAAGGAAGGGGAAAACAACAAGACGAGGACCGCTCCTTTCGCCACGGGCGCACCGTAGAGACTCCGGCCGAGAAGGAAAAGGACCGCCAGGCAAAAACACCCCAGGACGGGAGGCACCCATTCCTCGTGACCGCAGAGAACGCCGGGCACAAGCAGCAAAGACCAGCCCGGCTGGAAGATCGAGAACACGCGCTCACCGTGGAAGACCAAGTAGGGTTCCTCGAAAAACTCGGGGACCGGTGGCGCCTGCGCCCACAGTTCTCCTCGAGCGAAGATCCTGGCTTGGTTCACGTACGTCCGTTCGTCGGGCGTGATCTTGCATCCGTCGAAAACCGCTTGGTTGAGAAAGACGGCGGAGCCGAGACCGATCGCGAGCGAAGCGGCCAGAAAGATGCGATCCGCATGAGGGTCTGAACGCGTCAGGACGCGGCGCCGTCTCATCCAGGAGAGGAGCGGCGGAAGGGCAATCGCCCCCGAGGCGAAAAGCAAGAAAACGCCTCGCACAGGTCCCACAGCCTGCGACAGGAGTGCGTGCCTTGCGGCTCTGAGGGGTTCCGAATCCGAGGGATGGCGCAGGGACGATTCCATCCGGTCCAGGATCCGACCGGTCGAGACCGCCCCGAGGAGAAACAGGGCACAGAAAACGATCCGCAATCCCCGGCTCAACTTCCGCATCGGATCCACTCTCCGGAATCCCTTGCCCGTGCCCGGTTCCCCTGACCGGCGAGGTCTATATCAGACCCCTTTTCGGAGTGTCAAGGAATCCAACAAGAACCGGAACAGCCCCGGGCGGCAATCCATCTCCGGGGACGTCCCCGCAAACATGCCCGCCTCCTCAGCGGTTAAACCCTGAATTGACAGCCCGACGAGCGCAACCCTATATTCCAACATATGAACTTCGTTCGTTGCCCTTCCTCCCAAACGCCTTTCCGATCCGCCTGGGCCACCCCCTCCCCTTTCTGGTTCGGCTCGGGGCTCGCCTTCCTTTTTCTCGCCCTGACCTGTCTAACCCAAGAACGTGCTCTGTGGCTCAAAGAACGGGCAGGGCTGCCCGAGTTTCCGGATCACCTGCTCTTTCAGGGTCTCGATTGGGTCCGAACGATCTCCCTTTCCTTCGGCCTCTGTCTTGTGCTGGCAGCCTGGATCTGGAAGCCTTTCTTAAAAAAGTTCGCAGGTCAGCCCCATGCACCGGGCGCAGCCACAGGGGCGGTCGAGGTGATCCTTTTCACAGTCTTCCTTTTGGCTTACGGTTTGGCCGAGATCCTCGCCTTCCAGAGATTCCCGCTCACCCCGGACGAGTTCGCCTATCTGTTCCAGGCCAAGATCATCGCTTCGGGCAATCTCGCTGTCCCTGCCCACCCCCTTCAGAAGTTCTTCACCTCGGCCTTCGTGGCAGAGTCCCGGGGCGAACTTTTTTCCATTATGCCTCTCGGTTGGTCTTACTTTCTCGCTCCTTGGACCTGGCTCGGCATCCCCTGGATGGCCAATCCCTTTTTAACCGCCTTGAGCGGCTGGATCCTGTATCGATTGGGCCGCGAGCTTTTTGACGCGCGCACCGGCCTTGCGGCGTCGCTGCTTTTCCTGGCTTCCCCTTACGCGGTCTATATGGGAGGAACGTTTTTCGCTCATCCCCTGTCCCTGCTCCTCGTGCTGGCCTGCACGCTGGGTCTGGCGCGAGCCCAGCGGGCCGAACGTCCCCGCCGCTGGTTCTGGGTCTGCCTAGGGCTTGGGGTCTCTGCTCTTCCGATTGTGCATCATTTCGACTTGTTCGTGCTGGCGCCTTTTTTCGCCTTGCTGGTCAAGCCGCTCTTTGGCAGCGAGAGCCCGATCCGGCGCGGGATCCTTCTCGCCGCCGGGATCTCGCTGGTGTCCTTCGCTCTCTTTACGGGTTGGCACAACCACCGGTTTACGGGCAGTCCGCTGCGGGTTCCCTTTGAGATCTACCAGGGGCAGCAGAACTTCTTGGGCGAGATCCCGCCCGAGGGCTCCGGCACCATGGTCGGGATTCCCTCGCGGGAGGAGTTCGGCTTGCGCCTGCGGCGGCTCGCCGGGCAATGGACCCAGTTCAACCTTGTGATGTTCCCTCTGGCGCCGCTCTTG
>Ga0272448_1008370_pt1 | contig 10776 bp, 8 predicted proteins | sample YNPCB0191_FD_202220 | JGI IMG/M metagenome (GOLD analysis project Ga0272448, IMG submission 202220) | Hot spring sediment microbial communities from Yellowstone National Park, WY, United States - YNP-CB-019-1 | ecosystem: Environmental > Aquatic > Thermal springs > Hot (42-90C) > Sediment... | reverse complement strand
TTGTGTGCGTAGATTCTATTGAGCAAGCGAAAATCGAAGCGGGCGATTTGCTCGCGCCGATCGAGCGCGGCGCGTTCACTTGGGAGCGCGTGCAGGAGTTGGGTGATTTGGTGAGTGGGAAAATCGTCGGACGCACCGACCACGATCAAATCACGTTGTTCAAATCGCTCGGCATTGCGCTGGAAGACGTCGCCGTCGGCGCGTGGGTCTATGAACGCGCCCGAACCCTTAAAATCGGCCAGGAGGTCTCACTTTGAAAATCATCGTTTGCATCAAACAGGTTCCATATATCGATCAACTAAAATTCGATCCGGTCGCCCGGCGCGTGATTCGCGAGGGCGTGGAGAGTGAAATCAATCCCTTTGATAAGCGCGCGATCACCAAGGCCATTGAATTGCGCGAGCAATTCGGCGGCAGCGTTGTCGTCATCACGATGGGTCCGCCGCAAGCGAAGGACGCGCTCGCCGAAGCGCTGGCGATGGGCGCGGACCGCGCGGTGCATCTGCTGGGGCGTGAGTTTGCCGGCGCGGACACGCTGGCGACCGCGCGCACGCTCGCGCTCGCGTGCAAAAAGATCGGCGCCGATTTGATTTTTTGCGGCAAGTATTCTACCGATGCGGAAACGGCGCAAGTGCCGCCCATGCTCGCCGAATTTCTCGATCTGCCGCAGGTCAGCGGCGTGACCCGCCTAGAGGTTACCCAAGACCAAAAGCGACTGACCGCGACGCGCGAGTTGGACGACGGATTCGAGACAGTCGAGTGCGCGCTGCCGGCCGTGCTGAGCGCGGCGGAGCGATTGTGCAAGCCGATCAAAGTCACGCCGGCGGAGCTCGACGCCGCGAAACAAAAACCGATCCAGGTATGGGGCGCGGCGGATTTATCGAACGACGTGAGTGTTTTCGGACTGGCGGGTTCTCCAACCTGGGTCGAAGCCATCGATACCATTGAGCCTTCGCGCAAGAGGATCATCCGTCAGGCGAATGGGAACGCGGATGCTGTCGCGCGAGAGATTGTCCGCGATTTGCTCGCGGAAGGTCTCTTCGGCAAGTGGAAATCAGAAAAGCGTGAAACGATCAAGCCCCAGCGGCGCAAGTCGGTGGCGGAGCGTGCGAATGCAATTTGGGTTGTCGCGGAGATCGCCGAAAACAAGCTTCGTCCGGTGACGTTCGAACTGGTGGGGCGCGGCATTCAGCTCGCAGACCAGCTCAACGGTTACGTCGCCGCGTTAGTGGTCGGAAGCGAAGTGAGCCAGTATGCGGGGGAACTTGCCGCGTACGGCGCGGACAAAATCTATCTGGCTGATGCTCCCGCGCTCGCGTCGTATTCGACTGATCTATACGCGGCTGTCCTCGCCGATGCGATTCGCACGTACGATCCGTACGCCGTTTTGATCCCCTCGACCGCGAACGGGCGCGATCTTGCGCCGCGCGTCGCCGCGCGGTTGAACATCGGCTTGACCGGCGATTGCATCGGCTTGGACATTGACGGGCAGGGGCGCTTGGTTCAGCTCAAGCCCGCATTTGGCGGCAATGTCGTCGCGCCGATCCTGACCAAGACGCGTCCGGCGATGGCGACCGTGCGTCCCGGCATGCTCCAGTCCGCCGAGCCGGACGCGTCCGCGTCGCGCGACGCGATTATCGTACCGTTGCCGGTCGGTTCACTGACTGGGCGTGTTCGCGTGATCGGCAGTGAAAGGAACGCAACGGCGGGCGTCGCGCTCGACAACGCCGAGGTGGTGGTTGGCGTGGGTATGGGCGTCGGCGGTGCGGAGCATCTCGCGCAGGTGCAGGAATTGGCAACCGTTCTCGGTGCGCCCCTCGTCGCGAGCCGGCGCGTGGTCGACGCGGGTTGGCTGCCGCGCCAGGTGCAGGTTGGCTTGACCGGGCGATCGATTGCGCCGCGACTCTACGTCGCCTTGGGCATCAGCGGCAAGTTCAACCATATGGTCGGCATCCAGCGCGCTGGGTTGATCCTCGCGATCAACAACAATCCGAATGCCGATATTTTCAAGCAAGCCGATTACGGCATTGTGGGCGATTGGGCGCAGGTCGTGCCCGCGCTGGTACGCGCGCTGGCGCAGGCGCGCGCGGCAAAATGATTTTACAAAAATAAATTTTGTGCTATTATAGGGCGGCTCACGTTCGCAGTTCGGTTCTCGTGGAGGAATAGGCGGATGCGATTCAGGGCGGTCATTCTTCTGGCTGGTGCGCTGGTCGTAATGCTCGTACTCATTTCCAATTCGGTTGCGGCAGCGTGTGGTCCGGTCGATTTCGATTCGCCCGCGAGCGCGATTTGGTGCGATGTGCGCGCGATCACACCTATTCCGGCAACGCCTACCCCCGCGTCCACGCCGGTCGTCGCGGCGCTTGCCAAGCCGGCTGTCGAGAAAATAGCCCGCGGAGGCGATAGCCCTGCGAATGCGCTCGAGATTCCCGAGGATTTCCAGATGATCAACCCGGGAGGGCGGATCTGGTACAAGATTGGAGCCGATGGTTCTCATATGGACATCTGGATGACAACCTATGGACATCCGGGTCTCGGTTTCAATGTTTACGCGCCGAACCAAACGGACATCCAATCGCCGGATACTCAACCGAAGGGTGTAGGCACATATCCGAATAACGACCCGAATACTTTGCGTTGGTCGGGTGGTTCGTGGAGGCAAATTGGGACATGGTATGCGCTGGTTTATAACAATAGTTCGACGGCGGCGTCTTTCAAGTTGGGATCCAATCAGTCGAAAGTTAACAAGAATTGCCATTCGTACTGGGAGTGGCTGCCGACGGGTCTCTACGTCTATTGGACGGCGTGTGACTGACGCACGGGCTTGAAGTTCAAAACTGCCCGAGTCTTTTTGGCTCCGGCAGTTTTTTCTTTCCGAAAACATCTATGCTATAATCCCCGCCGATGTTTCTCACTGCGAAATCGTTTTGGGTTCGTGTCTTTGCGCTGACGACCCTAACGGGCGCGCTCGCGCTGATGGGTTGCCGCTCTATTGCCACCAACGCGACGCGTGACCTCCAGTTAAATCTCGGCACCGAACCCGCGACGCTCGATCCTGCCCTCGCAACCGATCCCGCCTCACAGCAAATTGCGCGGATGATCTTTCTCAGCCTGGTCGATACGGACGCCGCGACCGGCGCGCCAGAGCACTCGCTGGCGATATCGTGGGCGGTCTCCGCGGATGGATTGATCTGGGAATTCAAGCTGCGCAGCGATGCCGTCTGGGTGCGCTACATCCCTGCGACGGGCAAGATCGAAACCAAGCGCGCGGTGACCGCGCAGGATGTGGTCTACAGCGTCCGCCGTGTGTTCGATCCGCGTGTGGGCTCCGGCTTTGCGCCACTTTTTGCGCCGCTCCTTCGCGGCGCGGCGCAATTGCGCGCGGCAGATCCTAAGAAGACGACCGATGCGCAGTGGCAGCAATTGTTCGCCAATCTCGGCGTTCAGGCGCTGGACGATACGACGGTGCGTTTCACCTTGACGCGTCCTGCCAGCTATTTCCCCACCCTGGTCAGCACGTGGCTCGTTCGTACCCAGCCGCGCGAATCGGTGGAAGCGGGCGGCTCGGTGTGGACCGAACCGGGCGATTTGTGGACGGATGGTCCGTACGTCCTGGCTGAATGGTCGCACAACCGCGAGATCATCCTCCAAAAGAATCCATATTACTTTGGCGCCAACGACGTGCAGATCGACCGCATTCGTTTCGCCATGATCGCCGACAGCGCGACGGCGCTCAACCAATATGAGAAGGGCAATCTCGATTCGCTCGATCCGTACGGCGGACTCGCGCCGTCGGATTATGATCGGATGAAAGAGGATCCACTTTACAGCGCGCAACTGCAAGTTGTCCCTTCGCTGTGCGCGCACTATTACGGGTTCAATACGACCAAGGCGCCGTTCGACGACGTGCTCGTTCGCAAGGCATTCATCGCGGCAATCGACCGGGATACACTCGTGACGTCGGTGGTCAAGCTGGGGCAGCCCGCCAACTGGTTCACGCGCCCCGGCATCTTCGCGTCGCCCACTATCTCGGACACCATCGGCATTCCTTTCAATGCGAACCAGGCACGCGATGAGCTGAAGCAAGCCGGCTATGACAAGAAACGCTTGCCGGCGATCACGCTCGCGCTCAACACAGACGATATGCACGAACGCGTCGCGGATACCATCGTCCAGATGTGGAAGAATAATCTGAATGTCGAAGTGGCAACCAAGACGTATGACTGGAAAAGCTATCTCCAAGTCCTCCACGACGATCCACCGCAGATTTTCCGGCTGGGTTGGTGCGCGTACTATCCGGACGCCGCGAACTTTGGCGCGGTCTTCCATTCCGGGTCGCCGGACAACTATACCCGCTGGTCGAACCCGGCGTACGATCAAGCCGTCGATGCCGCGCTGCGCGAGGTGGATGCGGTCAAGCGGCAGGCATGGTATCGAAACGCCGAAAAGATCTTGGCACAAGATGACGCGGTCATCGCGCCGCTGTGGTGGTCCACCCGCCTCACGCTGACGCGCCCGACCGTGCAGCGGACGTATGCCATCACGGACGGCTACGAGCGCTTCGACACCTGGAGCTTCAAATAGTCGCACTCGACGGATGTGTGTCGCCTATTTGCCAGGTTCTGGGATCGCGCTTGACAAGAAGGGCAACCGTGAGTACCATTGACGCACCCTGAATTGCTCCGCTGGAATTTTAAGGATGGAAAAAATGGCAAACAACGGTGGAAATCGTTGGCTTATTGGAATCGCTGTCATCTTGGTCATTGCCCTGGTGGGCGCGATCTGCGTGGGCGCGGGCGCGCTGATCGTCCTGACGCAGCAGGGACCGACCGCTCAGCAAACTTCGCCCGGCGTTCAAGGCACCTCGCCGACGCGCGCACCGGCAGCGCCCTCTACCTCCGGCGGCAACGTCTTGCGGCTGCCCGGCGGCAGCGGCGGCGGCGGCGATCCCCCCACGCTCGATCCCGCGCTTGCCGGTGACGCCGAATCCGCGGTCTATGTCGCCGAAATCTTCAGCGGCTTGGTCGCACTCGATCCGAATCTCAAGGTGGTGCCGGACATTGCCAAGAGCTGGGATGTCAGCCCCGACCGCACGGTCTATACTTTTCATCTGCGCGAGGATGTCAAGTTTCAGGATGGTCGTCCTCTGACCGCGCAAGATTTCAAGTACTCGATTGAACGCGCGGCAAACCCGGCGACCGCATCGCCCACGGCGGACACGTATCTGGGCGACATCGTCGGTGTGAAAGATAAACTGAATCGCAAAGCCGCCGAAGTGAGCGGCGTCAAAGTGATCGATAACTATACGCTGCAGATCACGATCGATCAACCGAAAGCGTACTTTCTCGCCAAGTTGACCTTCCCGGCATCTTACGTCGTCGATAAGAACAACGTCGAGCGCGGCGGGCAGACATGGACCGATCACCCGAACGGCACGGGGCCCTACATGTTGAAGGAATACGTGCGCGGGCAGCGCATCGTCCTGGTCAAGAATCCCAATTACTATGGCGATCCCAAGCCGCAGGTTCCGGAAATCGATTTCATTCTCGGCGGCGGCTCATTCATGACGATGTACGAAAACGGCGATCTGGACTCGACAGCCGTGTCGATCAATGACATTGACCGCGTCAGCGATCCGAACAGCCCGCTGAACAAGGAGCTCTACATCGGACCGGAATTGAGCACGCAATTTGTCGTGTTCAACGTGCACAAGCCGCCGTTCGACGATCCAAAAGTGCGCCAGGCGTTTGCGCTCGCGATCGATCGACAAAAGGTGGTGGATGTCGTGTTCCACAAGATGCCGCTCGTCGCCAACACCATTCTTCCACCCGGGATGCCGGGCTATGTCGATCCCGGGACGCCGCCGGCGTACGATCCAGCGCAAGCCAAGCAATTGATTGCGCAGTCCAAGTACGCGAACAATATGCCCGATATTACGTGGACGACGGTCGGCGCGGGCGGCGCGGCGGCGCAGGACATTCAGGCGATGACCGCGATGATCAAAGATAACTTGGGCATCAACGTGTCGATTCAGCAGACCGACTGGGCGACCTTTATCGGTCAGTTGAATGATCCGACGACGAACCCCTATCAGATTTTCGACATCGGCTGGATCGCTGACTATGCCGACCCGCAGAATTTCCTCGACATTCTGTTCCGCAGCAACAGCGCACAGAATTGGGCGGGCTATTCCAATCCTCAGGTCGACGCGCTGCTCGATCAGGCGGGATTAGAAAAAGATACAGCGACGCGATTCAAATTGTACCACCAAGCCGAGCAGATGATTCTGGCGGATTATCCGGTCGTGCCGCTGACCTACTCGCGGCAGTACTGGCTGACCAAACCGTACGTCAAGGGAATGATCTATCCGCCCTTGATCATCGAACGGCTCAGGTACGTTTCGCTGAGCAAATAGAAAATGATGTGGGGGCGGGGATGCTCCGCCCCCACGGAGTTCATTCGAGCCAATGGCGGCTTTTGTCATCAGGCGGCTCTTATGGCTGCCGGTGCTCCTCTTCTTTGTCTCGGTAATCACCTTCGCCCTGGGTCTATATGGTCCGGGGGACCCGGTGCAGGTGATGCTGGGTCTGCACGCCAATCCTGAGACGATTGCGCGGCTCCGGCACGAGTACGGCTTCGACCAACCCTTCTATGTTCAGTACCTCAACTACGTCAGCAACGCGCTCCATGGCAATTTCGGCTATTCCCTCGTCAAGTACCGCGACCAGCCGGTCGGTAAGCTGATTGCGGACCGGCTTCCCGTCACCATTCAATTGAATCTACTCGCGATCCTGCTGGGTGTCGGCATCGGTGTGCCGCTTGGGCTGATCGCCGGTTTGAAACGCGACACGCTGATCGATCTGGCGATCCGCGCGATCGTTATCGCCGGCATTTCTTTCCCGATCATTTTTCTCAATCCTGTCCTCACTTTTATTTTTTCGCGGCGGCATGAGATAGCGATTACCACGGCGCATCTTAACATCGCGATTGGTCCGCTGCTGCCGATGGTCGGCGGGCAGTGGGATGGCATGTTCAGTCTGAAGATCATCCTGCCCGCGTTCATCGAAGCGACGGGCGTCATCGCGATCATGACGCGCCAGATGCGCGCGGGGATGATCGAAGAACTGAGCATGGACTATGTTCGTACGGCGCGCGCGAAAGGATTGCGCGAGCGCGCGGTCGTCGTGCGGCACGCGATGCGGAATGCGCTGATCCCGATCGTCACGATTTTGGGTTTGATGCTCGGCGGGTTGGTGGCTGGTTCGTTCCTCGTGGAATCTTGGTTTGGCGTGCCCGGCGTGGGCGCGCTCGCGTACGACGCGCTCTTTTCACGCGATTACTATATTATCATGGCAATGGTTTTGCTCATCGCGGTTGCCTATGTCATCGCCAACTTGGTCGTCGACGTGGCGTACGGTTTTCTGGATCCGCGGATCAGGCAGTCCGGATGAACCAGACCGCTTTCCTGCCTGCTCCCGGCGTCCGCCCATCATATTCGCCGTCGATGCAACTCGCGCGGCGCATCATGCGCAACTTGCCGGCGCTGCTCGGCGCGGCGGTCATCTTCTGGATGATCGTCGTCGCGATCTTGGCGCCGGTCATTGCGCGTTATCCGTACGATCAGACCGACCTCAACGCGGTCGAGCAGGCGCCGAGCGCGCAGCATTGGTTTGGCACGGACGCGCTGGGGCGTGATATGTTCAGCCGCGTCGTGTGGGGCGCGCGCTCGGCGGTCTTTGTCATCGTCATGGTGACCGTCGTCGATCTCGCGTTGGGACTACCGCTTGGAGCGATGGCGGGCTATTTCGGCGGCTGGATCGATACGCTCGTGATGCGCGTGGCGGACATTCTCTTCGCGTTTCCCGGTCTGCTGTTTGTCTTCTTTATTGCCGCGACGATCAAGCCGGGCATTCTCGCGTGGGCGAAATCGGTCGGGCTGGGTGATCTCGCGCGCAGCGGCTATTTGGACTATGCCGTCGTCATCATCGCACTGGGCGTGGTCGGCTGGGCGGGCTTGGCGCGGCTGGTGCGCGCGCAGGTGCTGACGATCAAAGAGCGTGAGTACGTGATCAGCGCGCACGCGATCGGCGTGCCAACCTGGAAGGTAATTTTCCGGCACGTTCTGCCGAATTCGATCGCGCCGATCGTCGTCGCATTGTCGATGGGGATGGGCGATATTGCGTTGTCCGAGGGTTACCTCAGTTTCCTGGGCATCGGTCTTCAGCCGCCCGCGCCGAGTTGGGGCAACATTCTCGCGGACAATGCTGGGCGATACTGGCGGACATTTCCGCAGATGATCTGGCTGGTGCTGATTCCCGGCTTGGTGCTTGCCGCCGTGGTCTTTGCGTTCAATTTCCTGGGGGATGGGCTGAACGAGGCGCTCAACCCCGAAATTTCCACTTAGTGGCGTTTGCTGTTATAATGTAAATACTCTCATGGAGGATGGATGGCTACATTACTCGACGTCAAGGGTCTGAAGACAGAATTTCACACGCAGGATGGAGTTGTGCACGCCGTCAACGGTGTGTCGTTCAGCGTCGATGAAGGTGAAACGCTCGGCTTGGTGGGCGAATCCGGCTGCGGCAAGAGCGTTTCCGTGCTTTCGGTGATGCGCTTGATTCCGCAGCCGCCGGGAAAAATAGCCGCCGGTCAGGTTCTCTTCCAGGGGCGTGATCTCTTGAAAGTGGATGACGAAGAAATCCGCTCCGTGCGCGGCAACAAAATCGCGATGGTCTTTCAGGATCCGATGACGTCGCTCAATCCCGTCCTCACCATCGGCACGCAGATCGGTGAAGCGCTGGAACTGCACCTGGGGATGACCAAAGAGCAGGCACGCAAACGTTCGGTCGAACTGTTGAAAATGGTGGGTATTCCGGAAGCCGAGAACCGGCTCGACGATTACCCGCATCAATTCTCCGGCGGGATGCGGCAGCGCGTGATGATCGCGATGGCGCTCTCCTGCTCACCGCAGCTGCTCATCGCGGACGAGCCGACGACCGCGCTCGACGTGACGATTCAAGCGCAGATCGTCGATATCGTCAAGCGGTTGAAGAGCGAACTCGGTATGGCGATCATCTGGATCACGCACGACCTGGGCGTCATCGCCGGCATCGCGGACCGCATCAACGTGATGTATGCCGGGTTTGTCATCGAGACCGCGCCGGTGAAGGAGATCTTCGCCAACCCGCTGCATCCGTATACGCTCGGTTTGCTCGCTTCGATTCCTCGCTTGGACGCGTCGCGCAAATCGAAACTGACGCCCATCGACGGACTGCCGCCGGATTTGATCGAAATGCCCAAGGGCTGCCCGTTTTATGATCGCTGTACATACCGGACAGAACGGTGCGCGAACGAAAACCCGGCTCTCGAACTCGCCGCCGTCCGCCATTCGGTCGCTTGCTGGAATTGGCAGGATGTCCAAAAGATGCGCGGCGCCGTGCTGAGCAAAGTCGTCTGAGTTTTCGATAGGCACATTGTAGAATTTCGAAGAGATGGAGCCAAAAGATGGCAACTAATCCCAATGGTGCGCTTGTCCAAGTTGTCGGACTGAAGAAATACTTTCCGATCACCCAAGGCATTATTTTTCAACACAAGGTCGCCGACGTGAAAGCGGTCGACGGGTTGGACTTTTCGATTCAGCGCGGCGAGACGCTCGGCTTGGTGGGCGAATCTGGCTGCGGCAAATCGACCACCGGGCGAAGCATCCTGCAATTGTATCGTCCGACTGCCGGCGAAGTGTTCTTCCAGGGCAAAGACCTGGTCAAGCTGCAGGGCGAAGAGTTGCGCAAGATGCGCCGCAACATGCAGATGATTTTCCAAGACCCGTACGCGTCGCTCAATCCGCGTATGACCGTGGGTGACATCATCGGTGAGCCGCTCGAAGTCCACAACATCGCCAAGGGCAAGGAAAAGAAAGAGCGCGTCCAGGAATTACTGCAGATCGTTGGATTGAATCCCTATTTTGTGAACCGCTATCCTCACGAATTTTCCGGCGGACAGCGCCAGCGCATCGGCGTGGCGCGTGCGCTCGCCGTGCAGCCGGACTTTATCGTCTGCGATGAACCGATCAGCGCGCTGGACGTTTCGATTCAGGCGCAGATCATCAATCTGCTCGAGGAATTGCAGGAGAAATTCCATCTCACGTACCTCTTCATCGCGCATGACCTCTCCGTCGTTCGTCACATTTCAGACCGCATCGCGGTGATGTACCTTGGCAAAATCGTTGAGTTGACCGATCGCGACGGTCTCTACGCCAATCCTCTGCATCCGTACACCAAAGCGCTCCTCTCCGCTGTCCCGATCCCCGACCCGGTGGTCGAGGAAAAACGCGAGCGTATCATTCTCGTTGGCGATGTGCCCAGCCCGGTCAACCCGCCGAGCGGCTGCCGCTTCCACACGCGTTGCCCGCTCGCGATCGACATTTGCAAACGCGTCGATCCGGAGTTCCGCGATGTGGGCAACAGTCACTTTGTGGCGTGCCATGTCGTCTAGAGTTCGTCGACGGTATGCCGATACGGACTTGTGCCACTTGCATAATTTCCTCTGGTTACATTCGACGTAAATTTCATCGTTGCCAAATTTCTTTGCAAGGAGGTGGTCTACCGCTTAAATCTACGTGGGTTCACTCAGGGGATCTCAGGGAACGTAGACAAGCCAAAAATCACTCAGGAGGGGAAGAGATGCGTAAAGCAACGGTCGTAGTGGGGTTGACGACGCTGCTGTTGGTGGTTGGCGCGTGTGCGGCGCCGCCGGCGGCGACGCCGGCGCCGCCGG
>Ga0272448_1008369_pt1 | contig 10777 bp, 11 predicted proteins | sample YNPCB0191_FD_202220 | JGI IMG/M metagenome (GOLD analysis project Ga0272448, IMG submission 202220) | Hot spring sediment microbial communities from Yellowstone National Park, WY, United States - YNP-CB-019-1 | ecosystem: Environmental > Aquatic > Thermal springs > Hot (42-90C) > Sediment... | reverse complement strand
GCGCCGTTAAGGTTACGCCAGCGCATGATTTAGTAGATGCTGAAATTGCTGATCGTCACCATTTGCCTTTTTTCCAAATTATTGATGAACACGCAAGAATGACTCAAGAAGCAGGCCCAAAATATCAGAATCTCAGCGTGGAAGAATGTCGTTTAAAAGTTGTTGAGGAATTAGAAAAAGAAGGTCTTATTGAAAAAGTTGAAGATTATACCCATAACATTAGTTTGTGCTATCGCTGTCATTCTAAATTGGAACCAATTTTAAGCCCTCAATGGTTTTTGAAAATGACTGAATTGAAAAAAATGGCGATTAAAGCTGTTAAATCAAAGAAAGTAAAAATTTTTCCGAAAAACTTTGAAAAGATTTATTTTAACTGGCTTAACAATGTAAAAGATTGGTGCATTTCAAGACAAATTTGGTGGGGGCACCAACTTCCTGTTTGGTTTTGTAGTAACCAAACAAGAAGTTCTAAACCCGAATTTCTAATTTCTAAACAAATTTCTACAAACTATATAGTTTCGTTGACGAAGCCGAAGAAATGCCCAATTTGCGGTAATTGCGAAATGAAACAATCGAGTGATGTTTTAGACACTTGGTTTTCTTCGGCGCTTTGGCCATTCGCGGCTTTATCCAAAAAAGATTTAAAGAATTTTTATCCAACCGATGTTTTGATTACTGCTAGAGATATTATTAATTTGTGGGTTGCAAGAATGATTTTTTCAGGAATGGAATTTATGGGCGAGATACCTTTTCCAAAAGTCCTTATCCATGCTACTATTTTGACGCGAGAAGGAAAACGGATGTCAAAAAGTAAAGGCACAGGAGTTGATCCATTAGAGCTTGTTGATAATTTTGGAGCCGATGCTTTACGATTCGGATTGATTTGGCAATCAATGGGCGCTCAGGATATTCGTTTTGACGAAAGAGCAGTGATAGCTGGGAAAAAATTTGCTAATAAAATTTGGAATGCGAGTCGCTTTGTGATAAACAATGTTGACTCAAAACAACGAACAAATCTAAATAATCCGAATAAATTCAAGCTTCAAACTTCAGCTGATAGAAAAATTTTAAATCAGCTACAGAAAACCAAAAAAGCAGTTGAAAAAGATATAGAAAATTTCCATTTTGGCCAGGCGCTTCATAAAATTTATAATTTTTTCTGGCATGATTTCTGTGATATATATATAGAAAAATCCAAAATGCAAATTACAAACAGCAAACAAAAAATTACTACTCAAAAAATCCTCTTTTATACTTTATTAGAATCGCTCAAACTTCTTCATCCATTTATGCCTTTTATTACTGAAGCAATTTATCAAAAAATAAAACCAAAAAAGTCGGAGAAAATGCTATTGATTGCTAAATGGTAAACACTCTTATTGCTTTAATTTTAGGAATACTTCCGAGTTTTGCTTGGTTATTTTTCTTTTTGAAGGAAGATATTCATCCCGAGCCAAAAAAACTATTAGCATTGACCTTTCTTACGGGACTGGTTGCTGCTTTGATTGCTTTATATGCTGAATACGGGTTAAAAGAAGTAATAGGAATTTTTAAAATTGAAAGTTATAACATATTTATTCTTTTAATAACGGCGGCGATTGAAGAGGTTATTAAATTTCTTTGCGTTCTTTTCTTAATTAAAGATAGTTCTTATTTTGATGAACCCATTGATGCAATGATCTATATGATAACCGCGGCTTTAGGTTTTGCTGCTTTTGAAAATTTAACTATCGCTTTTAATTTAGCATTTTCACCTTCGTATAATCCAATTTTTTTTCAGATAGCGTCTATTAGCATTTTTCGTTTTATTGGCGCTACCTTGCTTCATGCTTTGTCTTCGGCGGTAATTGGTTACTGGTGGGCAATGGGTATTTTACGATACCAAGCTAAAAAATTCATTTTTAACGGGCTAATTATTGCTACTCTCTTGCATACTTTTTTTAATTATCTTATACTCTTATTTAAAGAGACTATAGTTTATTCAGTTGTTTTTTTAGTTATTATTGGATTTTTCGTATTTTTAGATTTCGATGAATTAAGAAGAAAAAGTTTATAATTCACTAATATTAAAATGCTTAATAATTTTTCTAAATTAAAATGTTTATAAATATTAAAGCAAAAAACTTAAAGGTCAATTATTATTTTAAAGAAGGCGTTATAGAGAAAAACGCAATTCTTTGCTGCTAACTATTATGGCTAATGACGATCAAAAAGATTTTTTCGCTAAACTATTAGGTGTTGAAGAAACGACAGAAAAGGAAACAGAAGCGCCAGCAATACGAAAAATCCGAGGAAGAAACAAAATTAAAACTGAAACAAATGATTTACAAGTTGAAGAGCCGAAAATGATTATGGAGGAAAAAGCTTTTGAGACGGAACCTGATATTTTTGAGGAGGCGGAAGGAGCTTTAACCGTAGATGTTTATCAAACGCCGAGTTCGATTATTGTGGAATCTGCTGTCGCAGGCGTTAATCCTGAGGATTTAGATATTTCTATTACTTCGGACTCGGTTTCTATTCGAGGGAAAAGAGAAAAAATGGAAAAAGTTGACGAGAAAGATTATTTATTCCAGGAATGTTATTGGGGGAGGTTTTCGAGATCAATTATGCTCCCCCAAGAAATTGATCCAGATAAAGCTCAAGCTTCCTTAAAAAATGGCGTTTTAAAAATTGTTTTACCAAAACTCAACAAACAAAAAACCAAAAAATTAAAAGTGAAAATCGATTAAAAAATCAATAAAAAACCGAGCGTAACGCTCGGTTTTTTAAAAATTAGACGTGATGACGATTTTTTCTCAATGGTTTTATGTCTTGCTCTTTAATTTCTAAGAAACGACCTCCTATCGGCTTTTCAAGAAATACTGTATAGTACCAACCATTTGGGTATTGAATTGGTCCATCGATAATGACACCTTTTATTCTTTTTCTTTTTCCTCTGAGATTAACCAGAACCGGTAAGCCTATACTGAATTTTGGCTTAGCCATTTTATTCACCTCCTTTCGTGGCTTTTTTGAACTTGTCTACTTGGATTGCTATTTCTATCTTCAACTCTGCTGGTTTAACTACAAATTCTTCGTGTTGGCTGATAGAGATACCTTTGACCGTCTTGGCTATGTCAGGTTCTTTTAAAATTGCTTCTTTGTCTACTTCTTCTTTGATTTTTATTCTAATAAAACGAGTCAACCCAAGATTTTTAAGCGACTTTAAAATCGATTTAATATTACGAAGCGATACTGCCGGTGGTGTCATTCGCCATCCAAAAGTGCCTGTTGGTAATTCAACTGTTTTGCGTTTGCCACCTTCAGTGAGTTCGTCACGATGAGTTTCAGCAAAAGTGAAGAGTCCTTCAACCAGCTCTGAAATTTTTTTCTGATGAGGTTTACTGTTATCCATTGCTTCCTTTTTCAACTTATCTACAGCAGCATTCAAATCAGATTGAATCTTATCAATGATGCGTTGTTCTTGGCTTATCTCCATTAAAAAATGAGCTGCTTCTTCTAAATTCTTCGGTACAACTATTTCTATTTTTTTAGACATATCGCCCTCCTTTTTAAGGTTTTAAAGAGCTTTTAATAATTTTCATTATAACAAAAAAATTACCTTTTGGCAAGACTGCGAAAAGGTATTTTAAAGAGAGAAATTTCAAAATTTTTTATTTTTTAGTTCTCGCTAATTCGTTTGGCTTAAACCAAAGTTTAATTTCTTTTTTTGCTTGTTGTATAGAATCAGAAGCGTGAATAACATTTTCAAATACTTGAGTTTTGCTATTTATTCTTCCGTATCTTCCTCTAATAGTTGTAGGTTTTGCTTCTTCGGGATTGGTGGCGCCGCAAATTTTTCTTATTTTTGAAACTGCTTTTTCTCCTTGATAAACCAAAGCCATTACTCGGTTAGTGTTATGATAATGACCGCAAAGATATTTTACTGCTTCTTTAAAAATTTTTGGTTTTTCTTTTTTTAAATTTTCGTAATGTTTTTCTGCTAATTTTTTAGGAACCTTCATAATTTTCGCGCCTACGATAATAAGTTTTGTTTCAGAAAGAGCAGTTAAAATATTGCCTGTTAAGCTTTTTGCTAATCCATCAGGTTTAATAATTACCAAAGTTCGTTCAATTTTGTTTTTGGATTTCTTTTTAGAACTCATATTTGAAAAACAAATTCTGGTGCCCGGGGTGGGACTCGAACCCACAAACTCTTTCGAGTCAAGGATTTTAAGTCCTTTGCGTATGCCAATTCCGCCACCCGGGCATATAAGTCCGAGGCCAGGGCGGGAATCGAACCCGCGCATATTGGTTTTGCAGACCAATGCTTTACCACTTAGCTACCTGGCCGGATAGTTTTTATTTTATTTTATCGTTTTTAAAAAATTTTTCAATTCTTGAATTTCCTTCTGTTTGATGCTTATTAATTTCAAAATTTAGCTTGGGAATTTGTTTAATGTTTATTTTTTTCATCAAAAGATGCCTAAGGCGATTACGATTTTGCCTTAAAACATCAGCAGTTTCATTTAATTTAGAAAAAGGAATGACATTAATTTGAACTTCTGCATTTAATAAATCTTCAGAAACCTTTACTTCCATAACAGTGACGATTGAGTTTTCAAAATTTAACTCTTTCAAAAAAATTTTTCCCAACTCTTCTTTAAGAAGAGCATTTAAACGTTCTCTTCTATGCTTCATAAATTAAAATATCTCCAACATTGATTTTAGTATCCGATTCAAAAAGCAAGCCGCATTCATTGCCGCTTTCAACTTCTGTTGCGTCTTTTTTCTGGAGCTGAAGATTAATAATTTTTCCAAAACCAATTTCCTTTTCGTTTCTCATAATTTTTGTTTGGACATTCTTTTTTAAAGCGCCACTAAGCACTTTCCCGCCGATAATTTGTTTTTTTGTTTTTTGGTTGAAAACAGCTAAAACCTCAAGTTTTCCTAAAATTTCTGGAGCTTTTGGCAGAGTTAAAGCTAAAGTTTCTTCTAAGATTTTTCCTAATTCGTAAATAATTTCTGAAGAAATAATTTTTACAGAATGAATTTTAGCTAATTTTTCGGTTGATTTTTGAGTTTTCGTTCTAAAACCGATAATAATGGCATTCGTTGCTTGAGCCAATTTTATATCATTATCGGTAATATCTCCAACTTCTTCTTCTAAAAAGTTTAATTGATTATCTTTAAGAGAAATGCTTGATAAAACATTTTTTAACGCCTCCAAAGAACCAATAGTGTCTGCTTTTAAAATTAAATTAATATAATTTTTGCTTTGGTTTGTTTCTAAAATTGTGGGTTTAATTTCTGGCTTTTCCCTTCCTTTTTCTTTGATTATTTGAATCTCCGCTAAATTTATTTTTCCAGCGAAAAATTCTTCGCCTACTTTAGGCATTGTTTCAAATCCTAAAATTAGAGCAGGCGCTGAAGGAGAAAGACTATCAACTTTTTGTCCCAAAAAATTTTCTAAGATTTTTATTTTTCCAAAAGCTGATTCCGTGGCAATTAATTCGCCTTGGCGAAGTATTCCATTTTTGAGAATAACAGAGGCGCTGATTCCTCTTTTTGGATCAAGCTTTGATTCAATAATTATTCCGTTAGCTTGGCTATCAGGAGAATACGTTAGATTTTCCATCTCCGCGACTAAAAGAATAAGTTCTAAAAGCTCGTTAATCCCTTCGCCGGTTTTAGCTGAAACCGTTTGCCAAGGAATTTGACCGCCATATTTTTCCAGAAGAACTCCTTGTTCGGTTAAATCATTGATAACTTTATTAATGTTAGCGGTTGGCTTATCAATTTTATTAATCGCCACAATAAAAGGAGTTTGAGTTTTATTGAGAATTTCAATTGATTCTTTGGTTTGAGGCTTTAATCCTTCATCAGCCGCCACTACCAATATAGCTAAGTCAGCTACTCGAGCACCGTGCTCGCGCATTTTATTAAAAGCTTCGTGCCCGGGCGTGTCAATAAAAGTTATTCTTTTGCTTTCGGCAGGCGCGGACTCATGCTGATTATTATGCTGATTTACGCTGGTATTTAATCCGTGTTTATCCGCGTTTTTATCCGCGTTGATTTGTGGTGGCGTATATATAATTTCGTATGCGCCGATTGATTGGGTAATTTCTCCTGCTTCTTTAGCCGCGACATTTGTTTTTCTGATTTTATCTAAAAGTGTTGTTTTGCCGTGATCAACATGCCCTAAAACAACCACCACCGGTGGCCGAGGTAATAATTTTGAGCTTTGAATTTTGGCATTTGCTTTTTTTTGTTCCATTATCTTGTAAAATTAGCAGAAAAACCAACTAAAAGCAAATTTTTCTTTTTATAGGAAACGGTTTGTAAACTTTTTACTTACTAAATGCTATAATAACGAAAATGAAATTTTATGACCAAAAATATGTACGTTTAGCCAGAAAATTAAGGAAAAATGGCTTAACTATCGCACGAATTGCTAGAAGAGTAGGGGTAAGTGAACAAACTATTCTCCGGTGGTGTTATGATATATCTTCAAAAAATAATTACTTTCATCGACATCAGCAAAAAATTTATAAAAGTTACTCAAATCGAGGTGAATTAGCTGTAAAAAATTTTAAACTCTCAACTACATCAGCTAAAATCTTTTGCGCCCTTCTTTATGTATGTGAAGGGGCTCGTTATCCCACAGCTAACGCAATTTCGTTTACAAATAGCGATATTGAATTAGTCAAATTATTTATTAAATTATTTAGAATTGGATTTAAACCAAATAATAAAAAATTTAGAATTCATCTTCAACTTCATACTACTCATAACGTTAGAAAAACATTTAATTTCTGGAGTAAAATTTTAAAAATACCTACAAATCAATTTTATAAACCCACTATTACAAAACCTACAAAACGGATGAAAAGAAAAAATTATCAAGGGACATGTAGCGTCCGCTATCACGACTTTAAAATATTCCACGAATTAATGGGTGTAGCTAATGGTTTAATGCAAAATATAAATGGGTATTGAATAAAACCTTAAATTAAAGTATGCTTCTATAGATAAGATACGGAGGAGTGCGTGAATGGTTAAACGGACAGGTTGCTAACCTGTGACGGCCCAAAAAGCCGTCTGTGGGTTCGAGTCCCACCTCCTCCGCTAGTTAGGAAATGGAGTCATTGGCTCGCTCGCTGGGAGCGGGCTTTTTATCTGTTTTAATTCTTGGTAAAATAAAATTGAAAGTAGCGGTATTAAAACTTTCGGTTTTGTTTATGACAAAAATTGCCAAAACATTGATTGTTTCGGTTGAGAATTTATTTATTGACCCTGTGAAATAAATATGTTTTATGTTTATGTTTTACAGAGCAAAAAGGATAAAAAATTTTATGCTGGCTTTACTTGTGATTTAAAAAAACGGCTGCAAGAACATAATAGAGGCAAAGTAGAATCAACCAAAGGTAGAAATCCATTTGATTTAATCTATTATGAGGCTTGTTTGCACCAACGGGATGCTCTGCACAGAGAAAGATATTTAAAAACTACTTACGGCAAAAGGTATATTAAAAATCGTTTGAAAAATTATTTCACAGGGTTGAAGTAAGAATATGAGCAAATTATTTACTCCTGCACCGAAATTTGGCTTGGAAAGACCAAATTCTTATGGGAAAATGAAAAAATGGCAGAATTTTACGAGGAAAAAGCATTTTTGATACGATAAAAATATGACAGAAAGAAAATATAAAATAAAGGATTTACCTAAAATCGAACGCCCTCGCGAGAAACTGATGAGGTATGGTCCGGAAAAACTTTCTAATTCTGAACTTTTGGCGATTTTATTAAGGATAGGTAGACCAGGTCAAAATGTAGTAGAAATTGCACAACAAATACTTCGAAAATGCGGTGGACAAAATTTACCAAATTTAACCTTCGAAGAATTAGTTAATTTGCCTGGAATTGGTCCGGTAAAAGCTTGTGAAATTATTGCTAGTTTTGAATTAAGTAAAAGATTGCTTCAAGGTAAAAAAGCAGAAATATATCTAAAACCAAAAGATGTTTGGGAAGAATTAAAAGATTTACGGAATCATAAAAAAGAACATTTTGTTATTTTTTATCTTGATAGCAGAAATCAAGAAATTAGAAGAGAAATTATTTCGGTTGGTTCTCTCAATGCAAATTTAGTTCACCCTAGGGAAGTATTTGAACCAGCTGTTAAAAACTTAGCCGCTCAAATAATTTTGGCACACAATCATCCCTCAGGCGACCCAGAGCCATCAGAAGACGATTTAGAAATGACAAAAAGATTAGTAGAAGCAGGCAAAATTTTAGGAATTGAAGTGATAGATAATATAATCATAGCTAAAAACAAGTTTTTTAGTTTTAAAGAAATGAAACTCCTATGATATAGGTTGTCATTTGACAACCATTTTTATTTCGTTAAAATAAGAATAATGGAAAAAGATAAATATATTTCAACATCAGATTTAGCGCGTATTTTAGGCGTAACCAGGCAAGCAATCCAGAAGCAATTAAAAGATGATCCCAATATTAAAATCAAAAAAGTTGGCGCTAGTTTTTTATATGATATTGAAACATTACCCGATGATATAAAAGAAAGAATTAAAAAAGTTCAAAAAGAAACAACAGAGCAAGTTATAAACCTTAGTCAAAAACCTTCAAAAGATTTGGACTTTGAAAAAGAACTTTGGAAAGCAGCAGATAAATTAAGAGGAAATATTGATCCGGGCGAGTATAAATATATTGTTTTGGGATTAATTTTTTTAAAATACGTCTCCGATTCTTTTTATCAAAGAAAAGATGATTTAGAAAAATCAGTTTCTGATCCAAAAAGTGTTTCATTTATTCGCGACGAATCCTCCAGAAAATATTATGTAGAACAAAAAGACCCTTATCGCGCCAAGGGTATTTTTTATATTCCTGAAAAAGCGCGTTGGGATTATTTGCAAAAACATACAATGCATCATGATATAGGTAGATATATAGATGAAGCGCTTGAAGCAATAGAAGAAGAAAATCCATCTCTTAAAGGTATATTACCTAAGGTTTATTCCCGGACACCAGTTGAAAGTCATAGTCTTGGCGAACTTATTAATTTATTTTCAAAAATAAAATTTGATCATAATAGAGATGATGAAAAAGATATTTTAGGAAGAGTTTATGAATATTTTTTAGGGCAATTTGCTTCAGAAGAGGGTAAAAGAGGAGGGGAATTTTATACTCCACGTTCAATTGTTAAACTTTTAGTTGAAATTTTGGAACCCTATGAAGGAGCAAGAGTTTTTGACCCAGCTTGTGGTTCTGGTGGAATGTTTGTGCAATCAGGAGAATTTTTAAAAATTCATAAAAAAGATTCAACAAAAATTTCTTTTTATGGTCAAGAATTTAATATGAATACTTGGCGACTTTGTAAAATGAATTTGGCTTTACGAGGAATGGAAGGACAAATAGAACAAGGCAATTCTTATTATGACAATAAATTTTCTGATTTTAGATTTGATTTTGTTTTATCTAATCCTCCATTTAATGCTGACTGGGATCCTAAAAGATTATCAGACAAAGATCCGCGATTAAAATATGGAACACCGCCAGCGACCAATGCCAATTTTATGTGGATTCAACACTTTATTTATCATTTAGCGCCAAATGGAATGGCGGGTTTTGTTATGGCAAACGGCGCTTTAGCGGCTGGCGGGAAAGAAGGAGAAATTAGAAAAAAAATTATTGAAGATGATTTAGTTGATGTAATTATCGCTTGTCCGCCAAAACTTTTTTATAATGTTTCGCTTCCTGTTTCTTTATGGTTTTTAACTAAAAATAAAAATAACGGAAGATTTAGAAATAGAACAGGCGAAACATTATTTATTGACGCTAGAGAAATTTATGAGCCGGTTTCAAGAAAGCAATTTATATTTACCGATGAACAAATTCAGAAAATTGCCAATACTGCGCGTGCTTGGCGCGGAGAAGAAGGATTCGGTAAATACGAAGATATTCCCGGATTTTGTAAATCAGCAACGTTAGAAGAAGTTAGAAAAAATGGATATGTTTTAACTCCGGGAAGATATGTTGGCGTAAAACCAGAAGAAGATGACGGCATACCATTTGAAGAAAAAATGAAAAAATTAACAGCGGAATTAGAAGAATATTTCAAACAAAGTCGAGAATTAGAGGAAAAGATAAGAGAAAATTTAAAAAAGATAAATTTTTAATATTATGTCAAAGTTAATGAATTATATTTTTGTTGATGAATCCGGCGATCCTGGAAGGCCTTATATTTTAGATGAAAATGGAAATAAAATTTTTACAGGCTCAAGTCTATTTTATATTTTAACCGCTGTTTGCTTAGATTCTAAAAAATTATTTTATTTAGAAAATAGATTTTTGGATATCAAAAATAGATTTAATTTTAGAAGCGAGATTAAATCAGAAACAATACCATTAGAGTTATATGAGTCATTATTAAAATTAATTAATGAAATTAAAATAAAAACATATTATCGTTTAATTGATAAATTGAAATATAAAGGCAAATTTGCGGTTGATGGTAAAAAAGAATTACACAATGTATTTGATGAATATAATTTAGCTAAGTTAATTTCTTTTGCTGTTAAAAAAGAAAATTTATTAAATGTTGAAATTGTTATAGACCGAGCGGAACGACGATTATATGATGGAAAATTTGATAATTTTAATAATTATTTAATGAGAAAAACTAACACCAAAACAATTAAAAGAGTAAACTATATTACACATGTTAATTCTGAGTATGTAAATGCTATGCAATTATCAGATTTAATAAGTGGAGCTTTAA
>Ga0272448_1008366_pt1 | contig 10778 bp, 13 predicted proteins | sample YNPCB0191_FD_202220 | JGI IMG/M metagenome (GOLD analysis project Ga0272448, IMG submission 202220) | Hot spring sediment microbial communities from Yellowstone National Park, WY, United States - YNP-CB-019-1 | ecosystem: Environmental > Aquatic > Thermal springs > Hot (42-90C) > Sediment... | reverse complement strand
ATTATCTCTTTTTTATATTGTTCCCAAAATGAATGCAACCAAAGCGATTATCATTGCTGCTTTGCAATATTTTTCTGCGCTTGAAACCTTTGAAAGCATTGCTGCCACAAAAACTGCATCAGCAATTGCTACAATAGAAAGATAATATATGCCAAATATTCCTATTAGGAATGGTAAAGGAGACAACAATATTGATATAATAAGAAAAACAGAGGCAATCTTCTTTGCTGTTGGAATCTTGAACTTTGTTGCAAAGCTGCTAACGCCCACCTGCTTATCTCCTAAAACATCTGCTGCACTCTTGTAAATCTCCCTTCCCATATTGGAGAAAAATGCAAGTGCTGACAAAATAATAATTGGAATTAGTTTTGATAATCCGACAATATCAAACATTACTGCTGCACCGAATATGAACAAGGATGCAACTAGATAGCTGACAAGTATATGACCTACTAAAAGAACTTTTTTTAGTTTCCAGGCGTAGACAAACTCAACTACTGAATTTATTATTGCCAAATAGAATGCATATTTATTCACAAAAAATGCCAGTGCAATTCCGATTACAAACAGAACAATTGCAAATGCCATTGCACTTTTCTTCATAATTCTGCCCGAAGAGAGCGGACGATTTGGCTTATTTACTTTGTCAATTTCAATGTCATAGTAATCATTAACTGCCATGCCTGCGCCGCATATAACAAAAGCAGCAGCCATTGCTAAGCCAGCTCTAAGAAAACCAATTGTCTGAATATTTGGCAGAACTATCATCATTGCAATAAGCACTGCAACAGCAGACATCACACAATTTAATGGTCTCATTAGTTTCAGGTAATCTTTTGATGGCATGAAATTCACCAATACGAGCTAGCACAGTAGATATTGTGTTTATAACAATTAAATTAACTATAGAAAAAACTTATACTTAAGCTTTTGCTCCTCTTCGTTCTTTTGCTTTCAAGCGAAGCTTTTTTGAACCACATTTTCTGCACTTTATTTTTCCTTTCTTAACTTTGAAAGGATTTGCTCTAATTTTTGCATTGCAATTCATGCATACAAACTGGTTTTTATACAATCTGTCTGCAACAATTCCTGATAATTTCTGAGCCATTTTTTCACCGTTTAAATTTTATTATTCTTTACTATACTGATATCAGATTTAAAAGCTTATTTTTTTGCCATTTCCTTCAATCTTTCTATTCTACTTTCTGTTGATGGATGTGTTGAAAAGAGATTTATAATTGAGCCTGCTGTGAATGGGTTTACTATGAATAAATGTGCTGTTGAAGGATTTCCTTTTATTTTTATATTTTTTGAAAATTCGCTGATTTTTCCTAATGCACTTGCAAGACTTAATGGATTAGTTATTTCACCTGCACCTCTATCTGCATAATATTCTCTACCACGAGATATTGCCAATCTTATGAGCATTGCTGCAAGTGGAGCAAGCACGAATAATAAGATATAACTTAATGCATTTCTGTTTCGTTCGTCTCCAAACCAAAAAATATAACCTATCCATGTTATTGCACCTGCAATTGTTGCAGCCATCGTACTAATTAATGTATCCTTGTGCTTGATATGAGAAATCTCATGAGCAAGAACCCCTTCTATCTCATCATTATTTAGTTTATCAAGAAGTCCTCTTGTAACTGCAACTGCTGCATGATTTTTGTTTCTTCCTGTTGCAAATGCGTTTGGTATATCGGTTTGTATTATATAGGTTTTCGGTTTTGGTATTCCAGATTTTTTTGCAAGCTTTTCAACTATAGCATTGATTTTTTCGTTTTTCATTTCCTTTGCATTGTACATCCTCAAGACAATTTTATCTGAAAAGAAGTATGAAATGAAATTTGTTGCCATGGCAATAATAAAACCTATAGTCACTCCGATAATTCCTCCAAAGAAGAAACCTATTAATAAGAAAATGGCTGTTAATATTCCAAGTAATAGAGTTGATCTCAAGAATGCCATAATCAGCACCTAATATATCATTCTTCAAAGATTTTTTAATTAGATATCTAAAAGACCGTAATATATCATTAAAGGTCTTTTAAATATATTTAAAATGCATAGCATTTTAGATATGTTAACTAATCTTAGAGGTTAGTTAAATATATATTATTTTAGTAGATAACCATACCTCTGAGTCCAATCAATTCTTTTTTCATTAACTATCTTTTTCTTATAAGAAAGATTATTTAAGGCTTTCTCTATTTCTTTTGCAACTTTTTTAGGTGCTTTTTTACTAGTGTCTATTTCTATTCCTTTTGTTTCAGCTGATATAACACCAAGAATTTCTGCTTCAACATTTTCATTTATCTTTTTTTCTGGCCATTTCTTCTTTTGCAAGCGCTTTCTCAATTCAACTGGATTTGTACGCAATATGACTGTTAAATTGTTCTTAAGAAGATGGGAGAGATGACCATCAATAATATTTAATCCTGGCTTGATTTTTTTATTTACTTCTTTTTGCAATCTTTTTATGTCAATAATCTTGGTTTTTCTTTTTGTGTCATATCTACATGAAATTTTTTTTATTATTTCAGTAATGCTAATCAGATTTGCATCAGTTTGCTTTACAAGAATTTTTGCTATTTCAGTTTTGCCTGTTCCAGGTGTCCCTGATATGCACAAAATAAAATTTTTATTTTTCATGTTATCAACCAAACAAATTAGATATTGAATTCACCAAACTTGAAAAGAAATTGACAATTGCATCAATAATTTCTTGAAAGAAATTTTTATTGCTATAAATTATTATTGATGATGTATAAGATGTGATTCCATCACTTAGGATAGAAACAGTTATTTTATTTAATCCGGGAGTTTTTGATGATAGATTAAATTCATAATTTTTTATCTCTCCTGGAGCAAAACTAATATTTTTTTCTATTGTAGATTCTGATTCTATTTTTATAATTGCCTCTTTGTTCTTTGAAATGAGATTTTGAATGCTTATTGAAGCTGTAAAATTGCTATTAACAGATGAATTGTTTGGAATAATTACGCTCAAATCAAATTCCTTGACCTCTTTTGCATCGACATCTTTTTTTGCTAAAGAATTGTCTGAATATAAATAAAAAGAATAAGTACCTGGTTCGCTCACTGATAGGCTCCAGATATTGCTTTCATGCAACCCAAAATCAGGTGAGTAAAATATGAAATTTTCTACGCCTGTTGTTAGATTGAATTTTTGATTAATCTCAACTGTATTCGGACCATTGATTGATAACTGCTGAACATCTTTATAGCCTCTGACCTCAACTCTTTTTTCTCCTTTATTTCCTAACTGGTCATAGACAATTACCGGACAGATATAATTATTTTCATTGGTTTCTGGCTTAAAAAACCAGTAAATATCCTGTTCTCCGCATGTCCAAAATTTTCTTTCAGGTTCATAGATTTCTAGCATAGTATTTTTATTATTATCAATACATGAAGCTGCAGTCAGGTCATATATTGTGCATTCATAACCAAAAGAGGTTTTTCCTACTATTGTTTTTACATAACCATATCCATTTGATGGAGAATCAATACCATCAACAGAGATATTAATTTCGGAATTTTTGTAATCTATTATTTCAAAATTGTCATCATCTTTCTGCCAGTTTATTGTTGCACCCAGATATGTTAATTTATCTGATTGATTACTGTCAAGAAGAGATGCTGTCTTAATGTGCGTTGCATCTATTGTTCCTCCTTGAAGCCATGTTGGGTCAAATGGTATCCAACTTTTGTCAGAAGCTAAAACTTCTATCCAAGCATGGCCTATCATTTTTTTATCCCTGTCTGAATAGGCATAACCAACAACATAGCGGGTTGGAATTCCTGAAACTCTTAGCAATGATGCAAGCAAATTAGAATATTCTACGCAGACGCCACGCTTATTTTGCAGAACCCAATCACTCGGTTTTCTGCTTCCTGCTAAAGATATATCATATGTCATAATTTTGTTAACAAAGATTGTTAATTCTGCTGCTTTTTTCAGGGTTTTTTCATAAGGATAAGCAGCTTTTCTTATATCATCATTGAAAATTATTGTAGATGTTTCTCTTGTATATCTTTCATCACTGCCGATTGACTTTTCTGTAGTATGGGTTGCACTATTCTTTACAATACTCTCTAATCTATAATTTCTTGTAGAATCAAAATTGTTCCATTCAAGCAAAATCATTTTATTTCCAAATTCGTCATAGATATATTTCCAGGAATCAACACCAGTGATATTCATGCTCTCTATAGTCTGAGGAATATAGAGTGTGATATTCGCTTGACTTACATGGCCTGATGGAATAAGATTTCCGCTCTGAATAAGCTTTAGTGTTATTTCTTCTGCTGATTTTGGATTATCCAAGTTTATAGCAAGCACTACATTTGCAAACAATATAATCATCAGAAATATCAGAATTTTTCTCATCATAAATATCATTATTCCATATTGAGGCATATTTTGTATGTTAATCTCTGTTTATAGTCAACATATTATAACTATCATTTGTCAAAGAACATTTTTAAGTCTGTAAAGTTTATTATACACGGGTATTATGTTTGAGATTGATTTATGGACAGAGAAATACAGGCCTAAAAAATTAAAAGATATGATTGGTCAAGAACATATAGTTGAAAGATTGAATGCATTTGTTAAAAATAACTCTCTACCTCATTGCTTATTTTCTGGACCTGCTGGGGTTGGAAAAACAACAGCTGCTCTCTGTATTGCTCATGAATTGTTTGGCAATGACTGGCAGAATAATTTTTTGGAGTTAAATGCATCAGATGAGAGAGGAATTGATACTGTAAGAACAAAGATAAAGGATTTTGCAAGAACTGTTCCTCTTGGAGAAAAGAAGTTTAAAATAATATATTTAGATGAAGCTGATTCACTAACAACAGATGCACAGCAGGCTCTAAGAAGGATGATGGAAAATTACACTAATACATGCAGATTTATTCTCGCCTGCAATTACAGCAGCAAGATAATTCCTCCAATACAATCAAGAACAGCTGTATTCAGATTTTCTTCATTGCCAAAGGAAAAAATAGAAAATTATATTAATATGATTGCTGAAAATGAAAACATTAAAATTGAAAAAGATGCTGTAGATGCAATAATCTATATCTCTGAGGGAGATATGAGAAAGGCTATTAATATTTTGCAGACTGTTTCTTCTCTCGGTAAAAAAATAACAGAAGATGTTGTTTATTCTTCAACAAGCAGGGCTGACCCTGAAAGTGTGAAAAAGATGATAAATTTTGCGATTGGTGGAAAATTCCAGAAAGCCAGAGAGATGCTTCTGCAGATAATGATTGAACAGGGGTTGAGCGGCGAGGATATTGTTAAAGAGATTCACAAACAGATAATGGGACTTGACATATCTGATGAGAAGAAAGTTGCATTGTTTGAGAAAACTGGTGAATGTGAATTTCGTATTACTGAAGGCAGCAATGCGATAATACAATTAGAAGCTTTACTTGCGCAGTTCATGCTTGCAAAATGATGTTTTGAAGAAATGGTGAATGACAAAGCAAATTCATAAAAAATTACTCGAATAATTTCCTATATTCTGGCACGACATCGTCTGAAAATTTTTTAATTCCTTCTGCTGTTTTCTGATGATAAACCATCTCTTTGAGAACATAAAATGGTATTGTTGCTATATGAACACCTGTTAATGCTATCTCACGAACTTGGCGTGAATTTCTTATAGAAGCAGCGATTATTTCTGTTTTATAATTATAATTTTTATATATTTTTACAATCTCTTTAACAAGGTCTACACCACTTACTATACCATTATCGTCTATTATATTTTCATTTATTTTTATTCCTTCATGTGGAAAATAATCCTCTTTTTTATACTCTTTATATCGTTCATCATATACTCTTGCTCTATTTCTTAATAGATCATCAATCCTTCCTGCAAATGGGCTTACATATTTTGCACCATTTTTTGCTGCTAATATTGCCTGTTCAGGCTTCATTACAAGTGTTGCATTTGTAGGTATATTTTCTTTGCTAAGCATTGATAGCGCTTTTAGTCCTTCATAACTATTTTTATCATCTTTATTTATTGATGAAGATATGGGAATTTTTATCACAACATTTCCTGCAACAGAATTAAATTTATTGTACAAAGTTTTTGCCTCCTTCACCATAGAATCAGCATCAAGACTTATTACTTCCAAACTTACATCCCTACCTCTTCCAGCTATTTTACAAATATCTTTTATATATTGTTCCATCTCCATTCTTGTTTTCTCAGATGATTTTTTAATAAGTGAAGGGTTTGTTGTAACTCCATCAACTATTCCCCAAGAAATAGCTTCTCTTATTTCATCAATATCTGCTGTGTCTATAAAAATCTTCATACTTTTATTTTTATAAAAATCCTTTTAAATTAATAAGAAAATAATTAAAAACATTGTCGGTGTAGCTCAGTCAGCCCTTTTGGAAAAAGCGCTGGCAAAAAACCAAGGGTTGGAGAATTGGTAGAGTGCTGCGCTCATAATGTCTTTCTTAGGAAAAAACCTGGGAAAGAATATTATATGAGCTCTGATTTGATGATGAGAAACGCAGAGGTCGCGGGTTCGAAACCCGTCACCGACATATTTCTTTATAATAAATCTGGTCATGAAAATTTTTAAATGCTATAATGAATTATAATGGTGATGCTGTGGCAACAACAATACAGGTATCAGACAATGTGAGGAAGATATTGGAAAGGATGAAACTTATGGATAGAGAAACCTACAATGATGTGATAGAAAAAATGATAGAAGATGATTTGGAACTGAATGAAAAAACAAAAAAGGAGATAGAAGAAGCTGAAAAAAGGGTAAAATCTGAAAAATTTATTACACAGAAAGAAGTTGAAAAAAGGCTCGGACTATGACATTCAGAGTAAATTGGGACGAAAAAGCCTTCGAAGAATTGAGAAAATTAGAACCAAACCTTTCCAAAAGAATAGCAAAAAAGACAAGGGAATTATCCGAAAATCTTTTTTCTAAGGATATAAAAAATAATTGGAATAGATGCTTATAGATTAAGAGTTGGTGATTATAAAATTATATTTAAAATTGAAAAAGATGAAATACATATTCTTAATGTGGGTCATAGAAAAAATATTTATAATAGATGAAATCCCCTTTGTAACCCACGAATATTTTCAAAGAGCAAAACTCTCTGAAAGCTCAAACTCTTTCTTTATTTCATTTGTTTCCAAGATGGGTTTTCAAAGAACTTCAAAATGAAATGCACTATGTAAACATTTCCAAAAATGGTTTCTTTGCGCATTTTTTCAAGAATAATATATCGAGTATTGTTCTTAAAATAAATTAAGAAAAAATGAAATTTCAAAATTAAAAAGAAAAAAGATTTGTAATTTACAAATCTCTTACAAGTCTCCTGGTCTAACAGTTTTTCTATCATTTGATTTTGCTCTTGCGCATGCTTTGATAACCAATGCCTCAATTTCCTTGTCTAGAGCATCAGTAAAATCTCCAGCGCAGTTCATTTCTTGTGTTTTTATTACGTCTTTAACCTTTGACGCTACTACCAATCCTGCCATTTTTAACACCTCGATAATATTTTATTTCACTGCTCTTTATTTTGATAGAAAGATTAATAAACACATAATTGTTAAAATTGGATAAAACACACCTAAAAAAACGCTTATAAAGTTTTTGTTTCCTATAAAATAAAGTCCGATTTTAAATGAAATCCCATGTTATTGAAATGTTTCATTGTGGATTTCTTTCAAGAACAATAAATAAGTATTGTTCTTAAAATGAAATTGGAAATGGTGGGATTTATGGAGAACCTTCAATTCCATGTCGATAAGAACAAATTCAACTGTGTAGAATGTGGAAAGCTTATTAAAATACCAAAAAAACTAGTGGAATCTATAATTAATGACCCTGAAGAACGTTCGTTACCTCTAACATGCGATTCATGCGGAACAGAGTATGAGGTTGCAGTTGACCCAGAAGAAGCAGGCTTGCTTGTAACTGCTGAAACTGCATCTGAATCAGAATCTCTTGAAGAAGAAGAGATAGATTTTGAAGATGGCGAAGAAGAATAATCGTAAATTCTATTTTTATTTATCAAAATTTAACTGGTTCGTTATTAGTTGTTTTTACTGTGATCGTGGCTCCGTGTTCTTTAGAAATCTCCTCTATTACTTTGATAATTTTGCTAAAATAATTATTATATCTTTTTCTTCTAATTTCTCCTGCAATAGTAAGCTCCCAATCAACAGAATCACCATAGAGAAGATGTCCAACAATTACGCGTTCTTCTTCATGGCTTAGAATACTTACACGTCTTGAAACATATATTCCTATTCCTTTGTAAAAAGGCAAAGACTCTCCGTGAATATCTCTGTCCACCACTTTCAAACCTTTTGTCTGCATTTAACTTGGAACTGACAGGCTTATAGACGCGTATTTGGCCATGGGAAGTCAAATAAGTATAAACATCAAATGCTCTTAAGCAAAATTCGCATTTTTTCCTTTTCAAAAACGTAATTTTCTCGTAATTTGCTACTTTTTAATAATAAACATAACTTTATATATAATCGAAGATATATATAATGCTATCCACATTTAAGCAATTAATTCTATGAAGGGACAAAAATGTCTAGAAAAAAGAAGGCAAAATATAATAAAATCAAAATAGAAACCTGGAAATGTGATTCCTGCAACTTTGTCTGGAATTACAGGACCGTGAGATGCCCTATTTGTTCATCGGAGTTAAAAACATTAATAAGTGTTTAATTTTTTAGATTGTTTTCGCTTTTCTTTCTTTTTTTACTCAATTTTGTCTATTTAAAAATTTGTGTTCAATGTAACTTACATGAAAATTATAGTTGTGGTCGGCGGTGTTATATCTGGTGTCGGCAAGGGTGTGGCTTCTGCTTCTATTGCTAAGATCCTACAAAATTATGGTTTTTCTGTGACTGCAATTAAAATCGATCCGTACATCAATTATGATGCTGGAACACTAAGACCTACTGAACATGGCGAGGTCTGGGTTACTGATGATGGCGGCGAGATTGACCAGGATCTAGGAAATTATGAAAGATTCCTGGGCATTGATATCCCTAAAAAGAATAATATTACAACAGGCCAGATATATGGTGCAATAATTGAGCGTGAGCGAAAAGGGGAATATCTCGGACAGACTGTTCAATTTATTCCTCATGTACCGAATGAAATCAAGAAAAGGGTCTTAGAGGCTGCAGATGACTATGATTTTGCTATTATTGAAATTGGTGGAACAATCGGTGATTATGAAAATCAGCCATTTCTGTTTGCGATGAAAAGCTTAGAGGTGGAGTTGGGCAAGCAAAACATAATCTATGTTCTGGTTTCTTATCTACCTGTGCCTAGTCATGTCAAAGAGATGAAGACAAAACCAACGCAGCAATCAATAAAAATGATGAATGAGCATGGCATAAGTCCTGATTTTATTTTATGCAGGGCACCTGTTGTGCTTGATGAAATCAGGAAAAAGAAGATAGAAACATATGCAAATATAGGAAGCGATTTTGTTATATCTGCCCCTGATGTAGATTGTATCTATAAAATACCATTGAACTTTGAAAAAGAAAATCTAGGAGAAAAGATACTCAATAAATTTGGAGTTTCAAAGAAGAAAGAGCCAGACTGGAATGACTGGGAGCAACTGATAAAAAATATAGAAAATCCGAAAAAGGAAGTTAATATTGCAATGGTTGGAAAATATGTTGACATTGGTTCTTTCCAATTAACTGATTCTTATATTTCAATAAATCAAGCCCTTATTCATGCTGGTGCTAACTTAAGCGCCAAAGTAAAAATTGACTGGCTGGACTCAAAGAAAATAAATGATAATACTGTAAAAATTTTGAAAAATTATGATGGCTTGATAATTCCCGGAGGATTTGGAGAAAGCGGGGTAGAAGGTAAAATTTCTGCAATAAAATATGCACGCGAGCATAACATTCCTTTCTTGGGTTTATGCTATGGAATGCAGCTTGCTGTCGTGGAATTTGCAAGAAAAATTGGAGAGAATGCAAATACTACTGAGATTGACAAAAACACGGAATGTCCTGTGATAGATATACTTGAAAGCCAGAAAAAAATACTTGAAGAGAGTAAATATGGGGGGACAATGAGACTTGGTGTTTATGCAGCAATACTAAAAGAAAGCAGGGTTCTTGATATTTACAAGAAAACTGGAAGATTGAATAAAGATATGAAAAAAATAAATGAGATGAAAAAAGACCCTAAGAATAAATTCAGATTAGGTAATATAGAAAATGCCAAAAATATTATTTTAGAACGCCACCGACATAGATATGAGGTTAATCCAAAATATATAGAAATTTTGGAAAAGTCTGGTCTTGTGTTTTCTGGTTTTCATGAAAGAGAAGATGGAACAAAACTCATGGAATTCATAGAGATTCCAAATCACAAGTTCTTCATAGCAACTCAGGCTCATCCTGAATTCAAATCATCGCTGCTTGACCCTGCACCGTTGTTCTTGGAATTTGTAAAAAGTGCTATGGCATAAAAATGAAATCCCCTTTGTTATTGAAATATTTCATTGTGGATTTTTCAAGAGCAATAAATGAAATTCCCTATGTAACCATTTTCAATGGTTTCCTTGCGCATTTTTTCGAGAACAATAAAATTGAGTATTGTTCTTAAAATGAAATCCCCTTTGTAACCCACGAATATTTTCAGAGAGCAAAACTCTCTGAAAGCTCAAACAAGCTTTGCTTGTTTGCAGCAAT
>Ga0272448_1008365_pt1 | contig 10780 bp, 8 predicted proteins | sample YNPCB0191_FD_202220 | JGI IMG/M metagenome (GOLD analysis project Ga0272448, IMG submission 202220) | Hot spring sediment microbial communities from Yellowstone National Park, WY, United States - YNP-CB-019-1 | ecosystem: Environmental > Aquatic > Thermal springs > Hot (42-90C) > Sediment... | reverse complement strand
TGAAGCCGGCCGGGGTGTTTCTCAACAAGTATCCCCACCAGATGAGCGGTGGCCAGTTGCAGCGCGTGGTACTGGCGCGCGCCCTGGTCTTGGGGCCGTCGTTCGTCGTCGCCGATGAGCCGGTGTCTATGCTTGATGTATCGGTGCGGGCCAGCGTTCTCAATCTGATGAAAGGCCTGGCGCAGCAGCTTAACCTGGCCGTGGTCTATATTTCACATGATCTATCACTGATTCAGTATATGTGCCAGCGTACGGCCATCATGTACCTGGGGCGTATCGTGGAGATGGGGCCGACACAGGATGTGATCAACAGCCCGCTGCATCCGTATACCCAGGCCCTGCTGGCCGCTGTGCTGGTGCCTGATCCGGACGTGCCCCGCCAGGAGCCGCGTATCAAGGATATGGTGCCGTCGGCGGCACACATCCCCAGCGGCTGCCGCTTCCATCCGCGTTGCCCGCTGGCGTTTGACCGCTGCTCGCGGGAAGCGCCACCGTCGGTCGAGAAGCGACCAGGGCACAGTGTGGAATGCTGGCTGCACGTGTGATTGTCGCTCTCATCCTGCCCTTCTTCCTGGAGGGAGAATGGGGATACGACGAAGTTGTTAATACCCTTCATGGAGGTAGAGACCATCTCTGATGGACTTCTTTGATGTTGTAAACGCCCGGCGCAGCGTGCGCGCCTATCTGCCCGATATGCCCAGCAACGAGCAGATCAAAAAGGTGCTGGAGGCAGGTATGGCTGCACCCAGCGCCGGCAACCGCCAACCCTGGGAGTTCATCGTCGTCCAGAAAGACCAGGAGCTAAAAGAGGCGATTGTCAAGACGACCTATCGCGGCAATTCCTGGCTAAACGGACAAACGCAGTCCTGGCTGCTCGAAGCGCCGGTGCTCATCATCGTCTGCGGCGTTCCTCAACGTAGTGCGGCGCGCTATGGCTGGGAACACACCTCGAAGCTGATCTACCAGGACACGGCGGCAGCCATCGAGAATATGCTCCTGGCCGCGACGGCCCTGGGTCTGGCTAGTTGCTGGGTCGGCGGCTATGACATGGTGGCGCTTAGCGCTCTGCTTAAGCTGCCCGAGTTCGTGCCGCCGCTGGCCATTCTGCCTTTGGGCTATGCGGCGCGGCCCCAGGCCAAGCCGGCCAAGCTGGATCCCGACAGCCTGATCCGCGCCTGGCTCTAGGGCGATTGCGCAACCGTCTACCATTGTCCGGGAAGCGAGCAGATGTGCCTGGTCGGCTCTAGCCCCGCTTTATCCTGACACCGAACAGTTGCCGGCCTGCCTGGGGTTGATGGTGTGATACAACTCATTGTGGAGATGACGCATGGATGTTTTGACCTATCTTGAACAGCACTTTCCTGAAGACCTGGAGGCGGTGCGCGCCTATCTGCGCCAGCCGTCAATCAGCTATACCGGCGAGGGCATCAAAGAAACCGCCGAGATGACGGCGCAGATGATCGTTGATGTCGGCGGCACAGCACAGGTGATCCCCATCGAAGGTCACCATCCGCTGGTCTACGGACGTCTGGATGAAGGCGCCGACCATACGCTACTCTACTACAGCATGTACGATGTGATGCCTGCCGAGGAACCTGACTGGACAAGCCCACCCTTTGCGGCCGAGATCGTTGATCTGCCGAAATACGGCAAGGCGATCATCAATCGCGGCGCGGTGAACACCAAGGGACCCACCGCGGCCTTCTTCCGCGCCCTAAGGGCCTACAAGGCCGTGCGCGGCAAGCTACCCGTCAACCTCATTTTTATCGTTGAAGGCGAAGAAGAGATGGGATCGCGCGCCTTCAACAAGTTTGTGCCGGAGAACAAGGATCTTTTCAAGGGCGCCGAGGCATGCCTGTTCCCCTTCTTCCAGCAAGATGAAGCCTTGCGCCCCTACATGTGGCTGGGCACGAAGGGTATCCTCTATTTCGAGCTGACCTGCCGTGGCGGCGATTGGGGTGGGCCCTACGCACGCGGCATTCATGGCTCGATTGCTGCCGGCGTGCATAATCCGGTGTGGCGACTTATACGGGCGCTGGCCACCATGACCGGCCCCGATGATGCTATCCTCGTCAAGGGTTTGGGCGAAGGGGCCGTCGGCATATCGGCCAAAGAGCGCGCAGAAATGGAAGCCAATGCTGACCTTTTCAACGAGGAGGATTATCTCAATTTCTACGAGGTGAAGAAGTTCAAGTGGCCGCTGAAGGGTATTGACCTGTGGGAGAAGATGTTCACAACCCCCACGCTCAACATTGATGGCATCTGGGGCGGTTACTATGGGCCTGGCACAAAGACACTGTTGCCCCATGAAGCATCGGTGAAGATGGATGTGCGCATGGTGCCGAACATGGATCCGGATCAGACGGTAGCTGCCATCCGCAAGCATCTTGACGACCACGGCTATGCCGATATTCAGATGAACGTTCTGAATAAGTATCCCTGGTCCAAGGTGTCCATTGATGAGCCGGTGGTGCAGGCCATGTTGCAGACCTACAAGCAGCTTGGCTACCGTGTCAAGGTTGAGCCGATCAATCTCGGTTCGGCGCCCTACTGGATCTTCGAACGTGTGCTGGGCATCCCCTACATCACAGGCGGCCTCGGTCACGGTTCGCGCCAGCACTCCAGCAATGAGTATTGCACCGTTCAGGGCATCCTGGATTTCGAGAAGTCCATGGTGCTGTTCCTGGAGAACTACCCCAAGTTGGCCGCAGCCAAAGGGATCAGGGACTAGAGCCTAAGGATCAGGGAACGGGATCTGCGTCTAATCCCTGACCCCTGCAGCAGGAATTTGTTGGTGATTGGACACATCTTTGCGGGCGGTTGCCTGTCCTGTGCCGGACAGGCACAGGGAAACCGTGCCCTGTCGGCACGCCGGTCCACATACCCTCCCGCAGGTTCCCCGAACCTGCGGGAGGGTCATTAACTGCCGACGAAGGCTGGCATTGTTCTATCGTAGGTGCAACTTTGGTCGCCACGCAGATGTGTCCAATCGCCAGGGGATTTGGCCTTGACACCTTCTGTATGTCAGTGTACACTAAAGCAGGCATGCTGCATCTCGTATCCTGCGTCCCTCAGGAGCATCGTTTTGCTAGTACAGGCTCAGCATAGTTCTCAGGTCAGAGACCAGGCAAAACGACCCGGCACGTTAGTACGTGCCGGCATCAGGCAGCATTACCTCCTGCTTTTTCTCCTTGCCCTCGTTCCGCGCCTCTACCTGCTGCATCTTTTCGATGTCGAGCTCTCGAACGATGGCTTCGACGCGGTCAGAACGCTAAACATCATCCAGACGCAGGGCGTGGGGGCAGTGCCGCGCGATCTCATTGACCGTTTCATCCTGCACCCACTCTATATGATCCTGCTCGGTGGGCTGCACCTGGTCACGCCGTCCACTGTGGATTTCTACGTCGTCGGTCGTCTGCTCTCTGCGGTGATTGGCTGTCTGGCCGTGCTGGTCATGTTCACCTTTGTCCGCCGTAGCTTTGATGAGCGCGCCGCCTGGGTGGCTGCCCTCTTGCTGGCCTTCGCACCCTCATTCCTATGGGAGAGCGTCGCCATTCTCAGCTCGACCCTCTTCCTGCTCCTTTACCTGGGCGTCCTGCTCTCACTTGTGCAAGGGTATTACCGCGCCGCGGCCCTGCTGGCCGCTCTTGCGGCGCTCACGCGCTATGAGGGATTCGTGCTGATAGGGCTGGTGGCACTGTGCCTCATCGGGCGCGATGTTCGGGCGCGGCAGGTGGAGCGGGCCGATTGGCTGGCGCTGATTGCGCTGGCACTGGCTGTGCCACTGGTGATCATCGGCAGTGGCTGGCTGGCCACAGGCAACACGACGGAGTTCATCGGCGCACAAGCGATGGCGTCTATCTGGCTGCGCTTCATGGCTGCGCCAGACTTCGCCCGGCGCGCCGCGTTCTTCATCACTCAATATCCCCAACTCTTCCCGCTGCCTGTGATCTGGTTGGGCGGGGCGGGCCTTGTCGTTGCTTTGCTCTGGCGACGAATACGAGTCACCGGCCTGCTGCTGTTGACATCGGGCCTGTACCTTGCCTTCTTCGAGACGCTTGTCTGGTTCAACTATACCACCCTCGAAGTGCGCTTCCTGATGTATCCGGGTTTGCCCCTTCTGGTGTTCGCAGGCGTGTCTTTGTCGGGGGTGCGGAAGTGGCTGGCCCATTTGCGAGATAGCACCATCTGGCGGGCTATCGGCGATGTTGCCCTGCTGATCGTCCTCACCGGGCTGCTTTTCATGAGCTACCGTCAAGGCGAGGAGGGGATGCGCTTCATCTACGTCATGCACAGCACCCAGAAGCAGGTGGCGGCCGAGCTGGCACACTTTGTGCCTGCTGCCGCGCCAACCAATGTGCTGATCTATGGCGGCATCTCAGGTGCTCTGGACATGTATGCCCGGCAGCGGGGATTACAGCTCACGTTCTTCTATTTTCGCTATGCACCTGATGGCCAGGGTGAACAATATGTGAGTGACCATGCTGTGCAGTTTATCGTTTACCCTGTCGGCAATGCCTTCGCGACGGCAAAATACCCATACCTATCTCAGCTTCAAGCGCAGCAGCGCAACGGGGTAACCTATCGCCCTCTTGTGCAATTCACAACCCTCCCGGACAAGCAGGTTTACATCATTTGGAGCGTATCACTTGCTACGAACACGAATAACTGAGGGTAAGCAGCTAGATGCTCTGACGAGCGCACGCCAAGCAGGTGGTATTCATCAATGGAGGTACAATGTACACCGAAATCAACGGCAACATGCTCTACTATGAGGTACTGGGCGAAACGAACAAGCAGGCGATTCTCTGTTTTCATGGCGCGCCCGGCATGGGCAGCCACCGCGAGCCAAAGGCATCGTGGGGGCGACTGGCAGACGCATACAAGGTCGTCGTCCAGGATCAACGTGGCAGCGGCCAGTCGGGACTAAACCCGCCCTTCACACACAAGCAATGGGTAGATGACGCCGAGGCGCTGCGCCAGTACTTGAAACTGGGCAAGGTCATTGTGGCCGGAGGCTCATATGGCGGCTATCTGGCTCAAGAGTACGCCCTGGCCTATCCAGAGAACGTTCTGGCCGTCATGCTACGTGACACGGGCCCAGATCACAGCCACGAGAAAGAGGCCGAGGCCAATGCCCTCTCCAGCCCGCGTGTCAAGGACAGGCTCGACTACGCCAAATTTCGCCGCATAATGGACGGCAAATGCCTGTCGGATGACGACATGCGCGACTGCTATCTGGAGATCCAGCCATTGTACAACGTTAACTGGGATCCGGCAAAAGACGCCGAGCGCATCAAGAGCATTCAGTGGCACCATCAGACCCACAATTTTGCCTTTAGCCACAACCTGCCCGGCTTCGATATCAAGCCGCGCCTGCACGAGGTGGTAGTGCCGGTGCTCATTACCCATGGTCGCCACGACTGGATCATTCCGGTCTCTGCAGCCGAAGATATGGCGCGTCTCTACCCCAATGCCCGGCTGGTGATCTTTGAAAACAGCGGCCATTCGCCGCAAATAGAAGAAGCGGAAGCATGGGAGGCCGTTGTGCGTCGCTTCCTGGCCGACCACAAGCTGTCGTAGAATCGCCATACAAATAACCATACCCCACGCCAAAAGTGGGAGTACGAATCGAAGGAGAAGAATCATGCAACCGCCAAAGAAGACCTACAATGGCTACAAGTCGTTCCAGTATCTGGAGCCCGGCAGCGACTACAAGGTGTTCAAGCTGGCCAAGGAGGTTGGTCGCGTGCCGGAGTATGTGTACCCGGTAACCGAAGACGAGGAGAAGAGGGTGCAACAGCTCCTGGCCGGGAACATCGTCATCTCACTGCACGATCACACATCCGTTTTCCCCGAAGACCTCAGCCAGATCTTCGAATACATTCGCTGGGGACGTGAAGCGACCGGCTACGAAGGCCTGAGCGTGTCGGGCATTGACATTGTCTTCGAGAACTTCATGGACGGTACGGCCATGATCACCTCGCAGAATGGCTGGAAATGGACGGACATCATCCATGACCTGGGTCAGCGCTACTGCGACTTCGCCCATCAGGACATGCTCTACAAAGTCGAGACTATTGCCGATCTCTATCGCGCCAAGCCCGAAGGCCGGATTGGTGTTGTGTCTGTCCTGGAAGCGGCAACAATGATCGAAAACGAGGTTGATCGCCTCGACGTGCTCTATGGATTGGGCGTGCGGGTTATGGGCATTACCTACTCCGAAGCCAACTCACTCGGCTGCGGCCTCAGAGAGCCAAACGACGGCGGCCTCACCGAGTTCGGTAAGCAATGCGTCAGGCGTATGAACAAGCTGGGCATCACCATTGACACCTCGCATTGTGGCGACAAGACGGGAGCCGATGCCATCGAGGTTAGCTCGAAGCCGACCTTCATTACCCATGCCGGGGCGCGTGCGCTATGGGACTCGAATCGGCTCAAGCCGGATTGGGTGCTCAAGCTGTGCGCCGAGCGCGGTGGCGTCATCGGCATCGAGGCTGCACCGCATACAACGCTGACACAGAAGCACCCGCTCCATGACATCGAGTCGTATATGGAGCACTTCGAGTATTGCGCCAACTTGGTGGGTATTGACCACGTCGCCTTTGGCCCCGATACCCTCTTCGGCGACCACGTCGGCCTGCACCACGCTTTTGCTGCCGCCCTCTCCATCGGCGCCACACGCAAAAAGGTAACCGTCCAGGAAGTCGAATACGTCAAGGGTCTGGAGAATCCCTCCGAGGTCTTCCCCAACGTTGTGCGCTGGCTGGTGAAACACGGCTACAAGGACGAGGACATCGCCAAGGTTCTGGGGCTTAACGTTATCCGTGTCCTGAAGGAGACATGGGCGCGCTGATGCAGAGAGCCGGCGACGTGGAGACATCACCGGCCTGAAGCCTGTGACGTCTCTGTCGCCTCCGGATCAGCACTCACCACTCGATACTACAAGGAGATAGTCCTATGGCAAAGCTAACCGCTCTGGAAAACGCAGTTTTGAAAGATGTCAGCCCAGATGAGCTGTGGAACACCACAGCCTATCTTTCCGGCATTGAGCGCGTGTCGGGCAAGGAAGGTGAATACCGATCGGTCGAATGGCTGGCCGGCAAGTTGAAGGACTATGGCATCCCATATGATATCTACGAGTTTGATGCCTATCTGAGCTACCCGATTCGCGCCAGCCTGCGCGTTCTCAGCCCAGAGGCGAAAGAGATTCGCGCCAAGACGCGTTCCTTTGGCTTCCCCACACCCCCTCAAGGACTGGAGGGCGAGGTCGTTTTTGTTGAGAGTAAGGTGAAGGGTATCGGCTTCCAGCAGTTGGATAATCAGTACGAGGGCATTGATGTCAAGGGCAAGATCGTGCTGACCGAGCGCGGCGGCCCTGATGGCGTGCTGGACGCCATGCGGGCGGGCGCCATTGCCCACATTCACATGTGGCCGTCCAATGAGGACGTGATCCACGAGATGATCTCCACATCGGTGTGGGGGACGCCAACACCCGAATCGGCGGCACGCATTCCCAGCATCCCGTCTATCTCTGTCAACCACGAGAGCGGCGAGTATATACGCCGGCTTTGCGCCCAGGGCCCGGTACGTGTACGGCTTACCGCTCTGACCGAGACGCGCTGGGCAAAGGAGAAGATGGTCGTTGCCACAGTTCCGGGCAGCGAAGAGCCGGACAAGTACTTCCTGGTTGGAGGGCATCTCGATTCCTGGTATGTCGGCACCACCGATAACGCCACCGGCAACGCGGCCATGCTCGAACTGGCGCGCGTCCTCAACCTGCACCGCCACGAGCTGCGGCGAACTGTGAAAGTGGGTTGGTGGGTGGGTCATTCCTATGGCCGCTACGCCGGCTCTACCTGGTACTGCGATACGTTCTTTAACGACCTGCGCAAGAACTGCGTCGGCTACATGGATATTGACTCGCCCGGCGTCAAGGGGGCGACGGTTTACGACGAGATGACCTGCATGATGGAAAACTGGCACATTGCCGAGGGCGCAATCCGCGATGTGGCCGGGGTGCCGGCAAAGCGCGAGCGCCCACCGCGTGCCGGTGATTACTCGTTCTACGGCCCCGGTCTGCCATCAATGTTCATGCTCATGGGCAACCGGCCCACGGAAGAGCGCTTTGCCGTCGGCGGTTCCGGATTGGGCTGGTGGTGGCATACTGAGTACGATACCCTGGAATGGGCCGACAGGGATGTACTGGCACAGGACACCAAGATCTATGCCCTGGCCATCTTACGCGTTGTGCAGAGCCCCGTCTTACCCTATAAGCACACGCCCGTCGCCGACGAGATGATCGAGACGCTACGCGGCATTGCTGCTGAGGTCGGCGGACGCTTTGATTTCGAGCCGGTATTTGCGGCGCTGGATGCGCTCAAGCAGGCAGCGCAGGCTGCCGACGCCGCCATTCCGAACATTCCTGCCGAGAAGGCGGCTGCCGCCAACAAGGCGATTCTCACCGTCGAGCGCACGTTGATCCCCATCAACTATACGCGCTGCGGTGCCTTCGACCATGATCCGGCGCACTTTGTTCCGGCCATGCCGTTGATGGACGATGCCCGCAAGCTGGCGCGCCTGGATGCCAACAGCAATGACTACAAGTTTCTGCTCACGCGCCTGGTGCGCAGCCGCAATCTGATCCTTGATCAGCTTGCGGTAGCCACCGAAGCGCTGCAGTCCATCGCTGCGCTGTGATCACCTCGTAAAGACAATGAGAGGGTGTTTTCAAGGCGTGCAACGCCCTGAGAACACCCTCTGTTATTAATGATAAGCAGCAATCAGCAGCGCAGCAAAGACCAGGCTGTGCATAACCTCGATCATCCCCAGCCGCCTGATATTCGCTGTCCGCCGCCAGTCGAGGACGCCGGTCAGGGCCTTACAGGTGACCGGCACGTAGGCGAGAGGGGTCAACAGCGGCACCATACCCGTCGTGACCAAGACGCCTGTCAGGGCGATCGTCGCCAGGTGATAGACAACAGTCATGCTGCCCACGCGCAGGCGCGCCAGGATGGTGGCCGGCGGGTCACTGCGGGTATGAACACGTACCTTCAGCTTAATGTAAAAGACGCTGCCACCGAAATAGAGCACGCTGAGCAACCACAGGCCGAGCATAAAACGCACGTCGAGCCCGCCGGCCACGTAGTACATGACCGGGCCCCCCAGCGATAGACCGGCAATGCCGAAAAGCTCGCCGGCCACGCTCATCTCTGCCCGCCGCGCGGCGAGGTAGACGTCGGTGGTCATCAACAGGACTACCACCACGGCGGCGGGGACAAGCAGCCAGTAGCCGCCGAGCAAAACCGGCCATACGCCTGTAGCCCCGGCCAGACCGGCATAAACGGCAAACCAAAACCAAACGCTGCCCGGCAGGCGGGCGCGGCGGCCACGGGCACGAGCGACAAGAACCAACGGCTGGCGTGCCAGATAGGCGAAAAAGGCGGATGCGAATGTCAATGGTACCGCCCATGAGAGGTGACCGCCGACAATCGCCCCCACAATGAGGGGGACGATTAACATTGCCCAGCCGCCATGCTCTCTGGGCAGAAGAGGTGGCCAGAGTGCTCTAGCCTGGCTTCTCAGCACAGATGACTTATCAATCACGGGTCTGTATCTCCTGGTAGCAGTTGTTTGTGTTTTGTATGAGCAGCGGCTGCCCGCACGGGGGCAGCCGATCCCGGCCCATTCCGGGCGGCGTCCCACCACCCGAACGGTGCATATGTGAGGCCAGACCTGGCTTGCCCATTGCACTATAACAAAAGCGTGGTGCGGATGTCAAGCGAACAAAGTAACTGTTCACGTTTACCCTGGAAGCAGGTGCATCGGCATGTCCATACCCTCCCGCAGGTTTGGGGAACCTGCGGGAGGGTATGTAGACCGCTTTCCAACTTCCCTTACCCTAGCGGTGAACAGTTACCGAACAAAAACCCCTTGACAAGCCGAAGAGAATCGGGTACAATGACAACGTTGGATAAGGGCCACAGTGTGGCGCTGCGAGGACGCTGAGGTAGCTCAGTTGGTAGAGCACGCGACTGAAAATTGCGGTGTCGCCAGTTCAAGTCTGGCCCTCAGCACCATTGATTCCTCCAAGCTCAGGTTGGGCTGTCCAGCATAGTGGGCGGAAGTGGCGCAGCGGTAGCGCGTCTCCTTGCCAAGGAGAAGGCCGCGGGTTCGAATCCCGTCTTCCGCTCCATTTTTGTGCCTTGCCTTCATGGATCAGCAACGTAAGGTCAAAATCATTGTCACGGTGCACGGCACCGGCCTGAATACCAGAGATTTTGCTAACGACCACATCTCTGCTGTGGCCGCTGCTTTGGGCTGGACTCCGCCTCATCTCCCGGTTTTCTGGGGCGATCTTATAGATGCGGGATCTCTCCTCATTGCCGGCCAGCGCCGGGCTATGCGTTGGCTCCGTCAGCGATCTGGCTCACATGGTTATCTGGCGCTCGTGCAGAGATCGCTTTCGGCCCTTGAACCTGCTATCACTATCCTACACGGTCTGATTGATAGCATCGCCGGCGTTGTCAGCTACTTCCTCATGCCTCGTCGCCGCCGGCAAATCTATGAACGCCTGCAAACCGTCCTCAGCGAAGCCAGTTCGTCATCATCGGGCGTCATCCTCCTCACCCACAGCCTGGGATGCCTGGTTGCCTTCGACGTTCTCTCCGCCGCCGCTCGAGACTACAATGTCGCTGCCTGGGTCAGCCTCGGTTGTCCCCTGGCCATCATGTTTCGTACCGTCTGGCGACACAGGGGTCTCGGTGCACTGACACCGGCA
>Ga0272448_1008364_pt1 | contig 10782 bp, 9 predicted proteins | sample YNPCB0191_FD_202220 | JGI IMG/M metagenome (GOLD analysis project Ga0272448, IMG submission 202220) | Hot spring sediment microbial communities from Yellowstone National Park, WY, United States - YNP-CB-019-1 | ecosystem: Environmental > Aquatic > Thermal springs > Hot (42-90C) > Sediment... | reverse complement strand
GACGCATTCCCTGGATATGGGCTCTGGGAGGGCCCTGTCACTGGATGTGAAGTTTCCACCCCATGGAGATGATGGTTTTGTAGCTGAAGATGAACCCTGAAGGGGCACAGAACAGGGCATCAGTGCACATATAATCAACCCAAAGGGTTCACAATTCATATTTAACTTCCTTCAATAAAAAATTTAATATAATATGAAGAATTAATATAACATCCATGCCATCTGCCCTTGTTGTTGAGGACGAGGCTGTAACCTCACTTGAACTTGTAAGTCTCCTGGAATCCTGGGGATATGAGGCAGTCAGTGTTAAAACAGGGGAGGATGCCATTGAAACCGCGATCCGGATGAAACCGGACGTCATCCTCATGGACATAGTCCTTCCATCAGATATTGATGGTGTCACAGCAGCAGGGGCCATAAAGGAGAGGATGGACGTACCACTGATTTTCATCACAGCCTACTCCAGCAGGGATATCTTTGAGAGGGCTGCGAAGGTTGAACCTGAGGCCTACCTCCTAAAGCCCTTCAACTCCAGGGAACTCGGATACGCCATGGAACTCGCCATCTACAAGAACAGGATGCAGAGCCTACTCTCCCATACCAGCAGGAGGTACCAGGAGATACTGGACACAACATCTGAGGGTGTATGTGTCTTCGGTGCTGATGGAACCATACAGTACTGCAATGATAGGATGGCGGATTTCCTATCCATGCGAAGGGATGAAATAACCGGGAGGAAGATATTTGATTTTATAGACCCCCATGACAGGGATACCATGGAGCAGATCCTTGAATCATGCAGGAGGGGTTTAGCGGGTGAACATGAGCTCCGCTTCAGGACGGATGAGGGGACGAGGTGGATGATACTCTCAGGCCACCCCCTCATTGAATCCTCCGGCTTCAGGGGAGGATTCTGCATGTTCAGGGACATAACACCCCAGAAGATGCTTGAGAGGAGGCTCCGGAGGAACAACAGGTGCCTTAAACTCCTTAGCAGAATCAACCGCGAAGCCGCCATCTCAACCCGGCCCCTGAACCTGATGGAGAGGGTTTCCAGCATCCTCAGGGAGGCAGGATACTCCCATGCATCCTTCAGGAGAGATGACGGAACTGTTATTGCAGGGGATGCCGGGAAAACAGAGTCACCACCCCGGCCAGGCATCAAAAAAGGGGAAGATGCCTCAACCGCGGTAATTGAACTTGAAGATTGCAGGACACCCCGCTACCTTGTGGTCTCAGCCCCCAGGGAGATTGATGATGAGGAACTCGGCTTCCTGAGGGAGATTGCATCCAGCACAGTAGGGGCCCTCAGGAGGATGGACTCAGAGAGGCGGATGGATGATATTTCCTCAAGGTACCGGGAACTCTTTGAGAATGCCGGTGATGCGATATTCCTCATGAAGGATTCCAGGATAATCGAATGCAACACCAGGACCCTTGAACTCTTCAATGGAGATGAGGAGGACATAGTGGGCAGGAAACCATGGGAGCTCTCACCTGAGCACCAGCCCATGGGCAAATCCCCAGAGATGGCCCGTAGACTTATTGATAGGGCCATGGCTGGTGAAAAATGTGAATTCACCTGGATCCACAGAAAGATAACCGGTGAGACATTCCCGGCAAGGGTCACCCTCAACAGGTCAGGCGACATCCTAATGGCCACCGTGAAGGATATGACAGAACTCTACAGGGCCCACAGGAGGTTAAAGGCGGAGCACAGGAAATTCAGGGATCTCCTGGAGTCCATACCCGACCCGACATTCGCCCTTGATACAAGGGGGAGGGTGATAGCCTGGAACCGTGAGATGGAGAGACTCACCGGTGTGAAGAAGGAGGAGATCCTTGGAAGGGATGAGAAGGCCTATGCAATCCCATTCTATGGCAGAAGAACACCTGGCCTCCTTGAATTCATACTGAACCCCAGTGAGGCTCCCCCAAGGTACCGTAACATCAGGAGGGATGGTGATGCAATCTACGCGGAGGTCCATGTTGAGCACATGGGCAGGCACTTCCAGCTCAAGGCATCACCCATCTATGACGTGGATGATGGAACCGTGGGGGCCATAGAGATACTGAGGGACGTTACAGATTACATTGAAACCAAGGAGAAACTCAGAATATCAAAGAACCGCTACAAGGCAATATTTGAGGACAGGGCCACCCCGACGGCGATTACAGACACTGACTGGAATATCACCGGGACAAACAGGGTATTCAGGGAACTCTTCGGTGTTGATGATGGCTTCAATTTAAGGGACCTGGTGGACCGGGATGACCTTCAGAAACTTGAAGAACTCCAGGACTCAAGGAGGGTACTGGTGAGGATGAGGGGTGTGAGGGGAAAGCTCCATGTGATGGTCCACAGGGGTGATCTTCCAGATTCAGGGCAGATGGTCCTGAGCTTCAACGACATAACAAAACTCAAGGAGTCCCAGAGGAAACTGAGGGATGAACTTCGCGTTAGGAGGGTCCTGACTGAGATCTACCCGCATGCGGTCTCAGCAGACGTTCTGGAGGAATTTACAGAGTACATACTAGGCGCTGCATGTGAACTCACAGGTGCAGATGGGGGGATCATAAGGCTCAGGAATGGGGATACAGTAACCATCTCAGAAAATTTAGAGTCCATCGAAGAACTCCCAGAACACGATGGACTCTCAGATGATGGTAAAATGATCCGCATAACCTCATCATCTGCAGATATGAGCTCAGAGTTCATACTCACAGGTAAATTCAGCAAAGCTGATCTGAGGGCTTTAAGACATATCTCACAGTACTATATGCTTGCTGTGAAGCAGATAAACTACAGGAACAGGATGAAGGAGCACCGCAACCACCTGAGGCTCATAAACATCATACTCAAGTCGACTGATACAGACGACCCTGAGGCATTCCTTGAGGGAGTCCTTGATGCTGTAAGCAGGTGCCCTGAATTCAATGGAGCATCAGCATACCTTGAGCCAGATTTAAAGATTGATAGGGGATTGAGGGCCCCTGACAGCATTCCGGAAACAGAGGGTATCAGCGTGGATGGAGAAATCATTGAGATACCCCTCAGAGCAAATGAAATAAGGGGTGTCTTGCGGCTCAGGGCAGCAGAGAGGGGTGTCACAGAAAAAACCGAGTTTCTTGAGATACTCAGGAGAGAAATATCCGATGGAATGCAGAGGATAACCATGCACAATCAGCTCAGGGAATCCCTCAATGAGAAGGAGGTCCTTCTGAGGGAGGTGCACCACCGGGTCAAGAACAACCTCCAGATAGTGGTAAGTCTACTTTCACTCCAGACAGCCTACACAGACAACCAGGAGACCCTGGATGTCCTCAGGGATAGCCAGTTGAGGGTCCGCGCCATGGCGGTTGCCCATGAGAAGATATACAGGTCAAGCAGTCTGTCCATGATAAACATCGGGGAATACCTCAGGGCGATCGCAGAGGAGATGATCACCCTCCAGTCCGGTGGGGGTCTCCTGGTGGATCTTAATGTCCAGTATGACGATATAATGGCCGGGATGGACAGGTGCATCCCCCTGGGCCTTGTGACCAATGAGATCATCTCTAATTCAATTAAGCACGCCTTCACCGGGGATCGGGGCAGGATAAGGATATCACTCAAAAGGGAGGATGATCGGGGCGTCCTTGAAATATCAGATAACGGAAGGGGGCTCCCTGAGGACTTCAACATTGATGAACTATCATCACTGGGAATGCAGCTCGTATCTAACCTTGTGATGCAGATTGGGGGTGAACTGGAATACGGGAACAGGGAGGGCGCCTTCTTCAGGATTACCTTCCCCCTTGAATGAACTATTCAACCCTTCCAGCGCCCCTGAGCATCAGGGATCTTTCTATCCTGGCTATGAAGTACTTCATCCTCAGGATCTTATCCGGGCTTGTGGATACCCCGTCAACACCCATCTCAACAAGTCTCCTGACGAGCATGTAACTGGTTGCAGCGTATCCAGCGGCGTAGACATCCACACCAGCCCCATGACAGGCGGCTATAACATTCTTCACAAGTCCAAGCACTGCAGGGTGTGAGAGGTTAAAGAGGCCGGCCACGCGGGTGCTTCTGCGGTCAGCTGCAAGGCTGCACATTGTGAGGTCACTCAGTCCGAGGGATATGAAATCAGCGCCGGCCTCCAGGAGTTCATCTATCTGGAGGGCCACCGATGGTGTCTCCACTGATGCCCCGACCATTATATCCCTATGGGGTGTGACCCCTGACTCCTCCAGGAGTTTAACTGCACTCACGTACTCCTCCACGTCCCTGAGAAATGGGAACTTAAGCTGGAGGTTACTGTAACCCGAGTCCAGGAGGTTCCCGAGGGCCTCGAATTCGGCCATCAGTACCTCAGACTCCTTCAGGTCCCTTGTTATGGCCCGTATCCCGAGGAAGGGGTTCCTCTCACGGGCTTCGAAGGAGCCCCTGAGATGTGTGAGTTCATCCGCGGGGATATCGAAGGTCCTGAAGATGACGGGTTTAGGGTAGAAGGCTTCCAGCACCTCCCTGAGTCCCATCTCAAGGACCCCCGCCAGTTTTCCCTCTTTCAGGAGGAGGTGGGGGTGTTTCCCTGTCTCTATGACCATATTCTCTATCCTCACCGAGCCCACACCATCTGCGAATTCAGCCACCCTCGGTGCCAGCCAGGGAAAGTTTAGGTTTACCATGACATCCGTGGCTGTCTCATGGAAACCGGGGGTATCATCAGCCTCCACCCAGTCCATTACTCCACGGTAGATCCCCCCTGTCTTTCCATCAACGGTTACTATCATACCGTCACGGAGGACCTCGGTGGCAACCTCTGTTCCAAGTACACAGGGTATTCCAAGCTCCCGGAGGGTTATGGCCGCGTGACTTGTGAGGCCGCCGTAGTTTGCTATGACAGCGCCTGCCCTCCGGATCTCTGGTAGCATGTCCCTGGATATCTTCCTGAAGACCGCCACCTCACCCCATTCAAGGCTCCTGGCATCCTCCAGCTTCCTTATCAGGCGGACCCTTCCACTGCCCCTACCGGCACCGGCACCAATACCCCTCAGAATCTGCATGTATACATATCTGTCCTATCACAGTAAAATAATCTTTTCAGTATGGGGTGAGGTTTCTTCTACTTTTCTGTTCACGTGACCACTGACATCTTTGATCCCTGCATTGCAAAGGTTTTCTTCTGATTTTTTCAGAGTGGATTCCTGGATTGATTACTGCCTGACGAGGAAGGTGAGGTATGACCACGTGTGCTCTGTTGACATTCATGTTGTCTCCCTTCTGCTGCAGAAATCCCTTTCAGTATTTAAGTGTTTCGGTTTTTCGGGTGGTTTTTCTGGCATTGTGGTTGCTTTTTTTGTCTTTTTTTGTCTTTTTTGTGTATTGTTTAGTGTTTTTGTTTTTCTGATGTGTTTTATTTGCTTCTAGTGTTTTTTGGTTGTTTTGTTCCTTGTTTTAGTGGTTGCGGTGGTGTTTTAAAATAGTCATTATTAGTGAGGAACAACTTTTGAGGTGATTATATGTGCGATGAAAACAATAGTAGGGTATACATCATTACAAGACATCAGAGTACGGTGGATTGGGTGATGGCTAAACTGAATGGTAAGGGCCTTGACCGGGACGTCTTCGTGACTGGTCATCTTAGTAATGAGATTATCCTGAGGATGAGAAAAGGCGATATTGTTTACGGTATTCTCCCTATCCACCTGATCCGGAGGTTACTCCGTAAGGGTGTTGAGTACTTCCATGTGGTTCTCCCTGATGTCCCGTATGAGCTTCGTGGTAAGGAGCTGACTCTGAAACAGGTTAAGGAGTTTGGTGGTCAGATCTGGAAGATTGATGATATTAAATGTTTTAAGGTTTGATGAATAATGGTTCGAAATTAATGGATTACCTCTTTTTGGAGTTATCGGTGAGTTATGGGATTATTTATGTTGATGAAGCTTTTATTGATGTTTTTTGATTAGGTGGAGCTGTTAAAGATGGTAGATTTAGAAAGACAGAATAAGTTACCGGACGGCGTTTATGTCATGTCAGATATTGATGATGAAACTGCTGATCTACTGGTGGAGCTGGTTGATGAGTATGAATATGAACACCTGTTTGATAAGGAATCAGTTGATGATGGATGGAAACGTTTCACTGAGGCATTCTATGATGATAATAAGGAGATGCTGTGTGATATGGCATTTAATTATGTTATAGATGGTATGCCCGATGATGGGATTAGAGAGGTTTTTACTAGGACCTACCGGGATAACAGGGAGTACATTATTTCATCCTTCAGGTATGATGAAGACTTTATTGCATATTTTGAGGCGGATTACCTGGATCTTGATCTGAGTAACGTGGATTTAGGGGATTTTGATCCTCTAATGGTCAGGTCATGGTTTATTGATATGTTGCTACCTGTTGCACTGTATATCACTGAGATCATGGTTGATTTTTCTTATGATCTGGAGTCGTGTTGTAGCGTCTACGCCTTTACGGTTGAGGACGGTGAGATTGTTGATGTGGAGTTCAATGAACGGTTTATTGATGGTGAAGGTATGATGGACCTATCAGAGCGCAGCATATTAGAGAAACTGGATGAAATAAAGAACCCCTTAGACATGAACAGGAGAGTGAGAAAGATCTGCAGCACAGATGTGGGACGGGAAGAGGCACTCAGAATGTCTTATTTCTTTGATTGTGTTGATCGTGAGGTCAAGGTGGATATCCTGAAGTACACCTTTGATTTCCTCTGCCGGCTGGCACCCGATGAGACAGCCTCATATTACATATCAAAGGCAAGAGATCACATGTTTGAAATTTACCAGATAGAATGATTCTCTGGCGCGGAAAAAACGCAGATAAATGGAGGTGTTACAGAATAAGAAGTGGTTGCCAGTATATTCCGGATCTCTAACTTCTATATATTAGATCATCATGATCTGGTTGAAAAGCCTCTCATTCAGATTTTCTGGAGGATATGGCTTCAAGGAAACTTAAAATATACTCTGAATAGAGGTCGAAGTCTTCAAGGCGGTTTGCAAGGACCTCTGCAATTATGGCAGGGTCAACATCTGTATACATGTGGACAAGAATGTTTCTCAGACCAGCAGCTTCAGAGAATCGCTCTGCAAATTCATGCGGAAGTATTCTGTGCTTTTCAAGGATCTCAATGATGTCTCTGTAGGTCTCGGGCTTTTCAAGATCCTCCATTGAGATAATAATCTCCCCAGTATCCAGAGCAGATTCAATGGCGAGCTGGAGGTTTCTTTCAATTGCAGATCTCAGGAGGTAGTCCTCTGAAAGTTCTTTTTCTGATGCCCTGTGCTCTTTAAGGAACTCAACATAGGAGTTCATGATCTTTATTCTATTAGCGACCCTCTCAATATCATTCATGGCTGTCATCTCTCCTTTCAATGTACCTGGATACCCATCTCCTGTCATAGTATCTTCTATCCAGGTACCTTGAGAGTATGTAGTGTTCAAAGTCAACCTTCACGGACTTATTTTCAATTAAAGGCTTTCTAGACTTTATTATTTCATAATTAAGATTTACAGGAGCATCATTCATTATTACAAGGTCAATCCTGTCAGATTTGAGTAGAGATGTAAGTTCTGATATTAATTCAAGTTTCACTTCGGACCTTTCAACCCTATCCAGATCATCATCAAGGAGTACTCCGATGTCAATGTCACTTAGAGGTCCTCCACTTTCAGATGCCATCGAACCGAACAGGTAAGCCATCTTAACCTGAGCCTTATCTTTAAAGTAGCGCCTCAGCATCTCCATGACATCTTTCATATGATTCCATATAAGGCCGATGCCATATACAATTTTCGTCGTGAGCACCTAGATAGGACTCTGCACATGTAATCGGATGGAATGGCTTTTAATTAGATGATATGGCTCTTTTCTCTATTTAAGAGGGTTTTCGTGGAGGAATGTAAACCTCTATCTGCATTCAGTTACCAAAAAAAGTAGAACTGGAGGATTCAGTAGTCAATGTAGTCGAAGCGGCTCTCAAGTATCATGACCAGCGCAAAGCCAGTGATGGCTATTACAGCCGATATTATGATGGATGAGGTATCAACAATTGATATCTTGTTGTAGGGCAGCCTGAGGGTGCCTATCATGAGACCCACAAGGAATGACATGGTGACGGCCTCATGGTTCCTGAGGAGGTAGTCCAGGACCCTGGAGAAGCTCATTATACCGAGGGCTGCACCTGCAATGAAGGTCACAATTTCAACTATGGCCAGCCTGTTAAGAACCCCGAGCATGTACTCGTACTGGTTCAGTAGAAGGAGAAGGAAGGCACCGGATATACCTGGCAGTATCATGGCGCATATCGCCACAAATCCTGATATGAATACAACCGGGAGTGTATGGTTTGCCTGTATGGGGTTAAGGCCAACAAAGATGTAGGCGAATATCAGACCCGCTGCACCGGATGCAATGTTCTTAACTGAAAACCCGTCGATCTTCTGGTAGACTACGTATGCTGATGCCAGTATGAGGCCTGAGAAGAAGGCGTAGGTGTAGGCTACGTAGGTTGTTATGAAGAACAGTATGACCTTGGACAGTGTCAGTATGGCGAATGCTATACCTGTGAGGAGAGGTATGAAGAGTTCAAAGTCAACCTCCTCCCTTATGGATTTCCTTGTAGCTGCCAGGTCACCCTTAAGGAGGGGCCTTATGAATCCGAACTTTATGCTGCTTATGGCATGCACCAGCCTCTCATATATGCCTGTTATAAGTGCTATGGTTCCTCCTGAGATTCCGGGCATCACGTCTGCGCTTCCCATGAAAAGTCCGCGAAGGAATATTGCCAGAAAACCCTTAAATTTCTCATAGTAATCCATCAGAATCCTCCATACATGGAATTGAAGAAGATATTTATGTCCTTCATGCATATAAAGTTGCGGTGCTCTGGATGTTAATTGAGCTACCAGACCTCTGAGGCGTGGTTCCTGAGAACATCAACTATCATGTTCACCTTGCCCTCACCGAGCATGAGGCGGCTCCTTGATATGTGTTCCGGGATCTGGCAGGGCTTCATTATCATGCAGTATTCGTCGTCCTCCATGATGGTGCAGGAGCTGTTGATGAATGCAACGATGGCGTTGACCCATGATACATAGATCTCCTCTGATTCAAGGAACTCCTTGAGTGTGGCGGCATTTCTCTTTGCCTGGGTGGATGGTGACCTTATCTCCTCCTTCCTGAGATCATCGTCCAGGAACCAGCGATCACCCCTAACTATATATTTTCCTGAGTAGGACTTGGTCTCAATCACATAGACCCCTGTGGGCCCCACAACAATGTGATCGATGTTTCCGTGGGCACCTGGAAGGTGAACGTCGTTGAAGATGTGGTATCCCTGGGGGAGCCGTCGGAGGCAGCTGGCAACTATGAGTTCCCCGACATGACCCTTCTTCCAGCCCCTACCCCTCATCTCACTCATCTTCATGATTGGAAGGGAGATTATAATGATCATGGGCCCTGTGATGATCAGGAGGAAGGCCCAGGCGATATTCTTCATGCTAAGAAGTAATCCGGATGCGAATATCAGGGCCCCGGCAGGGAGTGTCCAGTGCACTGCCCTTGAGAGCCTCCAGTACCTTTCAGCCTTCCTCTCTGCATGGGTCTTCCTGAAGGATTCCGGTACATTTTTTGTCAGGTTACGGTATTCATGGAGGCTGTTAACGTAAAGTAAAGGTGAACCGCACTCGTCGCACATGTAAAATACCCAGAATTCCTCTTCAGAGTTTATCTGCCAGTAGTGGTTACAGTTCTCACATATGAGGTAGGCCATGGTATCACTTAAAAAGATGTTTCCCCTTTAACCTATGGGGTGAGTTTATTATATCCTTTTTCCTTGCGGAGCTCTTTTGTGCGTGGATAACAATATGACCGGGACATGATAGGGTATGGATCGCAACATTTGGTCCTTATATGCAGAGTGTATCACGGGCGCGCCTCAGCCACATGATATCTGTTACGTGCATATTCACCCTTTGTTCCATTCCACATATACTAGGGTTTTGTTTTTCTTTAGCAATACTGCAGTCCTTCTTTAAACAGGGTTTTGCAGTATAACTGTAGCTCATATCTGGATTGGGGTTCATTTCTAAAGTTTTATAAGTTCCGTGGACAAAGTTTATGTAAGGGGGTATAATCTTATGGCTGGAAGGAGACCCGGAGGAGGACTTAAAACCATGGACCCTGTTGTTGTCAGACTCTACTCTGATGAAATCGAGGCCCTTAAAAGAAAAGTCCCGCCCAAGACAAGTATGAGTGCCTATATCCGAAAAATAATTCTTGATCACCTGAAGGAGGATAATCTTCTTGAATGAGATCAATATACTGTTATGTTCATAATTTCATATGGATACCTGCTATCGGCAGTATCTAACCAGGTAATGACTTCCAGTAATGGCCTTCTATATCATGGGGAGTATCAACCCACTGCTTATTAAATTACAGTCTCCAGGGTGGCATCCATGCCCTCTTCGATTCTTTCATTTTATTGAGACTGAAATTTGCGCTGGAATGGAGTAGTTAAACCATCCAGTATATATATTAATGGTGATTTACACCCATCTGATGCCATTTTAATTTTTATGAAAAATCCGGGATAACCTTCGTTAAACGTCACTATTACGAAGGTTCCATCTGGAAGCCTATCCTGAACTCTGTACCGTGATCGCGTCTGATGTTGAGGGTTCCATCCAGCTGCTGGGTGAGTATCCTCACCAGCATAAGACCCAGGGTATCGGTGCCCTCAGGGTCAATATCCTCAGGT
>Ga0272448_1008360_pt1 | contig 10784 bp, 10 predicted proteins | sample YNPCB0191_FD_202220 | JGI IMG/M metagenome (GOLD analysis project Ga0272448, IMG submission 202220) | Hot spring sediment microbial communities from Yellowstone National Park, WY, United States - YNP-CB-019-1 | ecosystem: Environmental > Aquatic > Thermal springs > Hot (42-90C) > Sediment... | reverse complement strand
GCTTTTCTGAGGATCGTCCCACCTCCTCTTCAGTAATGAGGGTTGGAAATCGAATCGAAGAGACTGTCGAGGTTCCGCGCGCAAAACTCGAAGATGTCGAAAAGGCTGTAAACAGGTTGAAAAAACGGGGGTGGCGTCAGCTCCAGACAAACATGGAAGTCAATGCATGGTCTTTCATTTTGGAAAAAGACGGGACTCAAGTACAGTTTCTCTACCGCGCTGGTCGCGGTGCCGTTGTGATAGCATCACGCCAGGCATCTCAAACCAAAGACAAATAGTTGAATGACAGTAGAATTACACAACGTTTCCAAAGCCTATACTCAGTCCTCGCCGAAAGGGGAAAAGTCGGCAAGAGTATCAGCGCTGGGTCCAGTAAGCCTGACGATTCACGATAGGGAGTTCTTTGCCATTTTAGGTCCGTCGGGCTGCGGGAAGTCAACCCTTCTCAACCTTATTGCCGGTTTTGAGAGACCCGATACCGGACAGGTCTTGATTGATGGTAGTCCGGTGGGTTCCCCGTCACCGAAGCGCGCAGTCGTGTTTCAAGAGCCTGGTCTCATGCCATGGCTTACGGTTGTAGAAAACGTCGAATACGGTCTCAAACTCCTTGGCTTAAACAAAACTGAAAGACGTGAGCGGGCGCTCCATTACTTGAAAATGGTGCATCTTTCCAGATATGCCCACGCACGACCTCATCAGTTGTCTGGCGGAATGCGCCAGAGAGTGAGTATAGCACGTGCACTGGCACTGGAACCGCGTGTCCTGCTTATGGACGAACCCTTCAGTGCTCTTGACGCACAAACCCGAGACGTCCTTCATGAAGAACTCCAGCGCATCTGGAATGAAACACACCTGACGATTGTGTTCGTCACCCACAATATCCATGAAGCGGTCTACCTTGCTGATCGGATCCTCATTATGACAGCTCCCCCGGGTTCGGTAAAAAGAATTAGCCGAGTTCCTTTTGCTCGCCCGCGGGATAAAGCAATGGCTGACCTTGGTATCTATGCCACAATGCTTCACAAAGACATCAAAGAGGAAGTGGAGAAGGTAGCTGCTCGTGAATTTGATCCAGACTGGACACTTGAGCAGCCATCGAGCATTGCTGCGGATCCGGCCAGCGGAATCTAACTTTTTTCCTTTCGCGTTGAAATGCAGAGGCGGTGGCTGCGCAGGAAATAATCTAGTTTGCTAGTAGTATAATAGCCTATAATGATCTTGTCGCACATTCACCATATGAGGAAACGGACCTCTCTGTACACCTGCCGCAACAGTCTGCCGTTGTCACTATTCCTTCTTCCACTCATGTTTGCAACTCTTTTGTGGTTGTCCGGCTGCATCTTCGACACGAGTTCTCAAAAACCACCCAACGTGGTCCGAATCGGCTTTTTCCCAACCATCACTCATGCACCAGCGCTTGTGGGGACTATGCGCGGAGATTTTGAAAAACTCTTCAGTCGGCATGGCGTGCAGTGGGAGCCCCTCATCTTCTCGTCTGGTCCTGCGATTATCGAAGCTATTTTCGCCAACAGAGTGGATATCGCCTATGTCGGCCCTGGGCCGGCGATAAGCGGCTTCGTAAGAAGTTCGGGCAACGAAATTCGGGTCATTGCTGGATGCTCGCTTAACGGAGTCTCAATTGTCGGAGCAGAAGATAAAGAGGGCATTGCTACCGAGACTCTAAGCACAAAACGCGTCGCTGTTCCCTCGATCGGCAACTCGCAGTTCCTATCTGCCACTCACTTCCTAAAATCACTGGAGAAGAGAAGTACTGCGTCACGCGACACGGCGTTGCAGATCATCCCGTGCTCAAGCAGTGACGTCGAGCTCCTTTTACGAAAACATCAAGTCGACGCAGCGTGGTTGCCGGAACCGTGGGCAACAAAACTTGTCCACGAAGGAAAAGCACAGCACATTGCTGCCGAGAGTGATTTCTGGCCTTCCCAATGCTTCCCATCAGCAGTCGTTATCGCCAGTCGGCGCTTTGTCGAATCGCGACCGGATCTCGTCACCGCTTTCGTCGAATGCCACGCTGCACTCTGTGACGAAATCAACAGCTATCGCGAGAAATTGGCGCCCCTCATCACCCAATCCATAACGTCCTTTAGTCACAAAAGCATTAGTGAAGAGGTCGTCAAAGGGAGTTTGCAACGGACAAGGTATACGAGCAACCCACACCCCGAAGAGTTCGGTCTGTTCTATGAATTTGCCAAAGAATCGGGCTTTCTTCGTATGCCTAAGACTCGGATAACGCTGGAAACTATTTTTGTAACAGTCCCTCACGGACGGCTGGTTGAGGCGAAAGACAGTTGTTCAACAACCTCTCTCGCGGATACCTCTCTTGCCGGTCTCGAAAGGAGCAATTCAAATGTCTCCAGGTAAGTCTGTCTGGATATATCGCGTCTGGCTTATAAGACTAGTGTTTCTTGTTTTTGCTTTGTTCGCCTGGGAGCTCTTTTCACGGTTAGGTTTCGTTAGCTCATACTTCTTGCCACCCCCATCAGAGATACTCCTCGCCTTGGTAGACATGGCTAAAAAAGACCTTCTGTGGGAGAGTATCGCACGGAGTATGTCGCGTATGTTGATCGGCTACGGGATATCCGTCATAATCGGCACTTCGATCGGTTTTGTGTTAGCGGGCAATTCGATCTTCAAGCTCACTTTTGGTTCTCTCGTTGCGGCACTTCAGTCGGTCCCCAGCATTTGCTGGTTACCATTCGCACTGCTTTGGATTGGGATTGACGAACGCGCTATAATTGCGGTTGTTGTGCTCGGGGCGACGTTTTCGATCGCAACCGCAACGGAAAATGCCGTGCGAAACGTTCCGCCAATCTATCTCAAGGTCGGTCAGGTTTTGGGAGCAAAAGGCTTCGTGCTAGCTAAGGATATTCTATTCTTTGCTGCTCTCCCGGAATGGCTTGGAGGGATGAAACTAGGTTGGTCTTTCGCGTGGAGAAGCCTTATGGCAGCTGAATTGATAAGACAAGATGCCCTGGGGATTGGAAGGCTGCTCGAAATCGGACGAGCTTTCAGTGATGTTCCCATGATGCTTGCAGCAATGGTTGTTATTCTCACCGTAGGATCTACTGTCGATTCTCTGATATTCGGCACACTCGAACGAAAAGTGCGTACTGTATACGGTTTGGATAGGTAGCTTGGAGGAAATTCTGTTTACAGGAATCACTACGAAGCTAGCCGGCGAGAAACCCCACGTCTTTGGGAGCTAATTAAAATAACAAGTGAGATGCCGAGAGTAAGAAAAGTCACGAAAGTCCCACACACAAAACTGTAGGGCGCAAACATCATTCTTATACAACTTTGACCAGCGGGCACAGCGACAGCACGCATCCACCCATTGGCTCGGTATATCGGAACGGGAGAAGCTCCCAGCCACGCACGCCAGCCAGGATAATAGGCGTCTGAGAAGAGGATTACGCTTTCGCTGGGTACGGAAACGTCAGCGACAAGATAGTTGCCTCTCTCCCATCGTAAGAAAGCTTGTCCCAGTGATCCCTTTGTCGCACGCTGCGGAACATTTGCAGGCGAAATGTCCTCAATGTAGACCTCGTCACCAGTCCAGTCGAGAGCCAATGTCATTGCAAATGCTTGCTGCTGATTTACTACCCGAACTACCTTCTGCCATGGCTGAACTCGCAGACTCTTTTTTGTGATCTCATACAGCTGAAGCCCCTGTTGGTCGACGACGACAGCAAAAGGAATGGAACGACGGGATTGTTGCGGCGATCCGGAACCTGCGACGACCCAACGGACGCCAGCATTTCCTAGATAGAGCCATTGCGACTGCTCGGATTGGCGCACAGAAGCTTTGGGATTCAATAACGGATGCAACGTATAGGCACGGGCGAAGCCACTCGGGACTGGGCCTGTGAGACAGTTGAGAACGTTTACTCCTTGTGCCATAAGGCTCGAGAGACAAGAAGGGGAAGCTCCCACAACCAGGCATCGGGAGGCAGCATCTTCTTTGATTTTTTCGACGAGGAGGGAAGAGGGAGCCACGGGCTCTTCCGACGGCGCTGCTGGAGGCGTGTCACTAAACAGCCGCGCATCGATGAGAAAAATCAAGGCAAGCGCACTCACACAGTATCTGTACTTCAAACTGCCGCTAGCCGCAAAAAGAATGAGCCCCGAGAAAGTTATCAAAAGGGCGTGGTACATAACCGTAAATATCTGTTTTTCCGCAGCGACAGTCAGCCCCACCAACGCACTGCTCACATGCTTCGCTAGCGCAGCCAATCCTGACGCTTTTGTGGTGTCGTCGACAAGAGACGGTCGAGGGGCATTCTGGTCAGGAAGAAAGAGCCAAAGAACAGTTGCGCCAAGAATGAGAAGCATTCCAAAGGCAAAAACAGCAACGCCGACCTTACGCGCTGTCTCTCTCTCGAAACGCAACATGCGCCAGAGGATGAAGGGAACAGCCAACGCCACGGCGAAAGAGAGCAGAAGAGCAGCGATTACGTGCGCAAAACCGGGCAGGGTGTACTGCTTCTCTCCAAGTGCGGCATAAATTGCTACTGCCCCACCGATTACAAAAAGACTGCAGAGAAACATTTTCGGAAATATCGTAATCAAGCGGCGCCAATTGACGCAGCAATAGATGATGGCAAGCAAACTGCCGAGGGTTATACAGGGTTGAAACGACATTGCCCCCGCTGACAACGGAAGAATCACGCTGAGCCAGTTGACCGGTGGGGAATCAACAAGGGAATTGCTCACTCGCTCGGACCACCTCAGGAACTCCCAATGAGGCAAAGCCGTCATCCCTGCCATGAAAAGAGGAAGAAGAATGAGCCAACCGACACTTCCTCTTATTTGAGAGACAAGTGTACGCCTGGAAAACCTTTTCTCAAGGAAGAGGGGGAAAACTGCAATAATGATAAAAACGATTAACCAGAATACCATACCCGATAGGAGTGCTATTCCTACCGCTGGCAACACCATCTGGGGGGTGACGAGAGACCGGCGCTGGGAAAACGCCCGGTGAAATGCATCGATACACCACGGCAGAAAAGCGAGTGTCCATCCCCAATCGTAGTAGCCTTGGGAGAAAAATCCCAATCCGAGGGGACTGGCAGAAAAAAGAAAAGCACCCAAAAGGGCAAACGGAACCGGATAGAGAAGATTTCTCGCGAAGCGATAGAAGCCTGTAAATGCGAGTAAGAAACCAAGAACAAAGATCGACGTGAGAGCAACCCGAGAGCCTAAAAGCCCTGCAAGATAAACAAGAGGAGTAGCAAATAAGTAGCCCCCCGCTCCGGAAGCAAAAACAGGTTCACCGGCGCCTGGAGCAGCCCACCACAACGGAATGCGTGTCCCTTCAACTTCTATCAAGTGCTTCAAGACGGGAAGATGTCTGAGCGAATTCAACGAGCCGGGAAGGCTTGCGCCATCCAAAGTTTTCCACAGGGGGGCAATAAAAAGCAACTCTGCCAGAAAAACCATCAAGCTGAGCCAGAGAAAGCGACTCAGTGGTAATCGCGGAGTAACAGTCACAGCTCGAACTCCCTCAGTTGGCTCGCTCGTTTTCGATATTCACCGACATCCATATATTGGGACAACATATCGAGAAGCTTGTGGATAGGGAGACCGACGACATTCCAATAATTGCCCTCAATTTTCTCGACAAAAGCACGCGCTCCGCCTTGAATAGCATAAGCACCAGCCTTGTCCATAGGTTCTCCGCTTTCCACATACTCGCGTATTTCTCGCTCACTGAGCTCGCGGAAGGTAATATATGATTCCTCGGCATCGAGGAGAACGGAGCTCGGGGTAGCTTTCACAGCCACACCGGAGATAACGCTGTGCCGCCTACCGCTCAGAGTGCGAAGCATCTGGAGCGCTTCGTCCGCATTGGCTGGTTTCCCAAACACTGTTCCGTCGAGAACGACAATTGTATCACATCCGACGAGTATAGAAGAAGGAGTGAGCTCGGATGCCTTGGAGAGAACTTTCTGGTAAGCGGCCTTCATAGCAAGTTCTCTTGGAGATTTATACTCTATGGCCCTCTCATCGACATCTGCCGGTTTGACTTCGAATTGAAAGCCCAAACGCTTGAGTAATTCCCGTCGACGTGGCGAAGCCGAGACAAGGATGAGATTTTGCTCCTGAGCTTTTGTGGTCACTGTTTGTCCTCTCGACCGGGGAAAATTGCTCGTTCGAGACCGCTCAATACGGATCCTCCGACGAGTATCACAACGAGAACGAGGGGGAAGAGACAAAAAAGCGCTGCAACTGTTTTTTGTCGTGCTAAGACGGTTAGGACACCGAAGAGAAAACCAGCTGCTGCGCTACCAGGTCCGCGAAGTGAAAATCGTCCAGGAAATGCGGTAAAGCGAAGAGATGCAAGACTTGCCCCAATGAGTGAGGCTGCGAAAGCATTGAGGAAATGCTCATCGGAATTAACCGTCGTATAAAAAACGGCGACACCAGAAACAAGAAGCAGAACTGACGCGGCTCCTTCCAAACCGTCGAGCAGTTTGACCGCACTCATGGCAACGAGCATCCATGCTAAGGTTGCGAACGCAGCCCATCCTCCGAGAGTATATTCTTTTCCGGGAAGCGGGCTGAACACGCTGAAGCGAACTCCGGCAGCTATAATAACAATACAAGCTAACAAATCCATACCAAACCGAAGCAAAAGGGAAAGAGCTTTTCGCTTTTGAAAAAAGCTTCCACTGTACGTGGTGTATCCGACGAGAATTAGCACTAACCCACAGCCGATCGCTGCCGTGAGACGCATGGCATCGTGGACCGAGTAGAACCTATCGTGGGCAGAAAGTAAAGCTGGGGCAATGAAGATAATAAACATGAGAGACACGAACATCCCAGCGCAGAGCGGCACCGCAGCTAGCCAGGGATGAGTGTGCAGGTGCTTCTTCTTTGAAGCGAGGGACATCGCGGTCCATCCACCCACCATCCCAGCCAGAAAGGCGACCACGCTGGTTGCTAACGTTAGCCATCCATGCGTACCCATTTACCGATGCCTCCTCGGGAACAAAGAGTGAAGAAGCCATGTTCGGGCTAGCATCACGATGCAGCGAAATGAAATTCCACAGAAAGTGGCGACATCCACGAGCGCAACATTTCGGCTGTAATGCTTGCGATAGAAACGCCACATACTCTTGTGCCGCTGAAAAATCATGGAGTATGGGACGAGGCGCGTTGACTGGCCTATATGGTGCATGATACGAGCTTCTGGGAAATAAACAACACGCCAGCCAGCTTGTTTAATCCGGTAACACCAGTCAACATCTTCTGCGTACATGAAAAACCCTTCGTCCAACCCGCCCACTGTATCCACAACTTTTCGGCGGACGACAAGGGCAGCTCCGCTAACCCAGTCAACATCCATGATATTGTCATGTCCCACATCAGTCATGAGATACTGCTGGGAAAACCGATTCCGAGGGAACAGGCGTGTCATCAGAGAATAACGATGGAAAAAGGCTGTGCGAAAACTGGGAAAGCGACGACACGAGTACTGGAGAGTACCGTCTGTATTGAGGAGTTTGGGACCAATGACACCGATGTCAGGATGCGCATCCATATAGTCGCAAATTCGACTCAGTGCATCACCTAGAATTTCCGTGTCACTATTGAGAATGAGGAAATAGTCCCCCGCAGCAATCTGCATACCGGCATTATTTGCCACTGCAAATCCTCGATTTTCCCCCATAGCGAGCACGCGAACTTGAGGGAACTCCGACTGGACCATTTCGACGCTGCCATCGGTAGAGCCGTTATCGACAACGATAACCTCCACGTCGCCACGTTTGAGATCGGGAAGAAGCGAGACAAGACATGCGCGGAGGACACCCCTCGTGTTGCGGTTTGTGATGATAACCGACAGGCGGACCGGAGACCTTGACTGCAATTCGGTTTCGGGTATCTCAGGCATCGACACCGTCGGCTCCTTTGCTCCGCTTTGTATTGTCACGCTGCCCAGTTTACTTTTGCGCAGTTTCGGCAACGGTTTGTTCGTAGGCTTCGGCCACTTTTAGAAAAGCAAAGTGTTCGATTGCATACTGTCTGCCTCGCTTACCCATCTCGTGTCCTTCTTGAGGATGCGCTTTGAGGTATGAAATGTGCCGGGCCAGTTCTTCAGGATCACGCGATCGGCTGACCAAGCCACAACCCGCCTCGGTAAGAATTTCTTCAATGACCCCAGCTACTCCAGCTACGATAGGTCTCGCGCTCGACATATACTCGTAAATCTTGGATGGCACAGTTATGAGGGTTATTTCATTCTTCATATAGGTGACGATGAGAGCATCCGAGGCAGCCAGAAGTGCAGGAACCTTGGCTCTAGGTTGATAGGGAATGATTCGCACATTAGTGAGATTCCACCGCGCGATTTTCTCCTCCATCATTGGCTGAGCTACCCCTTTCCCGACGAAGAGAAACAGAACATCAGGATCGGTATCACGCACAATGCGTGCAGTTTCGAGGATAGTCTCGAGTCCCATGATGAGGCCGAAGTTGCCGAGAAACGAAATAACGTATTTATTGTTTAGTCCATATTCCTCTCGGACGGCGTGGCGATTTATCTTGGCAGAATCGTAAATATCTGGATCGACCCAATCAGGGAGAAGACGTATTTTTTCTCGCGGCACCCCTTTTGCAGCAATATTCTCGATAAAACCGCGAGTCACAACGCCAATGCGAGTTGATCGTTTGTAAACCATTTTCTCTGCCCACTTTGCTAGCGCGATAAGGATTGGATTCCGCAGCATTTGGACCGCAATGGCACAGTCTGGCCAAATATCGCAGACGTCGAACATGAGAGGCCAACCGCGGAGGAGGCTAAGTCCTAGCCCTGCAATCCCATTTGGCAGTGGGCTGATGGCGACCAAGACGTCGAATTTTTCACGAAGGAACAACGCTTTTAAAAAGCCCAAAACCATGAACGAGCCATAAGCCGCCATCCGCCGTAGAAATGTGTCCGGCTTATTCGATCCGTACGTCCAAACACGATGGAGCTTTGCCCCACGGAAGTTTTCATAGCGCGGCTGCGTGCGGCTGACCTCTCCGCTACGCATGGTGGACGGATGACTTGGTATCCCAGTGACGACAGTGACGTCGTGTCCCTTCTGAACGAGGTACTCAACGATTTCGACTGCTCGCGTAGACGTACCAACTGTTTCAGGGTAGAAATGCTGGTGAAGAAACAATATTTTCATTGGACCTGTTTTCACGAGTGTGAAGTGACATTGAAGAATACGTGCCTGTCAATAGCGTGAATAACTTTTTCAGCCAAATCTCGATATGCCTCAGGCACGCACGCTGTCAGGAAAAAGAAGTGCGCTTCGCCACGCGTTTACGCAGTGAGAACTAGAGGGCCTTCGTCAGTGACAGCAATGGTGTGCTCGAAGTGGGCAGAAAGAGAACCATCAGCCGTCACGACTGTCCAGTCATCATCTAGCACGCGTGTTTTCCACGTACCCACATTAACCATTGGCTCGATGGCGAAAACCATCCCGGGGCGGAGTCTCAAACCAGTGCCCGCAACTCCAAAATTGAGGATCTGTGGTGGTTCGTGCATAGCTCGGCCGATACCATGTCCAGTGTACTCGCGAACAACACTGAATCCGGCATCTTCGACAACTTTCTGTATCGCTGCGGAAAGAGTCCCCAAGCGATTGTCAGGACGCATCTCTCGAATACCGGCTTCGAGAGCGTTCCTCGTCACTTCGATGAGCCGATGCGCAATTTCACTCACGGATCCGACAGGGAAAGTATAAGCTGAATCCGCATAGAATCCACCCAGGATAAGTCCACAGTCGATAGCGATGATATCGCCCTCTTTGAGGATTCTTTTTCCCGGAATGCCATGAACAATTTCTTCATTCACAGAGGTACAGAGTGTTGCGGGGTAGCCATGATATCCTAGAAAGGCAGGTAATGCTCCAGCATCTCGTATCAGCTTGTAGGCAATCTGGTCAAGTTCACCAGTCGTAATTCCGGGACGAACGTTTGCCTCTAGTACGCGAAACACTTCGCGAAGGAGCTTCCCGGCCTCCCGCATCTTTTCGATTTCGCGGGGCGTCTTTATTTCAATTCTCGATCGTTCGTTCATGAAAGGCTCCGGTTTCATCGTCCCGGATAGCTCCTCAAACTACGATTTTCTAAAGCAAACACTAACGATAATAATGAATCGGCTCATGAGCTATCTTTCGATGCCCAGAGCCGGTTCATTTTTTCAGGTATTCAACCCAACTTGTAAAGCCACAGATGTGTGGTAAGGAAGAACCCTTTAGCGCCAACGCGCCACTGAAGCTGTACGGCGCAGAGCGAAGCCTTCGTAATGGCGCATGAGTAACTGCGACTCGATTTGTTTCAATGTGTCGAGGGTAACTCCGACAACAATGATAAGTCCCGTTCCGCCGATGAAAGAAGCAGCTTGATATGGCATGCGGAAGGAGGTCTCGAGTATCAGAGGAACGACGGCAATGGCGCAGAGGAAAATCGCGCCGGCCGTAGTAATGCGCGTGAGAACGTAATCAATGTATTCAGCTGTGGGCTTGCCAGGTCTTTTCCCAGGGATAAAAGCACCGGACTTTTTCAGGTTGTTTGCAATGTCATCTGGGTTAAACACGACTGCGGTGTAAAAGTAACAGAAAAAGGCAGTAAGAAGTGTGTAGCTAATGATATAAAGGTTGCAGCTCTTAAGGAGATTAAAGATCCCGCCCTGCTCTAATCCGAACCACCGTTGACAGAGCGTATAGAGGTTGAAGCTCGAGGCTGGCGAGAAGAGGTCCCCCAGAACT